>JADMIO010904323.1_pt1 | contig 97072 bp, 78 predicted proteins | sample 8958161 | NCBI WGS metagenome assembly JADMIO01 (sample SAMN16585339, study PRJNA669376) | soil metagenome | isolation source: Crop rotation soil | place: USA: Cullars Rotation, Alabama | collected 2011
CGCGACAACTTGTCCACGTGGAATTCTAAGCTTAGGATCCCAATGTGCTGGAAAGGCCAACAACATGGTCGAGGTGACGCAGGGGAACGTCTTCACGCTGAACCAGGCGCTGAACGTGACCTCGCCGACGGCCGTGTTCGACAAGCGGGACAACGGCGTCTTCGAATTCGGCGCGGACAGTCCCGTTTCGTGGACCGGCGCCATCAACATCAACGCCGGCGCCCTCCGGCTGAAGACCGGCGGCGGCCTCGGTTCGCCGACCCGCACGATCACCGTGCCGAACACGATTGGGACGGCGCTTCAGCTTTCGGGTTCGGGCGTCATTTACAACGCGCATCCGACGACGCTGTCCAACAGCGGCATCAACGCCGCCGGCGCGCTCGAAAATGTTTCGGGCAGCAACATCTGGGCGGGTGCGATCGGCATCGCCAACGCCGCGACCATCGGCGCCTCGGGTGGCACCCTGACCATCACGGGCGGCATCAACAACAGTGGCACCAGCACGCAGCCGCTCACGTTAACGGGCGCGGGCGACATCATGATCAGCAATGTCGGCATCGGCGCCGGGATCAACACTTTGACCAAGACCGGCGGCGGCATGGCCACGATTGGCGTCGCGAGCACGAGCTTCACCGGAAACCTTGCGGTCAATGACGGCACTTTCGCCATCAGCGGCAGCGGCGTGAGGATCGGTGGCACGGGCTCGGCGTCCGTGACCGGCGGCGGCATCCTGCGCATCGATGACAGCATTGGTAGTACGCTTGCGGGCCGCCTCGGCGGCCGGGCGGTGACGCTGACGGGCGGGACTTTGCGCTACATCGGCAACAGCAGCGGCAACTCCACGGATACCTTCGGTGCACTCACGAGCAATGCGGGGCAGAGCTACGTGATCTCCGAGCGGGGACCGGGACGAACTGTAACGCTCACTTTCTCGACGATGTCGCTGTCGAATGCCGACGGAACGACTGCGTTCAACGGGACGGATTTGGGCACGCCGGAGAACCGGCTCATTTCGACCACGGCGCCTTCGCTGAACAACGCCATTTTGCCGCGGGTGACGGTGAATGGCGCGGACTTCGCGACTTACGCGCCGGCGCAGTCGCTGACCGTGGACACGGCCATCAACAGCGCGGTCGTGACCCTGGCTACCGGCAACACGAGCCAGCTCGTCAAGGGTCAGATCATCACCGGCAACAGCGCGATTCCCGACGGGACGCGGATCACGAATATCCTCAATGCGACACAGTTCGTCATTGGGACCACGGCCTCTGCGAATCTGAACGGCGCGGGCATCAATTTCTCGCTCGTCGGCCTCGCGCCCTACGCCGCCTACGAAAGGAGCACAAACATCAACGCGGCGGCGGTGACGGCGACGGACAATTTCCTCATGGACGTGAATTCGACCGCGGTGAGCATCACCGCGAACAAGACCATCAATTCTCTGAAGATCGATGCGACCGGGTATTCGAGCACGACCGTGCCGAGCTTCACCGTGAGCGGGGCCAACGAGACGGTTCTCGGGCTCGGTGCGGGCGCGGTGCTCGCGACCGGCGGGGATATCACCATCAATGTGCCGGTGCTCGGCTTCGCGACGCAGGGTTTCGTGCACGTCGATAGCGGTTCGGTCCTCAAGCTGAGCAGCAGCATCACGGGCACGTCCGGGTTCATCAAATCCGGCGCCGGCACCCTGGTGCTGGATACGCCGGCCAGCTCTGTCCCGGGTCTCGGCGGGAATACCGCCCTCACCGGGACACACAACATCAACGCCGGCACCTTGAAACTCGGCGTGAATCCCGGCGGACTGAACAACCCGCTGGCGCCTGCCGTAGCCTTGCGAGTGAGTCCCGGCGCCACGCTCGATCTCAATGGCAACCTACAGTACTTCGGGGTGCTCTTCACCGATGCCGGTGTGGCTGGCGTTGGCGGGGCGCAAGGCCTGATCACTTCGAGCGCTGGCACTGGCACGATCGTAACGAACGGCGACACCAACACGCGGAACTGGTCCGCCAACATGACTGGCGCGATGGCCTTTTCGCGCAGCGGTCAGAATGGCACGTTCGCCGTTTACAGCCCGCAGACGTACACCGGCGCGACGCAGCTCACTGGCGGCATCACGGTCCTGCGCGACATGGGCACATTCGGCAGCACCTCATCGCTCGACGTCAATTACGGCACGCTCAACCTCGAGAACGGGATCAGTGCGGCCAGCGCGGGCAATGCGATCGCGAGCACGACTGACCTCAACGACCGTATCGCCAACGGCGCGCCCATCACACTCCGTGGCGGCATCCTGGCGCTGAACGGCCGGCCGCAGCGGAGCTCGAGCGAGACGATGGGTGCGCTCACGATCGGGCCGGGCGTTTCGACGATCACCGCCAACGCGAGCAGCGGTCTCGCGGCGACCGGCATTTTCTCCGCGCAGATGAATTTCGCCAGCCTCACCCGCGAGGCGGGGTCGATCGTGAATTTCGCCGGCCAGATCAACGGCGCCAACAGCGCTGCGCTCGGCCTCATCGGCAACAACCCGCGCATCGTCTTTAACTCGGCGCCGACGGTGACGAACAACCTCATCGGTCCCTACGCGATTGTGACGTCGTCAACGGGCGCGGAATTTGCCAGCTACATCGCGGGTCTCGGGGTCGGCGCGCTCGGGACGGCTGGCTTCCCGGCTTACGACAAAACGGTGATCACTTCCGCGATAGCGACGGACAATGTGCGGGCGACAGCGGCCGTGAGCGTCACCACGCCCACGGCGACGATGAATGCCTTGAGCCTCAACGCGACGGGCACGACCAGTTTCACCTTCACCGCGGAGGGCAACACGCTGAACCTCGTCAGCGGCGGCTTGATCCGCAGCGGTGCAACGGGCGCGAGCACCATCGGAACGACGACGGTTCGAGGCCGGTTGACCTCGGGCGGGACGAGCGCCGGGGCGAGTGAGCTCGTGATCTTCCACGGCAACTCCACGCAAACGCTCACGATTAACTCGAACATCGTGGACAACGGCACGCCTGGCGCCACCACGGCGCTGGTTCTCGGCGGCAGCGGAACGACCACGAACGCCGTCTCCCTCGGCAACACAGGGACCTTCGTGCTCGCGCCGGCGAGCAGCAATACCTATACGGGCGGGACGACGATCAACCTGCTGGCGGCGAACACCAACGGCGCGGGGGCGGGCGTGACGGTGATTCCAAACGCGGCCAACCCGGCCAACGGCCTGGTCCTCAACAGCTCGCAGATGACGACGAATGCGCCCGGGGTCATCGGCTCCGGTAATATCGTCACTCTCAACGGTCCATCGGGGTTGACGCTCAACGGCGACAACACGCTGGCCGGCGCGGTCTTTAATAACACCGGCGGTTTTTCGACGCCGACGCTCCAGACCTTCACGTCGAATCTGACCGGCGGCACTCTGACAATCGGCGCGGCCGGAGTCACCGCTTCGTCCACCAACATCACGAGCACGCCGACCATCGCGGGCCGGATCGATCTCGGCCCCGGCAATGGCGCGACGCCGTTCGTCGTCAATCGGATCCTCTTTAACGGTCAGGAGATCAGCCCTTCGCAGGCGACGCTGGCGGTGCAGGGCATCATCAACCCGACCAGCGGGACGAGCGTCAGCGGCATCGTGAAAACCGGGCTGGGCGCGCTGCAGTTCAATGCGCAGGCCACGTTTACCGGACCGGTGAACGTGATGCAGGGCGGCATTCAATACGGGGTCGGTAATGCCGGCTCGCGCTTTTCGTCACTGACCCTCAACTCCGGAACCCGGCTGAATCTCAACGGCCAGAATACGGTCGTCGGCTCGTTTGGCGGCGCTGGTGTGGTGACCAACGCATCGAATACGGACGCCACGCTGACCGTTGGCTTCAACGGCGCGAATACGCTCTTCTCGGGACAGGTCCGGGGTATCAGCAATGGCAATCAGAATTCGATTTCGCTGACGAAGATCGGCGCCGGAACGATGCAATTCACCGGATCGAGCGACAGCACGGGCAACTTATCCGTGCAGGGAGGCAAACTGGAGTATCTCGGGACCGGCAGCTCGAACTTCACCACCAACATCGTCCTCACCGGCGGCACGCTGACGCTCGATAACTCGACGGGCAACGTCAACAACCGGCTGGGTGGCTCGGCTGCGCTCGGGACGCTGCAGATGAACGGCGGCACACTCAATATCAAAGGGAGCAGCGCCGCGGATACGATCGAGACCTTCCGCCAGTTTACGCCTGCCAGCGGTGCCAGCGTGATCAACCTGACACCCAACCCCGCTCACTCGATCAAAATGGTGGTGGGGACGACGTTCTCGGGCGTGGCGACCGGCGCCACGGTTCTCATCCGCGGGCTCACGACGAACGGGAGTGCGATGCTCGATCCGGGCGATGCGACCATCGACCTCGGCACCGTGGCCTTCAACGCGCCGGCCGGCGCGGGCACTGGTTTCCCGAGCACGGAGTCGCCGATCCGGCCGGATTTGATCGGCGATATGAGTTCCACGGGCAGCGGGACCGGTTTCATCGCCAAGGACCTCTTTACCAACCGCCTTCGGTTGCTGGATCCGCTTTTCGAGGTTCTCCCCGCCTTTGACCCGCTCCTGCCGACCGCGCCCGCCAACTACGACCTCATCGGCGTCCAAAGCATTACCGAGAACAACACGGCCTATAGCATTGTGTTGCAGAATGGCGCGGGCATCGCCCGTGGCACGCCCGCCAGCAATGGTCTGGTCGGGCCGAATGGCACCCTGCTGACGATGCAGGTGACCAGCGGCGGCATCCTGGCGGTCGAGGGTGGTACCAGCTCCATCGACGTCGGCATGCTTCAGACCGGTCCGAGTATTCCGTTCTTCTTCCATGTGAACGGCAATCTCACCGTCGCGGGGGGCATCACCAGCAGCGGCACCGGCACCGGTTCTTTGACGAAGTCAGGCGCCGGCACGCTCACCCTCAATGCGCGCGGCTATTACACGGGCGCGACGGTCATCAACGCCGGCAACGTCGTGGTGAACAATCCGCCGGGCACCGTTCCGACGGATAACATGATCGCGGTCGTCCCGGGCCCGACGGCAGCCATCGCTTCGCCCCTCGTCGTCAATGGGGGAAGCATCGATCTCAAGGGCAAGAGCCAGGTTTTCGGGACGCTCAGCAGCAACAATGCAAATACCGGTGTCGGCGGCACGGTCACGAACACGGGTGCGCTGGCGACACTCACGGCCGCGGCCACGGGCAGCAGCAGTTTTAGCGGACAGATTACGGGAGCGTTCAACTTCGTCGCCTCCGGCAACGCCACCACCCTCTCGCTCACCGCCGCGAATACCTACACCGGCACGACGACGCTGCGGGGCGGGACGCTCCGCCTGGTCGATGCCGGGTCGATCATGAACACGTCGGCCGTGAACCTGAACTACGGCACCCTGTTCATCGACCAGACTGGTCTCAACCCGCTGGGCAACATCAATCCGACGCGGCTTTCTACCACCGTGCCGATCACGATGCAGGGTGCGAACATCACGCTCCGGGCGGGCGGCTCCATGGACGCGGCGGCGACTCTCGGCAACGGAACCGGCATCACCCTGCAGGGCGGCGCAAACACGATCGCCGCCGGCGCCGTTCAGAGCCAGGGCAGCACCAGCACGCTGACGCTCGGCAACCTCGTCCGGTCGGCGGCTTCGCTGAGCACGGTGAACTTCGCCGTCGATACTGGCGGCACCCTCGGCAACCCCGGGCTGAACAATCCGCACATTCTGCTCAGCCAGCTCAATGGCAGCGATCTCGCGCTGACGAACAAGATCATCGGCGGCTGGGCGGTGGCAAACGGCAGCGACTTCGCCACGACGAAAAACGCCTCGGTGCCGTTTGAGCTCGGCGGCTTGGGAAATACGGGCGGCGGTTTCCAAAACTACGACGGCTTCGACGTTAGCTCCACCTCCACGCAGGCGTTCTGGAATGTGAGCGAGACGACCACCTCGCGGAGCTTGAGCACGACGAAAACAATCAATTCGCTGCGAATAACCTCCGCACTCGCGCTCACCGTGGGCGCCTCAGGCGCGCCCCAGACCCTGACGCTCGCGAGCGGCGGTCTCTTGAAGACGGGAACCAGCGATGCAACCGCGATCATTGCCGGGGACTCCGAGTCGAAGATTACCTCGGGCAGCGGCGACCTGTTTGTTTTCGTCAACCAGAACATTCTGACCATCAACACGAAGATCGGCGGAACCAATCTCGTGAAGGGCGGAGGTGGCACGCTCTTGCTCACCGGCAACAACGGGTCCAACGCTTACAGCGGTCAGACCATCGTCAATCAGGGCACGCTTCAGGCCAACACCTCCGGTGCGGACGGGGCGGGCACAGTCGCCATTCCCGGCAATCTGCTGATCAACAACGCCACGGTTACCCTGCTCTCACCCGGGCAAATCAGGGCGACGGCGAACGTGACCGTCGATGGCGGCGGCGTCCTCAACCTTCCCGGCAACAACACCGTCTCAAGCTTCGTGTTCAACAACCGCGGCGGTAGCGGCGGGGCTGGCGCGCCGACAGTTGCCGTCCAAGTGGGCTCGGGGTCGCCCGCGCCGCCGACCGCGCTGACCATTTCCTCATCGAACGCGATCAACTCGACGAATGACAACCATAGCTCGACGCCGACCATTTCCGCGAGCGGAAGTTTGGGACTGGAGCTTACTTCGCCGACGCCGACGATTACCACGGGCGGTCTCTCCACCAACGGCCTCCTGATCACCGCGCCCATTCATTCGGCTGGCGGACCGATCATAAAGGCCGGCCAGGGCTCGCTGGTGCTGAACCCCACGATCGGAGCGATCTCCTCCGACACGACGAACGGCTCCTTCCTGGTGGACTTGCAGCCGGTTGGCACGGCCAACTTGCGAGCGGGCATGGCGGTCTCGGGAACGGGGATTCCCGGGGGCACGACTATCGCGCAGGTCAACCCTGATGGTCTGACGATCCAACTGTCCGCACCGGCAACTGCCACCGCCACGAACAATCTGACCTTTTCCGGCAGCACCGTCGGCGCGATCGGAAGCGTGGGCTTCACGATCTCGTCGGGTGTGGTCGTCCTTGGCGCCAGCTCGAATACTCTCAATGGCGGGATCGTCAGCGGGCCCCTCGGCAAGGGGACGGTCGCGCTCGAGAACGGCGCAGCCATCATGAGCGACCAGAGTGCCATCCGGACGTTGCACAACGCCATCGCGGTCAACGGCGACTTCACTTTGGGCAGTCCCACTTCCTCGACGACCTCGGCGCTCAGCCTCGGCGGCGTCAACCTCGCAGGGAAGGTGACCTTCAACGGTGCCCATACCGTCACGGTCAACGGTGCAACCAATGTCTCGACCATTAGCGGCCAGATCATAGCTCCCGGCCTTAACATCACCAAGGCCGGCCCGGGCACTCTCGTCCTGTCGAACAACACCGCTGTCGCCATGGATCAGAACATGTTCGACAAGCTCACCGTTGCCGAAGGCGTCCTGCGGGTGGCCAATAACTCGCCCAACGCGCTTCCGGCGGGCAAGGATCTCGCAGTGTTGAACGGCGCCGCGTTTGACATGAATGCCAACGATCTCTTTTTGAAGACGCTGACCGGCAGCGGCGTCGTGGGTAACTCGAGCACGCTCTTCGGCGCGACGCTTTATGTCGGCGGCAATTCGCCGACCGACGTGACGACCAACGCCAGCAGCACCTTCAACGGCTCGATCTCAGCCCAGGCGAATAACTCCCCCGTGGGCCTCACCAAGGTCGGCATCGGAACCTTCTCGCTCTCGGGCGCGAACGATTATCACGGTCAGACTAACGTGGAATCAGGCAAGCTTCGGGTGGACGCTACCGGAAGTATCGTCATCGACGCCCAGTTCAACATCAAGGCGGGTGCGACTGCGGAGATCGACGGACGGATTTCCGCCCGCTCTGGTTCGTTGCAGGCGTTGGGTTCGATGAGTGCGAAGGCGACCTTGCGCGGCCATGGCCGGCTCGAAGTGAACACCACGATGGGTAACAACAGCGTCCTTGAACCGATGCTCAGCGGCGGGGGGCAGCGCATGACGATCGACGATCATACGCTGACGATGGACACGGGATCGACGCTGCTCTACACCGCTTACCAGTCGTTGGAGAATCGCGTCATGATCACGGGCTCGTTTGGCGATGTCGGGCTCAGCCTCGGCGGCTGGACGCTCAAGCTCCAGAGTTTCGATGTGAACAATCCAAAGGGGCTCAAGTTTGTTCTGTTCGATGGCAGCGCCGCAGGTGGCACGCTCAACGGCGGCGATGTCGATCAGCAGCCGATGTTCGATTGGACGGCGACGAACGGGTGGTCCCTGGATCCGAGCTTCAACGATCCGAACTTCCCCGATGGCGCGGGTGTTCGTTACGACTCGAGCATCAACAGCATCGTCCTCGTGGGCGTCATTCCCGAGCCGACCACAGGGTCGCTGCTGCTTGGTGGGTTCGCGACAGCGCTCGGGCTTCAGCGTTTCCGCCGCCGGCGCAGTTGAGGCGGCCTTTCGGATTCCCCAACGCGTCCGGGGTTCGATCCCCTGGCGCGTAAGCCGAGCGCCGCGTTTTAAGATGGTTTCGGCTGGCGGAATCTTCCTATCTAGCGGCGCATGAAAGTCACCGCCCTCGCGATCACGCCGCCGCCCGGCGCGAAGGATTGCCCGCGCGTCACTCCCGAGTTGCTCGCCAGCAGCCTTGCGCGCTATTCGCGAAGCAATAAGGGGATCGAATCCATCCTGGCGGGAATCGATTGGAACGAACCGGATAAGTCGGTCGATCAAGTCTTTCGCTTCCTCGACTACGGCCACGCCAGTATCGGCGGGCTGACTGGCGGAATCGCCATGGCGATCGATCGCTGCTCGTTTTTTCTCGCGCTGAAATTATTCGAGATCGCGCAGCTCTGCGACGGCCAGGAATCGAGTACGCGCTACATCGAGATGGTGCCTTCGAGCCTGCCAGACCCGGCCGAGATCGGCGTGCCGGCGAATCTCGCGGCCGAGTGGCAGCGGGTGATGGAGGATGCATTCGCCATTTACTCGGAAGTCTATCGCGAACTCGATCGCCAGGCGCGGGAGAACCCATCGATCGTCCGCTGCCCCGCCGGCGCGAGCGAGAAAGTCGTGGATCGCCTTCGCAAGAACTACGCGCTCGATCGCGCGCGATACTTCATCCCATTTGCGACGCAGACTAATGCGGGGCTCGTGATGACCGCGCGCGTCTGGGCGCAGACCATCCGGCAGCTCGATGCGCAGCCTTTTCCCGAGGCCGTCGAATGCGCCGCGAAGTTGCGTACCGAATTGCAGAAGCTCGCTCCCCGGCTCACGCGCCACAGCTTCAAGGACGCTGCCTGCACTTGCCAGGCGCAGCAGGAAGTCGATGCCTGTGTAGCGTCCATTCGCCGCGACGGCCTCAGCTTTGATAACGCCCGCGACCAGGTTTTCGTTGGCGTTGACCGCTCGTATCCAAGGTTCCTCCCCGATGGGCAGTCTTGGCCTGCGGCCTTTGAGGGAAAGGAGAATCGTTACAGCGTTGTGGGCGCGGCGGTGAGGCGAATGTTTGTCCGGTTCGCCTGGAACAACGTCGCGTTGGCCGAACTGCGCGACCTCAATCGCCACCGCACGGGCCATCGCTTTAGTCCGCTCATTCCCGTTGGCTTCTATCTTCCACCCGGGGTCAGCCATCCCCGGCAGCGCGAGTTACTCGAACGCCAGCGTGCGCTGGTGCGGAAGCTCGCGGACGAAATGCCGGCCAACGGCTGCCATTACTACGGCTATCTGCTTGGCGACCAGGTCGCGTTTGAGCACTCCACGCACGCGGACAAGTTCATTTACGAAGTCGAGCTGCGCACCGGTCTCGGCGCGCACTTCCGTTATGCCGAACATCTCGCAGCCGCGTGCCGCGAGTTTCTAAAGCTCGTGCCCGAGGCGGCGCCCTTCATTCAAATCGGAACCGCCGAGCCCGAGTAGCTCCGGTCGCCCGGCAGCTAACTCGCGACCGGGAATCGCAGGACCCGCCACACCTCTTTTTCCTCAACACCCGCTCGAGCGGCCAGCACACGGAGGATTGGCAGGATCGCGCAGTGCCCGAACAGGGCATAGAACATCGAGTAACGGATCTCGAAATAGCGCAGCACCCCGTCCACAAAGGCGATGGACAGCGCCCACGCCAGGGCGCCCCGACGCGTGGGCGGACAGGTCTTGGGATCCGGCAGCATGGAGAAAGTAAACAGCGCGAACTCAGCCCCGGTCATCGGCCCGAGCGCGAAAACCAGGCTGCCCTGACCGAGTGCGACCCTGAGCAGGCTCATGACGACGTACCCTCCAAGCCATCCAAGCACCAGCGGAAGTTTCTTGAGGCGGGTCGTCATCAGCAGGCCAAGGCAAAGGATCGCGAAGGCAACGCGGTAGTCAGCGCCCCACTGCGACCCGGGAGCGACGGACGCGATGCCGTGCCCGAACAGCAGGACCATGACGATCCCGAAGTTCGACGGATTAAAGAAATGCCGCGTGCCATGGCGCAATAGATACTTGGAAAGGATGCTCCACGCCGGGACGACTACATAGACCCGCCAATCGTAGCTTTCGACCAGCAGTCCGACACTTAATGCGGTAATATAAGCGCTAAGTGGAAGAGCCAGCTCGCGCTTCAGAAACGCGATGATAGCGAAGTCGAGCAGACAGGCTGAGCCAACGGCGATGCCGAGCTGGAAGGGGTTCCGGTTAAAGTAATAGGATGTCTGGCCTAAGACGGTCCAAAGAGTCAGCCCCACGCACAGCATGACACGCGGGTCCTTGAAGCTGGGCACCGTGAAAGTCCAGGGTCGTTGAGGGGCGACGGCGGCGCTCATGCTCAATTCCACATCAAAGCCAGGTTGGTCATCGGATGCTCGAGCTGACTGCGGCTGCGATCGAGCTCCTCTTCCAGGCGGTCCAGGATTTCCTCCTCGCGCCAGCTGTAACGACGACGAATCGAAGCTTGCAAGTCATCGTCGCGGCACAAGTTCTGGGCGACTTGCCACCAGGAATACGCGACGCTTATCCGCCCGGCTTTGACATAGGCATCACCGAGGCTGACCGCGAGGGTCGCATGTAACCGAGGCGAACCGACACGCAGACGGCGCCCAATCGCAACACACTTGCCGATGTTCTTCGCTGCGATATCTCGTGGCGCCTTTTCGAAGACCGGCCACACCAATCGCGCGGGCCGGTGCAGGTGATTGAGACCGAGAGCGAAGAGCGCGGGCACATAGCCGGGATTCTCCTCGAGGATTCGGGTCAGCAAGTTGATGGCTTCAAGACTGGCCGGAGCTTTGACCTCCAGCGCCGGGTAGAGCAGCATCTCATCCACCCAGGACATGGCGAGCTGCAGTTTCGTCTCGCGGGTGCTGCCCGCGCGGTCGAGCTCTTCAAAGAAAGCGATGGGCTGACGCTGGAGCTCCGCCGGAAAGTGAGGCGACAATGTCAACTCCCGCCGGCCAGCCGCGAGGAGGTCGCGGCGCATCGCAAACACGGCCGTTCGGTAGGCATTGGCGAGCACAAGATTGTCCGGTTCGAGACGAACTCCCTGTTGCATTTGCTGCACCGCCTCTTTCACGTCTCCGTCCCGATACGCGGCAATTCCACGCTGAACCAGCGTCGCGGCTTCAGAGAGTTCCGGTGCCGCCTGCCCTTGCGCCCATAGTGTCGCGTCCAGGCGCTTCATTTGCTCGAGGTTCGCAAGGCCTGCTCCTTCCAACGTCAATCCGTCCGGCACCGGCGGCAGGTCGAGCGTCCCAGTGCGAAGCCAGGCGGCCGCGGCCAGCGCGACCAGAAGCAGCGCGGCACCCCACCATCGCGCGCGAGGACGACGTCGTTCCGTCGGCAAATCCAGCCCCGCGCCCGCAGCTTCGGCTGGAGTCGAATTCACTCGTTGGACTCCTGCTTTGTCGATCCGCGCGCACCTGGCCTCGCACTGCCGAGCACCATTGCCTGGCCGCCTTCGACCAACCGGACATGATGGTTGATCAACGAGCGTGCGTCCGCTCCTGAAATCTCCTGCACCCGGCTGCTCGGCCACTGGATCGTAATCCGCTCGACACCCGCCGGGTCCGGCACACCAAAGTGAATGGCATACTCCGATTGTGAGGCGAATCCCATGCCGCCCTGCACTTCTCGGATCTGGCTGCCCGCCTTGGTGAGCAGCGTCACCCGCGCGCCGACGGCATTGACGGTTGAGACCAGCATTCGCTCACCCACCTTGACTCCCAAATCAGGACGGCCAACGAGGAGCAGGCGGAGGAAGCGAGGCTGCGATGCTTTGCCACGAAAAGAGGCATTCACATAGTAACTCGAGGGCCCTCCTTGATTCGCCACATACATGTCCAGAGCTCCGTCTCCATTGAAGTCCGCGACCGCAATCCCGCGGCCATTGTAAGTCTCAAGAATCCCGGCACGCTCAGCCATGTCGATGAATCGCGGTTCCTTCGATTTGTCATCACTGGGTTTGGGGCGCACTTGCACGAACAAGCGCTTGCGGTCGTAACCGGACAGGTCGCGGGTGCCCATCGGCGGCCAATCCGCGGCATCGACCGTCTGGTTCTTCGTCTGGGTGACCATCTCCTGGACCTGGAACCAGTAGTTATGGTCGGGATCGCCGGTGTGAAATCCGTTCACGGCGAAGATATCGAGCAGGCCGTCGTTGTTGAAATCGGCAAACTTACAGCCCCATCCCCAGCCACCATCCATGGTCCCGCTCGCCTTGGCGATGTTTCGAAATCCGCGTCCACCGGGACACCGGGCGTCGGCGCAATTCAGCCAGAGCATGTTGCCCTCATCGGTCTTGTAACGCTTTTCGAGAATGTTGCTGACGTAGATATCGAGATAGCCGTCGTTGTTCACGTCGCCCATATCGACATTCATTCCCTTCCACCAGTCGTCGCCGATGCCCGGGTGCCCTCGTGGATCAATAACCAGTCGGAAACGAGGAGGGGACTCGGTCGCACCGGTGTTCAGGTATAGTTCATCCGGCCCGAAATCGTTCGCGACATAGAGATCAGGCCAGCCATCGTTATTCAGGTCGCCGGCGCCAACTGCCAGCGTCCAAAGCCCCGAGTTCAACCCGACCTGCGCAGTCACGTTCTCAAAGGTGCCGTCGCCGCGATTGCGGTAGAGGACCTTATGCCCGCCATTTCGGGCGTGAGTGAAGGTCTCCTGCATGACTTTGGTCGTCACCGGTTGCCAAAGGTCGTTGCGAACCATCCGCCCCGTGTGCGGGTCTTTTACTTCCTCGGCGAAATAGTTGGTCAATAGAATGTCGAGGTAGCCATCGCGGTCGTAATCGAGATATGTCGCCGCATTGGCGTAGCCCCAGTAATCAACCCCCGCCTGCCGGCTGATGTCCTTGAAGGTCCCATCCCCTTGGTTGAGATAGAGCGTATTGTTTTCGCCCCATTTCACGACATAGAGGTCGGGATGGCCGTCGTTGTTGATGTCGCCCCATATCGAGTGCATGCAACCGCCGCGACGGTTCTGGCAGGCCACCCCTGCGGCGTCGGTGACATCCTCGAAGGTTCCATCTCCGCGATTTCGGAAGAGGTGGTTGCGATCATCGCGGCCGGAATTGGTGACGTAGAGATCGGCCCAGCCATCGCCGTCGTAATCGGCCGCGGCCGCGGCGGCGCCCACTGCGGCGAGCCAGGGCATGATGTTTTGGAAAGCATCGGCCAGAACGACTTTGGTGTGAACATTCCGGCAGCCGGCCGCGGCGGCGCGCTCCTCGAACCGGACGTTGCCCTCGATGCCCGTCGTCTGCCTGGGCTTCAACCAGAGAAACCCGGCCACAAGACACGCCGCCATTAGAATACCGCGATAAATCGCCGCCGCGCCGGGCGAACTTTCGGGGGCCGCACCGGGCCGCGGTACACGCGGTACACGGATGCCCGGCGAAGGGTGGATCGGTGGGGGGCCCGACATGGCGGCGAGCGTAGGCCGCCGCGCAGGTTCGTTCAAACACTTGTTTGACCGGCCGCGGCGGTGATGCCGGCTCGGCATCATTGTAATGCCAAAGCTGCATTTCCATTGTGAAGCGGGTAGCCTGTATTTCTCGCCTCGCCCGGCCTGTGCACATTCGTAAACTCCCCCTCAATGAAAACACCGCCCCCCGCATTGGTCGCTCTTCTGGCCATTGGTGCCATCATGTTTACCAACTGCAACAAGAAGCCCGGTAACGCGGTTACTGCCGACGGCCTGACCAAGGTGCGCGTCGGCTACATCGGCATCACTTGCGAAGCGCCAATTTTCAGCGCGGTCGAAAACGGCTTCTTCAAGGAGGAGGGGCTCGAGCCGGAACTCGTGAAATGCGAATGGTCGAAATACAAGGACGTGCTCGCGTTGGGCGGCTACGACATCACGCACCATCTGGTGATGTATTTCCTCAAGCCGATCGAGCAGGGGCTCGATGTGAAATTCACCGCCGGCATTCACAAGGGTTGCCTGCGCGTGCAGGGGCCTGTCGGTCGCGGGCCGCAGACCGTCGAGGAGTTGCGCGGCAAAAGAATCGGCGTCCCCGGAATGGGCACGCCGCCGTTCATTTTCGCCAACCGCGTGCTCGGTGCGCATGGCATCGACGCGATGAAGGAAATCGAGTGGCGCGTGTATCCCGCCGGCGAGCTGGGGCTCGCGTTGCAGAAGGGTGAGGTCGATGCCATCGCCGATTCAGAGCCGATCGGGACGATGCTTCTCGCGCAAGGGTTGGTGCGGAACATCGCCGATCAGGCAAAGGACGCGCCTTACAAGGATGAATACTGCTGCGCGGTGATCGCGAATGGCAAATGGCTTGCGGCAAATCCGAAGGTGGCTGCCGCCGCGACGCGCGCGCTGCTCAAGGGCGCGAAGTGGGTGGACGCGAATCCGCGCCTCGCCGCGCATCTTTCCGTGGAGAAGAAATACCTCGCGTCGAATCCCGAGCTGAACACGACCGCGATCGGCAATCTCAGCTATCTGCCGAGCGTCAGCGGGGGGAAGGCGGCGGTGCGCTCAGCGGCGGAAGAGATGAAGACCGCCGGCATGCTCAGCCCGAGCACCGATCTCGAGGCGCTGGCGAAGAAGGCATTTGTCGACCTCGAAGGCGTTACCGACGAGTACGTGAAGAAGGTCGCGGTGCAGCGCCTGCCCGGCGGCCCTGTGCCGGACGATCAGCCGATGCGGCTGGCGGCGGAATTGAACACGCTCGGCACACCCGAGAAGATCGCGACCTGCTGCGCCCCGGCCTCCCGGGTCGCCTTGCGGCCGGGACCGTCGGCGGAATCCATGGTTGCTGCTGCCCAGTGAACGAAGCACCGGTTGTCACTGCGCCGGAAGCGGCGCCCGAAACTCTTGCGCCGGCGATTTCCCGGCCGCGCCGGACGCCTCGTGGGGCTCTGTTCGCGGTTCCCATCGCGTCGATGCTCACGCTGGCGATTCATCATTTCGTCTCGGGGAATGAGATGCCGGCCGAAACGCATACCTACACGGTCTTCCTCGCCATTGTGCTCGGCGCGGCGCTTGCGGCGCTCGCGGTGCAGCGGTTCTGGCCCGGCTTGCGTCGCTGGATGCAGGAGACGTGTCCCATTCTCGCCGCGGCACTCGTGGCATTGTGCGTGTGGGATGTGATCACCGTCGGGCTGCACTGGCTCCCGATGCCCTATTTTCCAGGACCGGCCGGCGTCCTGCAGAGCATGGTGAATGATCGCGCGATGATCTTCGACAGCACGTGGCACTCGCTGTTGCTCCTGGTCTGCGGGTATGCGCTGGGCGTGACGCTCGGTTTCATCACCGGCGTTTGCATCGGCTGGTTCGAACCGGCGCGTTATTGGGGAATGCCGGTCCTCAAGTTCGTCGGGCCCATTCCGGCGACCGCGCTCATCCCGCTGGCCATGGTCGTCGCGCCAAATGGCACCGCCTCCGCCATCGGCCTCATCTCGCTCGCCGTCTGGTTTCCGGTGACGATGCTCACCTCGTCAGGCATCTCCAACACGCGCGCCTCGTATCTCGACGTCGCCCGCACGCTCGGCGCCGGGCCGGCATATCTGATCTTCCGTGTCGCGATTCCGGCGGCGATGCCAAACATCTTCATCGGCCTGTTCATGGGCCTCGGCGCATCGTTCCTCACGCTCGTCGTGGCCGAGAGCGTGGGCGTGAAGTCCGGCTTGGGATGGTATGTGCAGTGGGCGCAAGGCTGGGCCGAATACGGCAAGGTGTATTCCGCGATCATCGTCATGGCGGTCTTCTTCTCCACGATCATGACGCTGCTCTTCAAAGTGCGCGACCGTGTGCTCGTCTGGCAGAAAGGAACGATCAAATGGTAGCCGCCCCGCCGAAGGACATTGCCGCCGAAGGCTCCTCGCTGCGCGTGCGCGACGTGAGCAAGCGTTTCGTCTCGCCCGACGGCAGTGAATTCCTGGCCCTGCAGGACGCGTCGCTTTCGGTGCGCCCGGGGGAATTGATCTGCCTCGTCGGCCCGAGCGGTTGCGGGAAGTCCACCCTCCTGCGCCTCATCGCCGGCCTCGACGCGCCGACTTCCGGCGAATTGCTCGTCGGCGACGAGCCGATCACCGGGCCGAGCGCCAGCCGCGGCCTCGTCTTCCAGGACCCGAACCTCTTCCCGTGGCTCACCGTGCGGCGCAACGTGCAGGCCGGCCTCGTCGCGCGCGGCGTCCTTCACGAGAAGCTGCACGAGGTCGACGAATTCATCCGCCTCGTCGGGCTCGACGGTTTCGCGAACAGCTATCCGCACCACCTATCCGGCGGCATGGCGCAGCGCGTCGCGCTCGCGCGCGCGCTCATCAATCATCCGAAAGTGCTGCTCCTCGATGAGCCGCTCGGTGCGCTCGATGCCTTCACGCGGATGCGGATGCAGGACGAAGTGTTGCGGCTGTGGGAGAGGCGCGGCACGACGATGCTCTTCGTCACGCACGACATCGACGAGGCGATCTACATGAGCGACCGCATCGTGATCATGAGCCCGCGCCCGGGCCGCATCGAGCGGATCATCGAGATCGCGCTCGAACGCCCGCGCCTGCGCACGAGCGAAGAGTTCCTCCGGCTGCGCGGCGATATTTTGGAGCTGCTGCATTTCGGCGGAAACGGCGCGCTCGCGGAACCGGCGGCCGATTGATCAGCGCGCGGTGCGTCTCTCCGCGACTTGCCGATACCGCGCGGCGCGGCTAAATCCGCGAACATGAATGTCACCGCGTGGATTGGCGCTGCGCTCTCGTTCCTCGACGGCACGGTGAAGGCGCCGCAACACGTTGTGCCGGATCGGAACCCGGTTCTGCTCATCCACGGCATCGCGGACGATGAGCGGAGCATGGGGCGAATGGCCACGTATCTCCGCGCCGATGGCTGGGATGTGCGCACACTGAGCCTGCGTCCGAACTGGGGCCAGGCGGGACTCGAGCCGCTTGCGCAGGAGATCGCGCGTTATGCCGACCGCGAGTTCGCGGGGCGCAAGTTCGACCTCGTGGGCTACAGCATGGGCGGCCTCGTCAGCCGCTACTACGTGCAGCGGCTCGGTGGCGTGAATCGTGTCGAGCGCTTTGTCACGCTCTCAGCGCCGCATCACGGCACAATTTGGGCGCGAATGGGGCCGACGGCCGGCATTCGCGAAATGCGTCCGAACAGCGCCTTCCTGCGCGACCTCGCGTGCGACGCGGAGACGCTGCGGCGCGTGAAGTTCACCTCGCTCTACACGCCGTTCGACGTCGTAATCGTCCCGGCGAGCAGCTCCGTGATGTCGCAGGCCCGCAACCGCAAGCTCCGCGTCGGCTCGCATCCCGGGATGATCCTGCACCGCACCAGCCTCCGCGCGGTAGCGGAAGCATTGCGATCATAGGAAGCATGGGACACGACGGAGCGGCTCCCTCCAGGGATGTAGAGGGGGCTCTCTGCGAAGCAGGTGCCGCCTGTCGCTTCCGAGACGCTGATCAAGATGGAGGCGGCACGTCGCTTCGCGACAGAGCCGCGCTCTACACTTGGGGAAGGATCCGCCCCAGCAGCTCGGCGATCTTCACGCGTTCCTGGCGGCCGTCGTCGCGGTGGCGGAGGGTGACGGTATCCTTCAGTTCGTCGCCTTTCTCGCCGAGCGTTTCGAAATCGACGGTGATGCCGAAGGGCGTGCCGGCTTCGTCCTGCCGCGCGTAGCGGCGGCCGATGCTGCCGCCTTCGTCGTAGAAGCAGGCGAAGTGCGGCTTGAGCAGCTCGTAAATCTCGCGCGCTTTCGCGACGAGCTCGGGCTTGTTTTTGAGCAGCGGGAAAACGCCGCATTTCACCGGCGCGATGCGCGGATGGAAGCGCATGAGCGTCACGATCTCCTTCGCGCCCTTCGCGTCGGTCTTCTCGACTTCGGCAAACGCGGACGCGATCACGGCGAGCGCGAGGCGGTCGAGACCGGCAGAGGGCTCGATGACGTGCGGGACGTAGAAGCCCTTGAACAGCCGTTCGCACCACGCCTCGACTTCGCCGTCGGTGAGGCCACCTTTTTCCTTAGCGCGCTGCTCGGCTTTCTTGCGCGCGACAAGCGCGGCGCGTTGTTCGTCGGTCCACGCGGCGAAGGCCTTCTTCACGTCTTCGTCGAAGACCTCCTGCGGCTTGCCGCTGTGCTTCTGGTGCTGGCCGAGGTCGAAGTCGCCGCGTGCAGCGATGCCCTCGAGCTCCTCGGTGCCGAACGGGAACTTGAACAGGATGTCCACGCACGCGCGGGCGTAGTGCGCGAGCTCGTCCTTCGTCTGCCAGTGGTAATCGAGCACATCGGCGCCGAGGCCGATGCTCGCGTAGTAATCGGTGCGCTCCTTCACCCAGTAGCGGTGCCACATCTCCCAGCCCCAGTTGTCCTGCGGTTTGGAAAGGTCCGCGCCTTCGCTCCAGGCGGCGACGCTGCCGCACACGGCCTCGATCGCTTCGTCGGGCTTGATGAAAAACTCGAGTTCCATCTGCTCGAACTCGCGCGAACGGAAGGTGAAATTGCGCGGCGTGACCTCGTTGCGAAACGCCTTTCCGATCTGGCAGATGCCGAACGGCACCTTCTGCCGCGAGCTATCCACGACGTTCTTAAACTGTGCGAAGATCGCCTGCGCCGTCTCGGGGCGGAGATAGGCCTTATCCTCGTCGGTCGCGGTGGCGCCGACGAAGGTGTAAAACATCAGGTTGAACGGCTTCGGCTCGGTGAGCTGCGCGCCGTTTTCGGGATTGAAGGCGCGCGTGTTCTCAATCTTCGCGGTCGTCTCGCCCAAGAGCAGTGGACGCGAGAATCCTCGTTGTTCGTAGTACTGCACTGCCACCTTTCGGACGCTTTCGATTGGCTTCCCAGGTTGTTGCAGAACAGCAAACGGTTCGAAGTGAACCCATGCGGGGATCACCTGTGTCAGCGTTGAAACGTCCTCCGTGAGGTTCCCTAGACTCTGATTCGGGTTCTCTTTTAGAAAGGCTAAAGCGACCTCGGCTAGGAGCCGTGTGTTGAGGCTTCGTCGATCACTTTCAGATGCTTCAGAGAGATAGCGTTGAACCACGGCGGCAGCCGTGCTGTCGGGAACGATTCCGTCTTCGGGACCGCTCATCACTCCGACATACGAACGCACTATTCCCGACTGCGGCTCAACGTGATCCGCGCGGAAACGCTTTTTTGTCACGAGGCAGTCGCACATCGGATCGCTGAACGTGTCCACGTGACCCGACGCCTTCCAAATCGACGGGTGCATGATGATCGTCGCGTCGAGGCCGACCACGTCCTCGCGTTCGCGGGTCATCGCGCGCCACCAGGTGTCGCGCAGATTGCGTTTCAGCTCCGCGCCGAGCGGGCCGTAATCCCAGAAGCCGTTGATGCCGCCGTAGATTTCCGAGCTCTGGAAAATGAAACCGCGCCGCTTGCACAGCGACACGATCTTTTCCATCAACGGGGTCTCTTTGGCCTGGCTCATAGGGACGGCGAAAATGCGCGGGGGCCTTGCGTGGCGCAACTTCTAATCATCCTCATCCTCTTCCTCATAATCATCCTCGAACCCGATGGAGGAGGATTAAGAGGATGAGGAAGAGGAAGATTGCCGGCCCAAGAAACCGTCGCCGCCGGGCGTGTTCCGTGTATCCTTCAACGACCGTCATGTCTCGCTACGACATTTACCAATCCAACGCCGCGGAAGTGCCGCTCATGCGCAAGTGGGTGATCCGCGCGTTGATTCTGTCGCTGCTGATCCACCTCGGCCTTTTCATTTTTTTCCAGGTCAAAAAGCTCGAGAATTTCCGTATGCCAAATACGGAGCGCCTGGCGCCACCGCAGCGCTTTTTCAAGCGCGTGAACATTCCCGAGATCCCAAAGGACCCGGAGGAGACGCGGCTGAAGCTGCCGGAAAAAGTTCCAAATGTTGCGCAACTGACGGTGCCGGAGGACAAGCCGCAGGTCGAAGAAGTGCGGCTCGCGCCGCAGATGCCCGAGATGCCGAAGCCGCTCTTGACCGAAAAGCCGAAGGCGGAAGCGACGGGGTCCGACCTGTTCGCAAAGGTCGAGGCGCAAAGCCGTGGCGCCATGGAGAAGGAGCTGAATTCGCTTTCCGGATCACTGCTCAAGGACAGCCCGCGCTCTCCGCGCCAGCCCGTAATCCACGTGCCGAAGCGCAAGGGCGAGATGGGCGCGGGAACGGCCGAGGGCATTCCGGGGACGATCAGCATCGACCGCGCGCTAGAGATGGCCGGGCCGCTACCCGCGGGGAACAAGCCGATCGGCATGCCCGGCGGCGCGCTGTATGAATACGACAGCGCCGACTTGAAGCCGGAGGCGATCGACCAGCTCCAGAAGCTCGCGGAGCTGATCAAGCGCAACCCCAAGGCGACGTTCAGCATCGAGGGTCACACGGATTCGCTGGGCGACCCCGTTTATAATCAGAGCCTCAGCGAACGTCGCGCAAACGCGGTGCGCGAATGGCTCATCGTCAACATGCGGATCGCGCCAGAGCGCATTCAGACGAAAGGCTTTGGCAGCTCGCGGCTGATCGTCGAGCCACGCGCGATCGACCGTTCGCCCGGGCCGGCGCTCGAGGCGGAGATTGCCCGGCAGGCCCCGAACCGGCGGGTGGAGATCGTGATCAAAACGAACCGGAAGTGAGCGAGCCGGCGCTGCCGGAAGAACTCATCAAGGTGGTGCAGGTGATCGGGGAATCTCCGGAACTGCGCCAGTGGTTTGCCGGCCTCGAGCACCTCGGCGAGGGCATGCGCGCGAAACGTCTCGAGGAAATGGCCGCGCAGCTCTCTGCCTGCGGCGAACCGGAAGCGGTAGTGCTCGCGGTGCGGTGCCTCGCCCAGCCGGAGGTCTATCGCGCAGCGCAGCTCGCGCTCCAGTCGTGATCCACTCACGGCGGCGAATTCTTTCCGAAGACGTCGCGAGGCACTACGACGAGCTTGACGCGTTTTATCGCGACGTGTGGGGCGAGCATGTGCACCACGGCCTGTGGCTGCGGGGTGATGAATCGCAGGCGCTCGCCGTGCGGCAGCTCGCCGAGCTGGTTGCGGACGAGGCGGCGATCGGGCGGGGGAGCCGGGCGATCGACATCGGCTGCGGGTACGGCGCGACTGCGCGACTGCTCGCGGAAGAGCACGGAGCCGAGGTGACGGCGATGACCGTTTCCGCGGCGCAGCACGCGGTGGCGGTGGAGAGGAATGGTGAAACCACGAATCCGCGCTTCCTGCTTGGTGACTGGCTGGAGAACGTCCTTCCCGGCGCCGGCTTCGACGCCGCGATCGCGATCGAGAGCAGTGAGCATATGTCCGACAAGGCACAATTCTTCGCGCAGGCGCATCGGGTCCTGCGGCCTGGCGGCAGGCTCATCATCTGCGCGTGGCTTTGCGCCGAACAGCCGACGCCCAACCAGGTGCGCTGGCTGCTGGAGCCGATCTGCCGGGAAGGCCGGATGCCGCACCTCGGCAGCGAGAGCGACTATCGCCGGCTCGCTGCGGACGCCGGCTTCGCAATCGAACGCATGCAGGATGTCACGCGCCAGATCGCGCGCACGTGGCCGATGGTGGTGCGCACTTTCCTGCTCAAGCTCGCGCAAAAGCCGGCCTACGCGCGCTTCCTTTTCGACCGCCACGCGCGCAACCGCGTTTTCGCCATGACGATCGTGCGCCTCTGGATCGCCTTCCGCACCGGCGCGATGCGTTACGCGGTCTTTACGCTCTCGCGCGTGGGCTGAGACCGCTCCCGCGCGTCGGGAAAAAGATTTTGCTTCGCTCCAGCAATGCCAATAATCACGCCCCCTTCGCGTGAAGAAACTGATCATCCAGATGCCATGCCTCAATGAGGAGGGGACGCTTGCGGTGGCGTTGAAGGCGCTGCCGCGGGAGGTGCCGGGCGTGGACAAGGTCGAGTGGCTGATCATCAACGACGGGAGCACCGATCGGACGGTCGAGATCGCGAAGGAGAATGGCGTCGATCACATCGTGGATCTCGGGACGCATCATGGACTGGCGCGGGGGTTCGTGGCCGGGCTCGACGCGGGGCTGCGCGCCGGGGCGGACATCATCGTGAATACCGATGCGGACAATCAGTACAACGCGGACGACATCCCGAAGCTCATCGAGCCGATCTTGAAAGGCGAGGCGGAGATCGTCGTCGGCGCGCGGCCGATCACGGAGATCGAGCATTTTTCGCCCTTGAAGAAGATGCTGCAAAAGCTCGGCTCCTGGGTGGTGCGCGCTGCGAGCGGCACTGACGTGGCGGATGCGCCGAGCGGCTTCCGTGCAATGAGCCGCAAGGCGGCGATGCAGCTCAACGTTTTCAGTCAATACACCTACACGCTCGAGACGATCATCCAGGCGGGGCAGAAGAACATGGCGATCACCTCGGTGCCGATCCGCACGAATGGCTACCTGCGCCCGTCGCGGCTGATGAAGTCGATGCGCGCCTACATTCAGCGCTCGATCCTCACCATCCTGCGGATTTTCATCACGTACAAGCCGCTGCGGTTTTTCCTGTGGCTCGGCGCGTTTCCGTTCACGGCGGGTTTCCTCCTCGGCGTGCGCTGGCTCTGGCTCTACCAGATCGATCCGACGCGCGCCCGGACGCCGAGCCTGATCCTCGCGGCAATCCTGATTCTGATCGGCGTGCAAATGTGGTCGATGGGAGTGGTGGCGGACATCATCGCGGTGAACAGGAAGCTGCTGGAGGACATCCAGCAACGGGTGCGGCGCGTGGAATACGGCCAGAAAACTTCCTCATCCTCTTCCTCATAATCTTCCTCCTTCTTCGCCCATGTTTTCCCACGAAAAGCTCACCGTCTATCAACGTTCGATTGCGTTCGTTGCATGGATTCTTGAGGAACTTCGGGCGAAGGTTTCGGCCCGCGATCAACTCGATCGTGCCTCGACAAGCGTTCCGCTCAACCTCGCGGAAGGAAATGCGAAGTTTTCGCTCGCGGATCGCGGGAGGTTTTTTCAGATCGCGCATGGCTCGGCGGTCGAATGTGCCGCCTCTCTCGACGTATTGGTTGGTCGCCAGTTCATGGCTGCCGCAACCGCAACTGAGGGCAAGAGTCAGCTCGAAGCCATCGTGAACATGCTGATGGGATTGCCCGATCGGTGCGGTTGCCGGATTGCGGAAGGCGAGATGATGTATGGGGAAGGCAAGGAGGAAGATTAAGAGGATGAGGAAGAGGAAGATTCCCGGGCGCCAGGCATGAGCTGCGAAATCTTCGCCCGCGAAGCACTCGCGCAGATTCCCAAAATCCTCACGTTGCAGGATCGCAACGCGCACTCGCCGACGTACGGCTGTTTCGATCGCAATTTCTGGCACTACAAGATCATCGATTTTCCCAGCGGAATGGCTGCGGAGTTTGTCTGGCCGCTGGCGCTCGCCTATTCGCTCCCGATTGCAGGCAACGCTTACTTTCACCAGCCGGCGATCAAGGAATGGGCGATGGCGGGCATGATCTACGCCGCGCGCAGCGCGCACAGTGATGGCTCATGCGACGACTATTTTCCGTTCGAGAAAGCGGCCGGCGCCGCGGCTTTCTCGCTGCTGGCTGCGATCGAGAGCTACTCGCTGCTGAAGCTGAACAACCAGGAGTTGCTCGACTTCTTCGCCAAGCGCGCGGACTGGCTGGCGGATCACCACGAAAGCGGACGGCTCACGAACCATCAGGCGCTGATCGTTCTGTGCCTGGAGAAAGTGGGGCGGCTTTTCGCCAGCAACCGCTGGGACAAGCTGAAGGCGAAGCGGCTCAAGCGCGTGATCGAGTGGCAGGACGAGGAGGGCTGGTTCCAGGAATACGAGGGGTGCGACCCGGGCTATCACACGCTCACGATCGGTCTGCTCGCGCAGTTGCACGAGTTGTCGCCGAGCCCGGAGATCAAGGCCGCGCTCGAGAAGGCGATCCAATTCGCGACGCACTTCGTTCATCCCGACGGCTCCTTCGGCGGCGAATACACGAGCCGGAACACCTATAACTTTTTCCCGCACGGTTTTGAGATCGCCGGCAAATGGATGCCCGAGGCGCTCTCGATCAACGACCGTTTCCTCACCGGCCTCGCGAACGGCCTCGGCTCCTGCTACGCGGACGACCACATCATCGGCCATCACACGTGGAGCTATCTGCTCGCGCATCAACATTGGAACGCCGAGCGCCCCGCGACGCCGGAAGTTCCGGAGGGGCGCATCTATTTCGAAAACGCCGGCATCGTCATCGACCGGCGCGGTCCGGCGGTCCTTTACCTCGCGCTGAACAAGGGCGGTGTGTTCAAGTTCTTCGTGAATGGCCGGCTCACGCAGTCGGACACGCAGTTCTCCGTGCGGGTGGAGGATGGCCGCACGCGCGTGGCCGTGGCGCACCTGGTCGGCAAATATCGGGTCGAGTTCCAGGAAAATGAAATCGTGATTTCCGGAAGGCTCGGTTGGGCGAAGACGAAACAGATGACTACGTTCAACCTCGTCGTGCTGCGCGCACTCATGTTCACCGTCGGTCGTTTCTTTCCCGACCTGATTCGCAAGCTGCTCCAGCGCATCCTGATTACGGGCAAAAAGGCGGCGCCGCTTCAGTTCAAGCGGACGCTCGCGTGGCGGCACGATCAGCTTGCCGTGACCGACGAGTTGACCGCCGCTTCATGGGAGAAGGTCCGCGCGGTCGGCCTCGGCGCCGCGCAGACGTCGATCTACGTGGTGATGAGCCGCACGTGGCAGGCGGGGCAGTTACAGCCGTGGCTCGATCTCACGGCGCAGATGAAGGCGCTGAAACCCGGCGAGCCGCTAAAGCTCGAGCGAACGTTCTGAGTCTTTCTCTTCCTGATCCTCTTAACTTCCTCCCTCCGCTGGAGGATGATTAGGAGGAAGAGGATGAGGAAGATTAGTAACACATGAAGAAGCTCCTCTCCCTCCTCGTGAGCCTCGGCATCCTCGCGCTGATCTACTGGAAGATTGGGCCGCAGAATCGCGCGGAGCTCGTGCGGATTTTCCGCGATTGCGATCCGCTCTGGATGACACTGAGCCTCGGCATGGTCGTGCCGCTGACTCTTTTCACCTCGTGGCGGCTTCAGCAGCTTATGCCATCGCGCGGGCAGCTGGGCTTTGGCGAAGCCAATCGGCTGATCCTCGTCGCGAGCGTGCTGAACATGGTCCTGCCGTCGAAGGGCGGGGACATCGCGAAGGCGTTTTTCATGAAGGACCGCAGCGGCCTGAGCGGCTCCCTCGCGCTCTCGCTCGTCGTGTTCGAGAAGTCGTGCGACATGCTCTCGCTGCTGTTGTGGTGCGTTTTTGGCCTCGTGCTTTATCCGAAACACGATGCGGTCTTCCTCGCGATGACCGCCGCCGTGACGGCGATGCTTATCTTCGGCGTGCTCCTGCTCGGCTCGGTGAAGTTCGCGCATCTCTTTTTCGACCTCGGGGCGCGGTTCGCGCCCGGAAAGATGAGGGCGAAGTTCGTCAAGTTCGGCGCGTCGTGGAGCGAGATGCACGAATACTTTTGGGCGAGCAAAATGCGCCTGGCGAAAGTCACGATCACCTCGGTCTTCATCTGGTTCCTGCACCTGCTCCAGATCTGGCTCTTCATTCTCGCCCTGCGCGCGTGGGTTCCATTCGTCACAAATCTGGCGCTTTCGCCGCTGGCGATCCTGGCCGGGCTGTTGCCCATCCCGACCTTCGGCGGCGCGGGCACCCGGGACGGCGCGCTCGTCGCCTTGTACGCTCCATACTTTGCCGCGCCGACGGCGCTCGCGCTCGGCCTGCTCTGCACCGCGCGCTACATCCTCCCGGCGATCGGCGGCCTGCCCTTCGTCGGGCAGTATTTCGCGAAGGTGAAGACGATGAAGAAGGCGGATCTTTAGCACTGACGCCTGCTCTTAAACCTGCACTTGCCCTGGGGAGTTAGCGCACGCTCAGGAGCAAGGGAGCGAGTTGGGCGGTTACGCCATGATCGCCTTCACCACGTTCCCCGCGATGCCGGTGAGGCGGACATCGAGGCCCTGGAACTTCGTGGTGAGCCGTTTGTGGTCGATGCCCATGAGCGCGAGCATCGTGGCGTGGAGATCGTGGACGTGGACGACGTTTTCCACCGCGCGGTAGCCGAGCTCATCCGTCGCGCCGTAAGTCATGCCGCCTTTCACACCGCCACCCGCAAGAAAAAGACTGAAGCTCAGAATGTGATGGTCGCGACCTGTGCCCTGGCCCATCGGCGTGCGGCCGAACTCGCCGCCCCAAAGGATCAGCGTGTCATCGAGCATTCCTCGCTCCTTGAGGTCGGTAATGAGAGCGGCGGTTGCCTGGTCCACGTCCTGCGCGCCGGCTTTCATGCCCTCCTTGAGCGCTGTGTGATGATCCCACGCACGATGATAGAGCTGGATCATCCGCACGCCGCGCTCGGCGAGCCGCCGCGCGAGCAGGCAGTTCGACGCGAAGCTGCCGTCGCCCGGCTGGGTGATGCCGTAGCGATCGAGCATCTCCTTCGGTTCGCTTTTGAAATCCATCAGGTCCGGCACGCTCGACTGCATCTTGAAGGCCATCTCGTACTGCGAGATGCGCGTCGCGATCTCGGGATCGTTCTGCTCTTCGGCGAGGAAGCCGTTGAGGCGCTTGATCTCCTCCACCACCTGCCGCTGCGTGCTCTGGCAGACGCCGTCGGGATTGCCTATGTAGTGCACCGCGTCGCCGCGTGACTGGAACTGGATGCCTTGGAAGCGGCTCGGCAGCACGCCGCTCGACCATTGCCGCGCGGAGACCGGCTGCGGCCCGTATTTGCCCTTCGACATGAGCACGATGAAGCCCGGCAGGTCTTCGCTCTCGCTACCGAGGCCATAGAGCAGCCAGGAGCCCATGCTCGGCCGGCCCTTGATGATCGAGCCGGTGTTCATGAACGCGTGCGCGGTGTCGTGATTGATCTGCTCGGTCTGCATCGAGCGGATCACGCACAATTCGTCCGCGATACCGGCGATGCGCGGGAAAAGCTCGCTCACTTCCACACCGCCGCGCCCGTGCTTGTTGAACGCGGTAAACGAACCGCGCGCCTTGAGTTCCGCGTTCTGTAATTGCGCAAGTTGCTGGCCTTGCGTGAACGACTCTGGAAACGGTTTGCCGTCGAGCGCCTTGAGCTCCGGTTTCCAGTCGAACGTCTCAAACTGCGACGGCCCGCCCGCCATGCAGAGGAAGATCACGCGCTTCGCCTTCACGGGGAAGTGCGGCTGCTTGAGCGCACCGCGCCAGCCGGCCGGCGCCTCGAGGCCGGCGCCGGCGGCGAGCAGCTTGTCTTGCAGCAGCGCAAACGCGAGGCCGCCGAGGCCGTAGGCGCTTTGGCTGAGAAAGGCGCGGCGGTTGACGCCGAGCGCGTGTGCGGTGGGATCGAAGGGGTTCATCGTTTGGTAGAGCTCAACGAGTGTGGTCGGCGGAGCGTCCTCTGGGGAGGACACGCGTCCCGCGTGTTGGTTTCGGCGTCCCGCCGAAGCGAACTTTTGTTTCGCGATCAAAATTGTCGGGGTCTTTCGCCAAACTCCGAAGTTCGTCGCCGCGGGGACGCGGCGACCAGCACGCGGGACGCGTGCACTCCCCGGAGAACCGAATCGCGCAACTCGTCGAGTTGCCGGTCATTTGATTAGTAGCGGGTGATGCATTCCTGGGAGTTGAGGACGACGCGGCAGAGGCTCGTCCACGCGGCGAGCTCGCTGTTCTGGCCCGGCGGTTCCGGTGCAATGCCGATCTTCAGCAGCTTGTCTGCGTCTGCCGTGTTGTTGCGGTAATAGTCGCGCTGCGTTTCGAGGAATCGCCGGAGCGACGCCTTCTCCTTGTCCTTCGCGCTGCGGGCGACGGCGAGCTGGAAGACGCGGTCGATCCGCTCGTCATCGTTGCCGCACTTCGACATCAGCACACGGCCGGCGAAGAGACGCGCCGCTTCGACGAAGCTTGGGTCGTTGAGCAGCGTGAGCGCCTGCTGCGGGGTGTTGCTGACGACGCGGGACGCGGCGCATTCGTCACGCGCAGGTGCGTCGAAGTTCGCGAGCATCGGATGCAGGAACGTGCGCTGCCAGTGCACGTAAACGCCGCGGCGCCATTGCTGGTCCGTCGTGTCAGCGATGTAGTCGCGATTCGGAAACTGCAGCGCGTCGTAGTAGCCTGGCGGCTGATATGGCTTCACGCTCGGGCCGCCGATGTCGCGCAGGTTGAGGACGCCAGCGACGAAAAGGGCGTTGTCGCGCACGAATTCCGCGTCGAGCCGACGCGGGTTCTGCGAGGCCAGCAGGCGGTTGGCGGGATCGATCTCGCGCAACTCGGGCCGCAGGCTGCTGCTCTGCCGGTAGGTCGCGCTCGTGACGATCAACTTGATCATGTGCCTCATGTCCCAGCCGCTTTCGCGGAATTCGCTCGCGAGCCAGTCCAGCAATTCGGGGTGCGACGGTGGTTCGCCCTGCGAGCCGAGATCGTCGAGCACCGCGCTGAGACCGACCCCGAAGAACGCCTGCCAAAGCCGGTTCATCACCGCTCGCGCAGTGATCGGGTTTTCCTTCGAGCAGATCCATTGCGCGAGATCGAGCCGCGTGAGCCGCTTGTCCGCGGTGCTCTGGATTCGGCCCGGGAGAAAGGATGGCGTGGCTGGCGTGACGATCTCGCCGCTTTGATCCTGCCAGTTGCCGCGCGGCAGCACGCGTACCGTGAGCGGGTCCACGGACTGCGTGACGAGCGTCCAGGCACGTCCGTTGCGAAAGCTGCGCATTTTCGCCGCGAGCTCTTTGCCTTTGTCAAACGCCGCGCGGTCGGGTGCGGTGCTCCAGAGCCACGTGTCGGCGAGCAGGTCGCTCTGCTTTGCGGTGCGTTTCTCCGGCGGCGCGAGCAACGCTTCACGGACGGCCTTGGAGGCGGCGCGCATCGGCTCGGCGGCGGCGAGAGGCGAAACGGAGATGCGCAGCGGCACAGCGGCGTCGCCGCGGATCGTGACGACAAGCTGATCGTCCGCGGCCAGTCGCACCGGCGGATCGAGCAGCCAGACGGATGCGGCCGGACGCTCGCCCTGCGTTTTCGGCGGTCTCCAGCCACCGGTGACACCGATGACTTCCTCGCCGCCCTCGTAGCGCGGCTCCTTTTCATTGGCATCGGCAAAATAGATTCCCACGTCGCGCGCCTTGCCCTTGGCCGGCTTCACGCTGGCGGTGAGTCGCAGACCGGTGGCGCGTTTCGCGCGCTCCTCCGCGCCTTCGCGGTCGCCGCTGATTTCGAGTCGGATGGCCGCGACGTGTCCGGCGCCAGGTTGCAGGTTCGCGCGCAATTCCTCGCCGGCGCCGAGCTTCTTCTTGAACTGCACCGCCAGTCCGCCGCCGATCGCGACTTCACCATCCGGCACCGGCTTTCCGTCCTTGAAGATGGCCGCGCTCAGCGGCGGCATTTCCCAGCCGCGCGGATTGCGTTCGACGAACGTGCGCGCCTCGCTGATCCATTGATCGAGATCGGCTTTCGTCTTCGAATCCTTTGCCAGACGCTCGCGCGTCGAGCGCAGGTGCGCCGCGAGCTCGCCCTCGGCGCGCTTTTTCTGCGCGAGCAGATACGAGCTCTCCACCTCGATTTCCGGCGGGAACGGATGCTCGTTACCGAAGCCCGCGAGCTCCGGATTGCGCGCGTAGGCGGCGTCCGCGTAATAGCCCCACTGCTTCACGTCGGCGAAGAACGACTCGAGCGAATAGAAGTCGGCGGTTTTGATCGGATCGAATTTGTGATCGTGGCATTCCGCGCATCCGAACGTGCTGCCGAACCACGCCGCCGCGACCGACCGCACCCGCTCGGCGCCATATTTCGCGAGGTACTCCTTCGGCTGTGCGCCGCCCTCGCGCGTCATCATGTTCAGGCGGTTGTAGCCGGTGGCGACGAGCTGTTCGGCCGTCGGCTCGGGCAGAAGATCGCCGGCGAGTTGCTCGATCGTGAATTGGTCGAAGCGTTTGTTCGCGTTGAATGCGTTGATGACGTAGTCGCGATACGGAAAGATGCGCTGGATCTGGTCGCCGTGAAATCCGACCGTGTCGGCGAAGCGCGCGATATCGAGCCACCAGACGGCCATCCGCTCGCCGTAGCGCGGCGAGGCGAGCAGACGATCGACTTGCTTCCCATAGGCGTCAGGCGCTGCGTCGTTGACGAACGCTGCGACTTCCTCCGGAGTCGGCGGCAGCCCAGTGAGATCGAGTGAGAGGCGACGCAGCAGCTTCGCTTTCGGAGCCTCGGGCGATGGGGCGATTTTCTTCTCCGCGAGCTTTTCGCGAACGAAGGCATCGATCGGACTCGCCGCGCTGTTCGCAGGAACAGTCGGCTTCCCCAGCGGCGCATAAGCCCAGTGCGCCTCATACTTCGCGCCCTCCGCGACCCAGCGGCGGATCGTCTCCTTTTGCGCCTGCGTCAGTTCCTTGTGCGCCTTCGGCGGCGGCATCAGGTCGTCCTTGTCCGAGGTGAAAATGCGCCGGATGATTTCGCTCTCCTCCGGTTTCCCCGGCACGATCGGGATCTCGCCGCTCTCGGCTTCTTTCAGCGCCTCCTCGCGCACGTCGAGTCGCAGCTTCGCCTCGCGCTTTTTTGCGTCGAAGCCGTGGCAGTGGAAGCACGTGTCCGACATGATCGGCCGGATGTCGCGGTTGAACGAAACCGGCCTTTCTGCGCGGGCAGGCGATGACGAGAGTGCAGCGAAAAGGAGCGCGACGAGCGCGGAGCGGCGGCTTGGGGCGAACATGGTCACCATCATTCACCTTTTTGGGCGGAATTTCATGTGGCCTTTCTTCGACTTCGGAAGTTGCCGGCTCTTCGGTGGACGCGCCTGCGGGGCTCGGCTAAAGAAAGCGAATGACCGCTACACGACTTCCCGCGGCGCTGCTGGTCGCCGCCTCCTTTCCGCTCCTCGCACGAGCCGAGAATTTGCTGAAGAACGCGAGTTTCGAGCAGCCTGAGGTCAAGGCCCCGACGGAAGCCAGGCGTGGCGGAGATCCAACCAGCCCGGAGAAGGAAACGACGTGGGCGCACTTCATGTCGATGGATACCGACGGCAAGATCGTGGTCGGGCTGACGAACGAATTGTCGCGCACCGGGAAACAATCCGTCTTTGTGGATTTCAAAAAGGCGACGACGAAAAATGCGTTTTTGGAAAGTGATCTGATCCCGGTGAAGGCGATATCGATGTATCGAATTTCGATTTGGGGGCGGCTCGATCGAAAGCGGCCGTTGACGCTGGACCAAGGCCGGCCGGTCTTCCGCCTCGAAGTGGATTTCTACCAGGCCGATCAGGAGACGGGGGCCGGCGATTCGCAGTATCGCACCCAGATGATCCCCGGCAGTCCGGGGAGAGTGCTCTTCTTCGCTGGCAGGTGGACGGAGTACTTTACCGAGGTCCGCTCGCCGCAAGGGGCGGAATTCATGAAAATCACCTTTCACTGGGAGGCGCCGGCCGATCGTGAAGTGGCGGACGGGATGATCTACTTCGATGATGCGGTGGTCGAGGGGAAGCCTGGGAGTTTGGTTCCATCCACTGATCCGGTGGCGCCCACGCCGCCAGCGGAGCCCGCGGCAGGGACGCCCGCGACACCGGCGCCGCCTGCGGCAGCGAAGTAGCGCGGCCGAATCACCTCTGCCTTTGGGATAGCGCGGTGGTGGGGCGCGCCGAGCGCCATGTCAAGGCGAACGCCCCGAGGCAACCTCGAAGACGCGTTGACGCGCGTTTGTGTTTTACCCTGGCGGTGCGCCCGCCATTCGCCTGGCGCTGAACTCGGCCATACGGGCAGCTTTGTGTCCGATTGATAGGATCCCGATCAAATGCGGCAAAGAAAAAGGGCCAGGCTTTTGGCCCGGCCCTTTTTCGTGAGTTTCTGAAACCGTCCGCTTAGAAGTTTTTGGTGTTCGTTTCCGGGTCGGTAAGCGGGTTCAAGGCTATCGTGCCGTTTTCGAAACGATTGCCGGCGACGGTCCCGTCGATCGCATCCGCAATCGCATCGAGGACAAGCTGATCGTTTCCTTTGCCGGCCAAGCCCTTCGCAATCTTGTCCAGCGCCGCCTTGACGGCGGTCTTCAGCTCCGGCGTTACGCTCGAGGCGCCGATGGTCAGCGCGACGCTGCCGGCAACGTAAACGCCCAACAGCTTCGTGTAGGCGTCTTTGTCGGCCGTGGTCGGCTTGGTGGCCTTGTCCGCCAGCTTTCCGTTCGTAACGACCGCCTTCGTGAGATCAGCGATCAGTTTTGCCCGGGCGGCGTCGTCCTTGAGGGCGGCAAACTGGGTGCTCGGGAGCAGCGCGTTGATGAAGTAAGCGGCGAGTTCGCCGAGTTCATCAGCCTTCTCGGAATTCTTCACCAGCGTAGCATCAGCCGTGGCGAGAAGAGGATCAGAACCTTTTCCGCCGATCAGTGATGCAAACGGCTTCGCACCGATCGCTTTGGCGAGATTGGTGATGATCGTCTTCGCCGTCGTGATCTTGGCGCCTGCTTCCACGATCGAACGCTTGGCCATGGCCTCGCCTACCTTCTGGATCTGCTCGATGTCAGCGACTGCGCCGATGGTCTTGGACAATCCGATGACCGCTTTGCCGATCACGGAATCGGCCGCTTTGCCGTTCAAGGCGGCGTCGGTGATGGCGCCGGCATCGGTCGGTTTGCCCTCGACGATACCGGTGATCACTTTCGGAACGTTCTTGTCGCCGGCATTCGCCGTGACCACGGTGTTGGTGAACAGGACGGAGAAACCGGCGTCCACCGTGACCGCGACCCCCCGCGAAATATCCTGAATGGCGCTCGCGAATTCCTTCAGGCTGACGGCTCCGTTCAGATACGTCGCCTTCGCCGCCGTCTCCACCGCGGAGTCAGCGTCGTTGATATTGGAGGCACCGCCTTGAAGAACGGCTCCGGGCGCTTTCTTGGTGCCCTTGACGAGCTTCGCCAACTCGACGGCCTGAGCCGGTGTGTAGAGCGCCTGAGTATAGCCGGGCACCTGCGCGACCGTGGCCCCTTTGCCGGAGGCGGTCGCTTTGATTGCAGCCGTGGAATACTGGTCCTTGGTCAGCGTCTTCGTGCCAAAGGTAACCGGGAAGGTGACACCCGCGAGCGCCGCGCCGATTACCGTACCGGCATCGGCGGTCGTCGCGCCCTTCAAGGCTTCACCCGCGATGGTCCCCGGATTGAGCTTCTTCGGATTGTTCGCGGGATTGGTGAAAAAGACGACGGCGTTGGCGAGCTCCTGGGAGGTCGCCGTCGCGATCGTTTTTGGCGCGAGCTGGGCGTTCAGAGCATCGATCTCTGCCTTTCCAGCAAAGGCGCTGGAACTGGTTGCAAGCAAAACGGCCGCGGCGGCCAGGCCCAGAAGGCCCCGCGCAAAGCGTGTCGTGGGAGGGAGGTTTGCTGTCAGGAGTGCATTCATATGGGAGATAATCCGAGTTCCGGTGAGCGGTTGCTGCGGGCAACGTGTCGCAGGCCGCGCACCGTCCGCAAGAAGATTTTTGAAAACATTTTATGGCGTGGACCTTGGGTCGGTTGGAAGCGCGTTTCCCGAACCGGATGGCGCGGCCATTATCCGCTCCGGAATCGCACGTTCGTGGACGATCCGATCCGCCTCTTCGTCGCGACCGGCGGACCTCAGATGGGCGGCGTAGTAAAAGTAGAGCACCGCGAGATTTGGGTCCAGGCGGAGGGCGTTGAGAAAGGCCATCTCGCCATTGCGAAAGTCACCCAATCCATCGTAAGCCTGCCCGAGCCGAACCCAAAAGGTCTCGTCGTACGGGTAAAGGCTCAAAGCCTGCCTGTAGTGCTCGACGGCCTTGATAAAATAACGTTCCTGGAGGGCCCGCAGGGGCAGAAGCGTTGCGGTCACCCGGTTGGCTTCGCCGAGATGATAGTGGAGGAACGGATTGCGGCGCTCGTACTGCAGCGCGCGTTCACCGAGAGCGATGGCCTTCTCAAACTCGTGTTTGCGCACCGCGACGCGCGCTTTTTCCGTCAGGTAGTCGCCGGGCAGCTTTGGCAGGCAATCGGCGAAGATCCAGATGCTGAGCCCGGGCAGGGCAAACTGAAAGAAGCGCAGTGCCGGCGAGGAGTCGGCGGGATCGGGTTTCCGTGCGACGGGATTGGCCGCGATGCCGAAGAGGAAAGCAAAAATCAACGCGTGCCCGGGAATGTGCAGGTTGAAGTCGGTGATGGAGTGCACCGCGTAGGCGGCGATCGAGGTCAGCACGCCGATCTGAAAGGCGAGCCGGTTGTCGCGAAAGGGCTGGTACGGATCATCGTGCGCGGTCTTCATGACGGTGAGCACGGCGATGCTGCTGCTGCGGATGTGCACGAAGAGAAACGCGGCCATCCCGATCGCGCCGATGAGGCCGTACTCGGCGAGGAGCTCGAGGTAATCGCAGTGCGCGTGCTCCGGATCGTACTGCAACTGCGGCCGGCGGAAGAAGCGCCCATAGTAAAGATGCGTCCCTGCGCCCGTGCCGATCCAGGGCGAAACCTTGAATTGATCGAGCGCAGCGAGCCAGTTGTACCAGCGCACGTCGGGCTTGCCGATCAAGATGAGACGGCGATGGAGGAGCTCGCTCTTCTGCATGAAATACACCGCGCCGCCGAGCGCGACCGCGAGGAGCGCGATCGTCAGCGCGGCCTTGCGCAGAAAGCGCCCCGGATTCACGCGGCTGCGGATCCAGAGCGTGATCGCCGCCAGGACCACCAGCGACGCCGCGCTGCTGATGTAACCACCGCGGCTGCCGGTGACCGCCACGCCCGCGTAACAGCACAACGCGACGTATCCGAGCGCGATCCGCGCCCACAACTTCCACGCACTCCACACCGCCAGGCTCAGCGCGAAAATGCCGACGACTTCGAGATACCCCGCGAGCGTGATCGAGCTGATGAACGTCCCGCTCGCGCGCCCGCCGTAATCGCCGCGAATGAATCCGAACGGCATCCAATTGTCCGCGTAGCGAAACTGCCGCAAGCCGATGAAAACCTCGACGAGCGCGAGGGCCAGCAGCGCCACGATGACGGTGGCTCGCAACCGCGTGCGGGTCAGGTAGAGCGCGGTCAGCAGATAAACAACGAGGCACGCCAGCACCATGTAGTAGTCCATCCACGCCAGGTATGGCACCGGCGAGGCCGCCGCGCGCGCCAGGATGTATGCGAAGAAAACTGCGCTCGTGCCAAGACAGACGAGGCTCGGTTTTGCGATCGGCTGGCGGAGCGAGGAAAGCGTGAGCAAGCCGGCCACGGCCACGATCCCGTAGGAGGGAAAACAAAAAACGAATCGCGTCCCACCGATGAGGCATTCGGCCAGCAGGATCGCAGCGATGAGCAACAGGGTGTAAACCGGCTTCAAGCGGCGCGCAACGTACGCGCCGGCCCGCGGCTGTCGAGGCGTGAATGCCCGCGTGCGCCCGTGTGTTGACACCCGGAAGCGTCCTTGAAATTCTGCCGCGCTTTTTCCGCGAGCGCTGCCGATCGCGCCCGCGCCTGATTCCTTCCCACACCATGCCGGAACTCACGCGCAACGTCTGCCCTGGCGCTTCCGCCGCGTGGCTTGCCGGGGCGGCCCTTCTTCTTCTGAACGTGGCGGCCTTCGCGCAGGCGCCGGATCTCGCGTCGGAGCGCGCGTTCTTTGCCGCGAATCCGACGCTCCAGTTCATCGAGCAGCGGCTGCCGGCGCCGGCGACCGTGGTGATTCCGCCCGATGCGGCGCACGGCCGGCACGTGGCCACCGATGCCGAGCTCCGCGCCACTTTCGTCCGCCTGCTCGATGAGTTTCTTTCCCCTCCGGCGACGTTCGCCGCGAAGACCCGCGAGCTGATTGCCGAGGTCTGCCGCTATCGCCCCGCGCAACTCGAAGAGTGGGTGACGGCCGCCGCCGACGTGCTCCTGCAGCATCTGTCCGAGACGACCGGGCAGGAACTCGAGAACGCCGTCGCCAGCGCCGTGGCTGTGAATCCTCGTGCGGCGGGTGCGATCGTGGCCCGGGCGCTGCGATCGATCAGCATCGCGGTCGAATCATCGTCACGCCCGCTCGCGCTGGCGGATGCGAGCCGTTACGCAGGTGGCGTCGTCCTCGCGGCGGTTGCCGCCGCCAGGGATCGTTCCGAACCGGGCTCCCTCATCAGGAACATTGTCGAAAGCGCGCTGATCGAAGCGCGGCTGCAGCAGGCGAGCTACCTCGCCATCGACTCCGTCGCCGCGTGTGCCAGGGCGGCCAAGGCGATCGATCGCGCGCTCCTCGCCGAGCTTTGCCAGTCGGCATTTTCGAAGTTCGGCCGCTCCCGCGAGGAAGTCGGCCTCATCTGCGGTGGCGTGCTGAGAGGCGCGGGGATAGACGATGCCACGGCGCTGAAAGATTACGCGGCGCTCACGCTGTCGGTGCCGCTCGCAGCCTTCGGGGTCGTCGTCGTCAACGCATTCGTGGCGATGTCTTCGGCGAATGAAATCTCGGCAATCATTCCGAAACTGATCACCGCGGCCAATGCCGACTTCATTCCGGCGGTGGTCATTGGCGCCAGCATCGCGAAGCCCGATGCCGCGGTGGATATCCTGCGCGCCGGCTTGAATCGCGACCTCGTCCTCCATGGCCGGACGACGATTCGTGAGATCGTTGACGCGGCCTTCCTCGGTTGTGCGCAACGCTCCGTGGAGCTCGCCGCGGCGGCGGTTGGTTACGGCGATCTTTCGGAAGGCAATGCGCCGGCGCAGATCGCCGAGGCGGTCGCGCGCAGTGTGCTGCCATCGCAGATCGCCCCGGCGCTCGCGGCGCAAATTGCCGCGCAACCCGCGCGAGCAGAGGAGATCAGGGCGACCGTCGCCGGCGCCATGACCGGCGCCGCCGTCCCGCGCCGCAAGTTCTGGGTCAGCACGATCGCCTTTCTCGCGTCTGCCGGCACCGGTCTCGCTGCCGACGTTCTCGAGCAGGGGATCATCTCTGCGCCGCCCGAGCTGCAATACGCCGCCGTGCTCGGCACGCTCGCCGCCTCGCCGGCGAATGCCAGGGAATTGCTCGATCGCGCGCTCGCCCACGCCGACCTGCTGCGCTCGCAGGCGGGTCCGGTTGCCACGGGGGGCGCGCTGGTGATCGAGATTCAAAAAGCGCCCGGTTCGTTTTACCGCGCGGCGCTGGCAAGGCTCGCCGCTCGCGAAACCGCGACGCCCGAAATGGTGCAGGCCATCATCCTCGCGACGGCGCTCGCCAATCCGCGCGGCGCCTCCGCGGTCGCTGCCGCGGCGGTGGCGATCACCGCGTTGCCGCCGGCCGCAATCGTGGCCACAGCGGCTCGCGGGGACGAGTGGACTGCCGGAAGAATCGCGCGCGCCGTGGACACGGCGGCGGAGGTGAAATCAGACCCGGCGAATCTGTATCGCATCGTCCGGCACGAATTCGCCGCGACGCCCGAGCACGCGCCCGAGATCGTGACCGGTGCGATGGCCGCCGCGCCGTCGCTCGGGCACGTCGTCGCCGAAGCCGCCGCGCCCGCGGGCGCGGCCGCGGCGATAATCCCGCGGCTATTTGCGTTTTCCGCCGTCGCGAATCCGCTGGCGCCGCGGAGCGAACCGGTCCCCGAGGCGCTCGCGGGACTCGTCGATGGCGCGATCCGCGGTTCGCTCCGCGCGAGGCTCGACGCCGCGTCCGAGAGGGATGCCGTGTCGGCGACGGTCGTCGCTTCCGTCCGGTCGGTCGCCGCGCTCGCACGCGATCCTGCGGCGGCCGTGCCGCTCGACCAGGCGCTGGCGGCCGTCATCGGCGCGGCGGCCCGCGCGGCCGGGATCCATGCGCTCGAGATCGCGCGCGCCGCGGGACGCAGTGAACGCGCGCTCTTTGGCGAAGCCGCCGATCCGGCGAAGATCCGCGACGCGGTGGTGGCCGCGCGTCCGCCCATTGACACGCCGAAGATCGGCGCCGCCGTCTCGGCGGGCTTTGCCGAGACCGATTCCCAGGTCGTCGCGCCCGGTGCGAGGGCGCTCATCGATTACGCGCACGACGCGCTGACCGGTCCGCCGATGACGCGTTTCCGCGATCTTTGAGCTCGCCGTGCAAGACGCGATCCTCGTTCTTCTCGTCAGCGCGCTGATCGTCGTGCAGGCGTTGATCGGCGGGGCGCGCGCGATCCATGCGCTGCCGTGCTACCTCGCGATCGCCTTGGCGGGACTCGGCGTGTGGGCGTTGCGCAAGGAAAAACGCGTGCGGCCATTCGCTTTTTGTCTGGTGAGCACGGCGGCCTTCGCGCTCTACGTCGCGCTGCGTGCGCTGTTTTCGCCGGTGCCGTCTCTCGCGAGAGCGGATCTTTTTACAGCGCTGGCGGCGCTGGTCGTGTATTTGATCTGCGCTATTTTTCTCAGCGGAACGCGCGAGCGATTCGCGATCCTGCTGGCGCTGGTGCTCGTCGGCATCGTCCACGTCGGAATCGGGCTGGTCCAGCTGATCACGCAGGAAAATTTCATGCTGCTCCCGTGGATTTTTCGGCCCGACTACGGGTTCCGCGCGAGCGGTCTTTTCATCAGCCCGAACCATCTCGCCACGATGCTCGGCATGCTGGGCGTGCTGACGCTGAGCATCTGTTGCTGGAGCCGCGTCGAGATCTCCACGAGGGCGTTCGCGTTCTATGGATTCATGGCGTGCCTCACTGGCATCGCACTCACAGGCAGCCGTGGCGGTTATTTCAGTACGGTCGCCGGGCTCATTCTGTTCCTGGCGCTCAGCGCGTTTCTCGCGAAGCGGTTCAACCGTCCGCATTTCTTCGGCCTCGCGATGGCGACGGCGGTGCTGCTCACGGCGATCGTCGCAGCCGCGCTCGTCACGGTGGTACAGAGCGAAATCTACGAAAAGCGGCTTCGCCACGTGCAGGACCCGAGCCGCTTGTCGGAAATGCTCGCCCCGGCGGCGCGCGAGCAGCACGCGCTCAGTCCGGTGTTTGGCACCGGCGCGGGGACGTTTCTTTATTACGGGCGGCAGTTCCACGGCCCCGAGGTGCAGAGCGATCCGCAGCACGTTCACAATGAATACCTCGAACTGCTCGCGGAGTACGGCTGGGCGGGCGCCGTGCTCTTCGGCCTTTTCCTGCTGGCGCACTTCGCCGCGGCGGTCGCCGGCATCCGGCGCGTGCTCGAGCAGAAGCTCAAGCCGACGGCGTGGACCGCCAGCAACGAGCTGGCGCTGATCGCCGGCTCGCTCTGCGCGCTGGCAATCGGCCTCGTGCACGCGGGCCGCGATTTCACTTTTCATCTTCCCGCCAACGCGCTCGTCGCCGCGTTCCTCTTCGCGATCCTCGCAAACCCCACGGTGGAAAGCGCGCGCCAGTCCGCGCACCGGCTGCTCCCGGTTTGGATGAGCGCGGCGCCGCCGGTTTTCGCGCTGCTGCTGCTCGCGCTGGCGCTGCCGCGGATTCCCGGCGCAGCCTCGTCGGAACGCGCGCGGGTGGCGTTGCGCGATCGCGACTACCCGGGCGCGCTCGTGCTGGCGCGCAAGACCCAGCGGGCGGACCCGGCGGACGCGGATGCGTTCTATTATGAGGGCGAAGCGCTGCGTTATCTCGCGCTCGAGGCGGACGACCCGCCGCGCGCGACGGACCTGCGCCGGCAGGCCGCGGCCGCATTCGAGAGCGGCCTCAAGGTTTTCCCGCAAGACCTCCGGCTGCTGCTCAAGCTCGGCCAGGTCGCGGACGATCTCGGCGATCTCGCGCGCGCCGACGACTGTTTTCGGCCAGCGCTCGAGGCCGCGCCGAATTCGGGCATCGTTCACGCGTGCTGCGGCGTGCACTGGCATCGGCAGCGGCAGTTTGCGAAGGCCGCGCATTTCTACCGTGAAGCGCAGCGGCTCGGGGAGACGGCGATTTCCGCGGTCGGCTTGCGCGACCTCGAGCACGACCGGGCGGTGGCGCGCAGCAACGATGCGTTTGCCGACCTGCTGCCCGATCCAGTCGAGCCGCGATAGCGCCGCGGCCCGCCTTGCCATCGCGGGCGGCTTTCGACAGAAACCGCGCGATGACCCGCCTGAAAGCTTCCGCGCTCGTGCTGCTGCTTTGGGCTGGGATCTATCTGCCGGGGCTCGGCTCGACGGAGATCAAGGGCGAGGAAGGGCGGCGCATTCTGCCGGCGATTACGATGCTCGAGACCGGCAACTGGCTGGTGCCGTACGTCGGCGGCAAGCCCTTCCTGCGCAAACCGCCGCTGGTCAATTGGGCGATCGCGGCGGCGTTCAAGTTGACCGGGAAGCGTAACGAATGGACGGCGCGAATGCCGTCCGCGCTTTGCGTGCTCGGGCTAGGATTGACGATCGTGGCGACGAGCGGGGCGCGCTGGATGAATGTGGAGACCGCATTTGTCGCCGCCGTCATGGCGATGACGCAATTCGGCCTGCTCGCGAAGGCGCGTTTCGCGGGCGCGGAGATCGAGGGAATTTACGCGCCGCTCTCGGCGATCGCGATCGTGTGCTGGCTGGCGTGGTGGTCGCGCGCTTGCTCGCCGTGGCTGGTTTGGGTGGTGCCGGGATTCTTTCTCGGGCTTGCTTCGCTCGCGAAGGGACCGTCGTTTCACCTCGTCTATTTTTGCGCGATCGCGCTGACGGTGCTCGGGTTCGCGCGGCGCTGGCGTGACCTCCTGCACCCGGCGCCCTTCGCCGGAATCGCGCTGGCAGCGCTGATGTTCGCGGCGTGGGCAGTGCCGTACTTTCGCACGCCGGAGGCGAAGGACGCCGCGGCAGTTTGGAAGCGGCAGGGGATCGATCGCTTCACCGAGAGCGAGTTCAACGCGGGGAATTATTTCACGAACATCCCGCGCGGTTTGATGGACCAGCTGCCGTGGCTGCTGCTCGCGCCGGCGGCGATCGGCGTCTTGAGAGCACGCCGCGGTCGTGGGGCGGATTCGCAATCCGCCTCTCCGGACGAGCCGATTGCAAATCCGCTTGAGGGTTGTGCGCTGGCGAGCGCCGGCTGTTTTTTCGCGGTGCTGCTGATTCCGGGGACGCTGCCGCGATACGTGTTGCCGCTGGGCGCGCCGTTCGCGCTGGCGCTGGCCGCCGGTCTCGATCGCCTCGATGAACGGTCGCGCGCGATCGTCCGCTGGCATTGGGCGAACCGCATTCTCGCGGCGGTGCTGCTGCTGTGCGTGTGCGCTGCGCCGTTTGTCGTCAGCGCCAGCCGGCACGCACCCGGCGGTCCGCCGTCCGATCGTTGGCTCGCGGTGAAAGCGGCGTTTTTTTGTGCGCCGCTGCTCGCGTTTTGCGCGGCGGTCATCGCGCGGCGCGCGGTGCTGCTGAGCTCCGCGGTCGTCGCAAAAGCGAGTGGCGGGCTGCTCGCGGCAGCATCGATTTTCTATGCGGTCGCGGCAGTTCCGTGGATCACCCGCGGCGACGACGTGCGCCCGCTTGCGCGCGCGATCGATGCCGGCGTGCCGCCCGGCGAGCGGCTTGTCCTCTACGATCCCGGCTACCTCGCCGCGATTTTCTATCTCCGCAGGCCGTATCGTTACGCGATCGCGCTCGATGAAATTCCCGCGGACGCGCGATGGGTGCTCATCCGCGGAAAGGAGCGCCGGAAGTTTGCGGAGAAGCGTCCGGAGTTCGTTGTCGCGAGAGAAATCGAGGGAAAACGCGGCGAAGACTTTTTGCTCTTGCAACGCGACGGCGAACCTCAAAAGCTGCCGGCCCGCTGAACAGGCGGGAGGCTTCTCCGAGCCTCGCGGACGCGGTGTTTATGCCGCTTGTGAAATTTTTCACAAAGTGACTTGCATCAATTTCGCGCAACCGATTTGATCGCCAGCCCGAATTCCAAAAAGAGTCGATGTCCCTCGCGAAACTTCCGATCCTCCGCAGTCCCGAAACTTCGTAGCGCATGGCGAACATCTTTCCGCGTGGGAGCAATTTGCTTCCGATCAAAATCGTCGTCTGCGCGCTGGTCCTCGTGCCGGCGGTATCGGGCGCGATGTGGTATTACTTCACGCCGAAATACACCCGCGTCGGCTATCAGCCGAACCAGCCGATCCCGTTTCCGCACGACGTTCACGTGGCGCAGCTCGGCATGGACTGCCGCTATTGCCACAGCTTTGTGGAAGTGGCGGCGCACTCGAATGTCCCGACGACGCAGGTCTGCATGAACTGCCACACGCAGGTGCAGAAGGATAACCCGAAGCTGGCGCCGCTGCGTGAGTCGTGGGCCACGGGCAAGGCGATCGAGTGGGTGCAGGTTCACAAGACGCCGGACTACGTTTTCTTCAATCATTCGGCGCACGTGAACCGCGGCGTATCGTGCGTGAGCTGCCACGGCCGGGTCGATAAGATGGCGATCGTCCGGCACCAAGAGCCGCACTCGATGGCGTGGTGCCTCGACTGCCATCGCGCGCCGGAGAACGCGCTGCGGCCCCTGGACCAGATCACCAACCTCGGCTGGGAACCGACGCCCAAGGCCGGACAGACCGTCGCGGAGGCGCAGCAGGAGCAGGGGGCCGCGCTGAGGGACAAGTGGCATATCAATCCGCCGGACAAGAACTGCTTTGGCTGTCACCGATGAGCAAACGAGTTTTCCAACACCCCGCGGAGCCGGCGACCGGCAAAAAATACTGGCGTTCGCTCGGCCAGCTTTCCGGAACGCCGGAGTTTCGCGGCTGGCTCGAGCGTGAGTTTCCGCAGGGCGCGAGTGAGTTTCACGGCGGCGACGTTTCGCGGCGCAATTTTCTCCAGCTCATGGGCGCCTCGATGGCGCTCGCGGGGCTGAGCTTCGCGGGCTGCCGCCGGCCGGAAAAGCACCTCGTGCCGTTCACGCGCGGCGTCGAATGGTCGATCCCGGGCAAGGCGCTCTTTTACGCCACGTCGTATCCGACGCGCAAAGGCGCGGCGCCGCTGGTGGTGACGACGCACGACGGGCGCCCGACGAAGATCGAGGGCAACCCGATGCACCCGGTGAGCAAGGGCGCGACCGACCTTTTCGCGCAGTCGTCGATCCTCGATCTTTATGATCCGGAACGTTCGCGATTTTTCCTGAACAAGGGCGTGCAGTGCGACTCGGCGACGTTCGAGAAGGCGCTGGATGAGTTGATCAAAAATGCGGGCGACGGCACCGGGCTCGCGTTCCTGCTCGAAGATGTCTCGACGCCGAGCCGGGAGCGGCTGCGGACGGAGATCGCGAAGAGATTCCCGAAGGCGACGTGGACGATTTACGAGCCGCTCGGCGCAGACGCGGCCGGGCACTACGGCGCTGGCGTCGGCGCGGTTCCGGCGATCGAGAAGGCCGACGTCATCATGGCGCTCGACCACGATTTTCTGGGTGTCGATGGCGACGTGAGCGCGAGCCGCGCGTTCAGCTCGCGCCGCGCCGTGAACGGGCCCGACTCGAAGATGAACCGGCTCTACGTCGTGGAGAACCGCTACACCGTGACCGGCGGCATCGCCGATCATCGGTTGCGGCTGCCGGCGAGCAGCATCGGCGCGTTTGCGGCTGCGCTCGCGGCCGAGATCGGAGTGGCGGCGAAGGACGCGGCGCTCGAGGCGCTGGCGAAGGGGGCGAAGTTCGCCGCGGCGAAGTTCGATGCGAACTGGGTGAAGTATTCGGCGGAAGATTTGCTCGCGAACAAGGGCAGGAGCCTCGTGCTTGCGGGTCCGCGCCAGCCGGCGGCGGTGCAGGCCATCGTGGCGGGAATCAACGCGGCGCTCGGCAATCTCGGCAAGACGATCAACGGCCGGAAGCTTCCGGTGCAGCCGACGCAGAATATCGCGCAGCTCGCGAAGCAAATGTCCGGCGGCGAGACGAAGACCATCATCATCGTCGGTGGCAATCCGGCGTTCAACGCGCCCGTGGACCTTGACTGGCCGGCGCTGCAGGCGAAGGCCGAGACCGTCGTGCGCGTCGGTTTTTACGAAGACGAGACCTCGCAGGGGGCAACGTGGCACGTGCCGCTCGCGCATTACCTCGAGAGCTGGGGCGATGGCCGCGCGGCCGACGGCAGTTACGTCGCGGTGCAGCCGATGATCCTGCCGCTCTACGGCGCGTGGTCGGAGCTCGACGTGCTCGCGAAGTTCGCCGGCCTGCCGAAGCCGACGGGGCCGGAGCTGGTGCAGGAAACTTTCAAGGCAATCGCGAAGCCCGCGGACTTTGTCACCGCATGGGCGAAGTTTCTCCACGATGGTTTCCTCGAGGCGAGCGCCGCTCTGCCGGAAGGCCTCCGCGTGGACGCTGCCGTCGGAACGAAGGCGGTCGCGGATCATCCCGCGCAAACCGCGCCGGGCGACAAGAGTTACGAAGTCGTCTTCATTCCGTGCCCGAAGATCGAGGACGGCCGTTTTTCAAACAACGGCTGGCTCCAGGAGATTCCCGATCCGATCACGAAGCTCACGTGGGACAACGCCGCGCTGATCAGCCCGGCGACCGCGAAGAATCTCGACGTCGAGGACGGCGACATCATCGAGATCAGCGTCAACAACCGCAGTCTGCAAATCCCCGTGCTGCGTTCGCCGGGACACGCGGACAACTCGATTTCCATCGCGCTCGGCTACGGCCGCCGCGTTGTCGGCCGCGTTGGCACCGGCGCCGGCTTCGACGCCTACCAGTTGCGGACGAGCGCGACGCCTTTCATCGCCACCGGTGCGAGCGTCCGCGTGACGGGCAAGAGCTACCCGCTCGCGGTCACACAGGAGCACGGAACGCTCGAAGGCCGCGGCGCCGACCTCACGCGTGAGGCGACGCTCGACGAGTACAAGCACAACCGCGGGAATCCGGACTACTTCAAGAAAATGGGCATGGACGCCCACGCGCCGAAGAACGTCTCGCTTTACTCGAACCCGCCGCTCAACGACGTCCACGCGTGGGGCATGACGGTCGATCTCAATGTTTGCACCGGCTGCTCGGCGTGCATGGTCGCCTGCCAGGCGGAGAACAACATTCCGATCGTCGGCAAGGAGCAGGTCATCAGCGGCCGCGAGATGCACTGGATTCGCACCGACCGCTATTTTGCCAGCGAAGGTGACAAGGACATGGACGATCCGGAGCTGGTCTCGCAACCGATGATGTGCCAGCACTGCGAGAACGCGCCGTGTGAGACCGTCTGCCCGGTCAACGCGACCGTGCACAGCGAGGACGGCATCAACGTGATGGCTTACAACCGCTGCATCGGCACGCGGTACTGCGCGAACAACTGTCCGTTCAAGGTTCGCCGCTTCAATTTCTTCGACTACCATCAGCGCGACACGCTCGGTCACAAGAAGGGTCATCCCTTCACCGGGCTTTACGCGTGGAATCTTACTGCGCCGAAGGGTTCGCCCGACTCGCTGAAGATGCAGAAGAACCCGAACGTTACGGTGCGCATGCGCGGCGTCATGGAGAAATGCACTTTCTGCGTGCAGCGGATCCAGGAGGCGAAGATCGCCACGAAGGTCGCGGTGCGCGATTCGGGTGACGTGCGCATCCCGGCCGACTCGTTCACCGTGGCGTGCGCGCAGGTGTGCCCGACGAGCGCGATCACCTTCGGCGACATCAACAACAAGGAGAGCTCGGTCTCGAAGATTCGCGCCAGCGAGCGCGGGTACCGGCTGCTGGAATACCTCAACGTCAATTCGCGCGTGACCTACCTCGCGCGGATTCGCAATCCCAACATGAAGATGCCCGGTGCCGAGAAAATCGGCGCAGCCATGAAGAGTCACCACAAAGGCGAGCATCACGAGGCCGCCGGCAAACCCGGAGGAAACGCGTAATGGCCGACGTCACCGTCTCCCTCGACACGCCGAAGGAACTCGAGCGCGTTCCGCTGGTCACGAACCGGCGCAGCCTCAACTGGATCAGCAACGCGGTCTCGGAAATCGTCGAGGGCCGCACGCCGCTCTGGTGGTGGCTGGCGTTTCTGATCACCTCGCCCATCGCGCTCTTCGGGCTCTATTGCATCGGGTATCAAATCTCGAACGGCGTCGGTGTCTGGGGCGAAAATCATCCGAATGGCTGGGCGTGGGACATCACGAACTTCGTGTTTTGGATCGGTATCGGCCACGCGGGAACGCTCATCTCGGCGATCCTTTTCCTCACGCGGCAGAAGTGGCGCACCTCGATCAACCGCGCGTCCGAGGCGATGACGCTCTTTGCGGTGATCTGCGCGGCGATCTTCCCGGGCATTCACGTCGGACGCGTCTGGATGGCGTGGTTCCTCGCGCCGATTCCGAACGCCAACGGCATCTGGCCGAACTTCCGCTCGCCGCTGCTGTGGGACGTGTTCGCGGTCTCGACCTACTTCACCGTCTCGGTGCTGTTTTGGTACACCGGTCTCGTGCCGGATCTCGCGACGTTGCGCGACCGCGCGAAGAGCCGGGTGGCGCGCTTTCTCTTTGGCATTTTCGCGCTCGGCTGGCGCGGTGGAAACCGCCAATGGCGGCACTACGAGATGGCGTACCTGATCCTCGCCGGCCTTTCGACGCCGCTGGTCTTGTCGGTGCACTCGGTCGTCTCCTTCGACTTCGCCACGTCGATCGTCCCCGGCTGGCACACGACGATCTTCCCGCCCTACTTCGTCGCGGGCGCAATCTTCGGCGGCTTCGCGATGGTGCTCACGATTCTCCTGCCGGCGCGCCTTTGCTATCCGAAGCTCGACGACATGATCACGCGGCAGCACGTGGACAAGATGGCGAAGATCATTCTGCTGACCGGCTCGATTGTCGGCTACGCCTACATGATGGAGCTTTTCATCGCGTGGTATGGCGCCAACCAGTACGAGCGCGCCGCGTTCTGGAATCGCGCGTTCGGTTACTACGGCTGGTCGTACTTCTGCATGATGTTCTGCAACGTCATTTCACCGCAGATCTTCTGGTGGAAGCCGGCGCGGACGAACTACATCATCGTCTTCACCGTCTGCATGTTCGTGAACGCGGGCATGTGGTTCGAGCGCTTCGTCATCATCGTCACGTCGCTCGCGCAGGACTTTCTGCCCAGCTCGTGGGGTCACTATTCGCCGAGCTGGGTCGAGATCTGGACCTTCATCGGCACGTTCGGGATCTTCCTCTCGCTCTTCCTGCTCTTCATGCGCTTCCTGCCGATGATCGCGATGAGCGAAATCAAGATCGTCACGCCGGAAGCCGATCCGCACCACCATCATCCGCCGGCGTCCGGGGACGCGCCTTCACACACGTAACGCGCCATGGCCACCGAATACAAAAAGGTTTACGGGCTCGGCGCGGAATTTCCGACGGCGGCGGCGTTATTCGCGGCGGCGGAGAAGGTTCGCGACGCGGGCTTCAGCAAATGGGACGTGCATTCGCCCTTCCCGATCCACGGCATGGACAAGGCGATGGGCCTCGGCAAGTCCTGGCTCTCGGCGCCGGTCTTCATCGGCGGCTCGACCGGCCTGCTCACGGCGGTGCTGCTGACGTGCATCCCGTCCTTCGGCATTTACCCGGTGATCGTTCATGGCAAGCCGTACGACTGGCGCACGCTGCCGGCGTTCATGCCGATCTTCTTCGAGCTGACGGTGCTTTTCTCCGCGTTCACGACCGTCTTCGCGCTGATGATCTTCAATCAGCTCCCGAAATGGTATCACCCGGTTTTCAACTGGGAGCGTTTCAAGCGCGTCACCGATGACGGCTTCTTCCTCGTGATCGAGGCGAGGGATCCGAAATTCTCCGAAAGCAAAACGCGCGAACTGCTCGAGGGCATCGGCGGCGAGCACGTCACCCTCATTCACGACTGACCATGCTGCGCACTTTCTTCGCTCTCTTCGTTCTCAGCGGCCTGGTCGTCGTTCTCTTCGCGGGTTTCCGTGGAGGGACGAGCACGCGGCCGCCGATCGAGATTTTCCCGGACATGGATCACCAGCCGAAGTATCAGCCGCAGCACCCGAGCACGTTCTTCGCGGACGGTCGCGCGGCGCGGAAGCCCGTCGAAGGCACCGTGCCGATCGGCTACGAGCTGAAGGGTGCGTATCTGCAGGCGCCGGCGCGGAACGGGACCTTCGAGGCGTCGGGCTTCACGAACCGCCCCGACTATTTCAACACCGGCAAGTTCGGCGACGTGTACGGCGACGGTTTTCCGACGCAGGTGAAGGTCGATGAGATCTTCCTCAAGCGCGGTCGCCAGCGCTTCGACATCCATTGTTCGCCGTGTCACGGGAAGGCGGGGCTCGGGGGGAATACCGGCGTGATGTCGCAATTCGGCCTCGTCGCGATCGCCAATCTTCAGGAAGAGCGCATCCGCACGATGCCCGACGGCCAGCTCTTCTCCACGATCACCAACGGCAAGAACACCATGGGCGCCTACGGGCCGAACATCGCGGTCGAGGATCGCTGGGCCATCGTTTCGTATCTGCGCGCGCTGCAGAAGAGCCAGGCGTTCAAGCTCGCCGACCTCCCGGCCGACAAGCAGAAGGAACTTCAATCGAAGCAATGAGCGACACTTCCCACGACTCTCATCCTCCGCAGCCGGAGACGTTTGACCCGAAGCACGCGGGCAACCTGCCGACGACCTTCCTCGGCGCGGGCGTGGTTGGAATTCTCGGCAGTTGCATCGGGCTGTTCGTTTCGCGCGAGCAGTTCGCGTTTTCGTGGCTGTTCGGCTTCACGTATTTCTTCACCATCGCCGTCGGAGCGCTTTTCTGGACCTGCCTCCATCACGCCACCGACGCGGAATGGTCGGTCGTCGTGCGGCGACAGCTGGAGAACATCACGCGGATGCTGCCGTGGTTTGCGGTGCTCTTCCTGCCGCTGCTCCTCTTCTGCGCGCCCTACCTCTGGAAGTGGTGGAATCTCGGCCCGGGGGTCGATCCGTTGCTCGATGCCAAGCGCCCGTTCCTCACCCACGGCTTCTTCTACGTGCGGGTCGTCGTCTATTTCTTCCTGCTCGGCTGGATCGGCTGGAGCCAGTGGAAGCTCTCCACTTCGCAAGATTCCGACGGCGCGGTGCGGCACACCGTCCTGATGCGCAAATTCGGCATCGCGGGCATCCCGGCGCTGGCGCTCTGCCTCACCTTCTCCGGCTTCGACTGGCTGATGGGCCTCGACTACCACTGGTTCTCGACGATGTGGGGCGTCTATCTCTTCGCGGGCGCCGCGGGTTCGTCGATGTCCCTGCTCGTGCTCATCGTCACCATCCTCAAATCGAAGGGCTACCTGAAAGTCGTCAACGACGAGCATTACCACATCATGGGCAAGTTCATGTTGGCCTTCTGCATCTTCTGGGCCTACATCGGCTTCAGCCAGTACATGCTCATCTGGTATGCGAACATTCCGGAGGAGAACATCTACTTCCGCATCCGGAATACCGAGAGCTGGTGGTACTTCAGCCAGTTCCTGGTGATCGGGCGGTTCTTCCTGCCGTTCCCGGTGCTGCTCTTCCAGGCTACGAAGAAGTCGCGGCTCATTGACTTCGTAGCGATCTGGATCCTGCTGATGCAGTTGCTCGACGTTTACATCATCGTCCTCCCGGCGCTGCACAAGACAGGGTTTTCGCCCAGCATCCTCGACCTGCTTTCCGTCGTCGGGATCGGCGGCGTGCTGGGCTGGCTCTTTCTCCAGAACATCGGCAAATCGGCCCTCTTCCCGACCCGCGACCCGCGCCTCGCCGGCTCCCTCAAGCTCACCAACTAGGCCATGGCGACCCGCACTCCGAACGGTTTTCTTGTTTTCGTCGGCAGCCTCGCCGCGGTGCTGATCGTGGCGATTTTCTTCACCGTCACCATCGCCACGGGGCCGCGGCCCAGCGACCTCGACAAAAAGCGCGCCGAGGGGCGACTCGCCGTCCGCGCCAAGCTCGACAAGGAATCCGCCGACGCCCTGGCGACCGAGGGGTGGGTGGACAAGGAGAAGGGGATCGTTCGCGTCCCGATCGAGAGCGTCCTCGCGGCGACGGCGAAGGAACTGGCGGCCAAAAAGCCCGCGCCTTCGCAGGTGAAAGTCGAGCCGCCGCTGCCGATGCCGCCACCGCCCGATCCGAACGCAACCGAGCCTCCGCCGCTGGCATTGCCCTCCGCGCCGCAGGGTGCCGATACGGTGCGCTTCGCCGCGGTCACCGCTCCGGCCGGCGCCGCCGCGCCTTCAGCCCCGCAGCCTGCCACCGCGCAGCCTGCGACCCCGGCACCTCCGGGCGCGCCCCCCCAGGGTGCAGCGCCTGCGCCCCCGGCCCCGGCGCCCGTACCCCCGGCCCCCGCGCCTGCGACCCCGGCACTGCCGGGCGCGACCCCCCAGGGTGCAACCCCTGCCTCCCCGGTCCCGGCGCCCGTACCCCCGGCCCCCACGCCTGCGACCCCCGCACTGCCGGGCGTGACCCCTCAGGGTGCAACCCCTGCCTCCCCGGCCCCGGCGCCCGTACCCCCTGCTCCCGCGCCTGCGACCCCGCCACCCCAAGGTGCGACCCCTCAGGGTGCAGCGCCTGCCTCCCCGGCCCCCGCACCCGCACCGCCGGCGCCGGCTCCGCCTCAGGCCGTTCCCCCGGCCACCTCGCCCGCTGCTCCGGCGACCCCGCCCCGTCCGCCGCTCATCAATCCTTCCGCACCGAATCAATGATCGCAGCCGCCCAACCAGCTCCTGCCTCCACGGTCGCACCCGCGGCCACGCACGTGACCGCCGCGCCGCTTTCCTCCGCCCCGTCGATGACGGCGGTCGAGCGCGCCGCCATCGATGCCGCCGCCAGCGGGCCGGTGCTCTTCTACCTCGGCAACGCCGTCCTCTGGCTGCTCGCGGCGACCGTCTTCGGATTCATCACCTCAATCCAGCTCCACAGTCCCGGCTTTCTCGCCGACATCCCGTGGCTGACCTACGGCCGCGTCTGGCCCGCCTACACGAACATCCTCAGCTACGGCTGGGCGAGCCTCGCCGGGATGGGCGTCGCGATCTGGCTCATGGCGCGGTTGTGCCGGGTGAAAATTCGCTTTGGCTACGTGCTGATCGTAGGCGGCATCCTGTGGCAGATCGGCCTCACGTTCGGCGTCGTCAGCATCCTCGCGGGCCGGACCAGCGGCGTGGAATGGCTCGAGATCCCCACCGCGTCCGCAATGCTGATGCTGATCGGCTACGCGCTGGTCGGCCTGTGGGGCGTGGCCATGTTCGGCCTGCGCAAGGAGACCTCCGCTTACATCTCCGTCTGGTATCTGCTCGGGGCGTTCGTCTGGTTCCCGTGGGTCTTCGCGACGGCGCATCTGACCAAAAGCCTGCCGCAGCTCCAGGGCGTGGTGCAGAACATCATCGCCGCGTGGGCGAGCCAGAGCTTCCTCAGCGTCTGGGTCACGGCGGTCGGACTCGCCGCCGCCTATTACCTGCTCCCGAAGGTCATCAACCGCCCGATCTTCAGCTACAACGTCGCGACCATCGGCTTCTGGGCGTTCATCCTCTTTGCCGGCCTGACCGGTGCGACGCGGCTCAGCGGCGGCCCGATCCCGGCGTGGCTCGTCTCGCTGAGTATCGCGGCGAATATTCTGCTGCTCGTGCAGATCGTCACCGTCGGCGTGAATCTCGTGCGCACGATGGAAGGCCAGCACCACATGGTCTATCACTCGCCGACGGTTCGCTTCACGTTCTTCGGCGTCATCTGCTTCCTCATCGCCAGCGGGCTCGGCCTGCTGGCGTCGCTGCGCTCGTTCGATCGCGTCGTTCACTTCACGCAGTTCCAGACCGCGCACATGCACCTCGTGCTCTACGCGTTCTTCTCCATGGTGATGTTCGGCGCCATTTACTACATCCTGCCGCGGCTCGTCGGCTGCGAATGGCTCTCGAGCTCGATGATCACGCTGCACTTCTACGGCTCGGCGTACGGCGGCGGGATGATGATCTGCATGCTGATCTTCGGCGGCCTCGCGTCGGGGCTGTCGTTCGTCGATCCGCACGCGACGTTCGCGCAGATCATTCAGATCGGGCAGGTATATCTGCCGGGCCGTTCGATCGCGTGGTTTATCATCAGCCTCGGCCACCTCATCTTCGCGCTGCACTTCGCGCTGATGCTGCTGCGGATCGGCCAGCCCGGCGGCGAGCCGACGCTCTTTGCGCCGATGGAGGAAGAGACGCACTCATGAATCGTTCGCTCACGCTCATCGCCTGGATCATCGCGTCGTTCGCACTTTCCACCTACGCGCTGGTGATCATCCCGCAGAAGCAGATCGCGGGGCTGCAGCCGAAGTTCACCGACGACGAGGGGAAGGTGACCGATATTTACCCGATCGAGAACACCGCCACGGAAAAGGGGCGCGCCATCTACCAGGCCGAGGGATGCATCTACTGCCATTCGCAGCAGGTGCGCGACGTGCAGAACGGCACCGACCTGGAGCGCGGCTGGGGCGAGCGCCGCACCGTGGCACGCGACTACGTCTTCGAGCGCCCGCCGTTTCTCGGCAGCACGCGGCTCGGGCCCGATCTCGCCAATGTCGGCTCCGCCAAGTGGCGCAACGAGGCGCTCGACGATCCCCGCAAGCCGGCGAAGCGCGACGCGAAGTGGCACCTGCTGCACCTCTACGCGCCGGCGACGATCGTCACGGAGTCGAACATGCCGCCGTATCGGTATCTTTTCGAGAAGCGCAGAATCAGCGGCGAGAAATCCGCCGAGGCGCTCGCGCTCACCGGCAAGGACGCGCCGGAGCCGGGCTACGAAATCGTGCCGAAGCAGGAGGCGAAGGACCTCGTCGCGTATCTGCTCTCGCTCGACCGCAGTCACCCGGTGCCCGAGGTGAAATCGCCCGCGGCCGAGCCGGCAAAGAAGTGAGTACACCCACCGATCGCCAAACATGACCGAAGATCCCGATCGCGTCGATTACCAGGAGACCCCGGACGTCAGCGAGGTCCACGCCGCCATCCAGCGCGAACATTCAGAGCCGACCGCGCGTGTCACGCCCATCCCGCTCTGGCTCACCGGCGTGTGTGCGGCCGCCATGGTCTGGGCCGGCACCTATTTCGGGGTCTTCCACGGCGGCCTCAGCGGCAACGTCTTCAACGAATACGACAGCTCGCCCGCGGTGCTCTTCCCGATCCCGGTGAAGCCGGGTGGTCCCGGCGCCGCTGCGGCGGGCCCGGCGCAGTCGCTCGCCGAGCAGGGGAAGGCCGTCTATGCGAACTGCGTCGCGTGCCACCAGCCGAACGGCCTCGGCGTGGCCGGGCAGTTTCCGCCGCTGGCGAAGTCCGAGTGGGTGATCGGTTCCGAGAAGCGGCTCGTGGCGATCATCCTCAAGGGCGTGCAGGGGCCGCTCACCGTGCTCGGGGAGAAGCACACCTACACGGGCAACATGATCGCCTGGGAGACGACGCTCTCCGACAAGAAGGTCGCGGCCGTCGCCAGCTACATCCGCTCGCAGTGGGGCAACACGGCGCCGGAGATTTCCGAGGCGAAAGTCGCCGCGGCGCGCAAGGAATTCGCCGGGCAGAAAGCGCAGTTCACCGAAGCCGAGCTGCTTCAGATTCCCGCCGATGCCACTCTGCCCGACGCCGCTGGCGCCGCTCCGGCGTCCCCCGGTGCCGCGACGACGGCAGGCCCGACGGCCGGCGCGGCTGCGGTGGCCCAGCCCGCCGGTGGTGGCGACCAAATGGCCGAGGGGAAAGCGGGATACATGATGATTTGCGTCGCGTGTCATCAGCCGACCGGCATGGGACTGCCGATGGTCTTCCCGCCATTGAACACGGAATATGTCAACGGCGACCCGAAACGCTTTGCCGCGATGATCCTCAAGGGCAACGCAGGCCCGATGACGATCGACGGGAAGCCGTACAACAACGTGATGCCCGGCCAGGAAGCGGTCCTCACCGACAAGAAGATCGCGGCGATCATGACTTATGTGCGCGCCAGCTTCGGCAACAAGAGCGGGCCGGTGTCGCCGGATGTCGTCGCCGCGGCGAGGAAGGAATTTGCCGATCGCAAGACGCCGTGGACCGAGCCCGAGCTAAAGGCTTTCGGCAGCGGCACCCCGGCGCCCGCGCCTTCCGCCACGGCTCCCGCCGTTCCCGCCCCCGGCGCGCTGCCACCCGGCGCGGCCGGAACGCCCGCCACTCCTCCGAAACAATGACGCTTCGCCTCGCGAACCGGAGCCCGCATTTCAACTCATGATCAAAAAACCGCTCCTCGTCCTCGCTGCCGTCCTTTCGGCAGCCGCAGCCGCCGTCGCCCAGGATGCCGCGACCGACCTTCCCGCCTCGATCGAGCGGGGCAAGGCGATCTACATGCAGACCTGCTTCGTCTGCCACCAGATCACCGGTCTGGGACTGCCCGGCGCGTTTCCGCCGCTCGCGGGCACTGATTACGTCGCCGGCGATCCGCGCCGCATGATTGCGATGATCCTCAAGGGCGTGAACCCACCGCTCAAGGTCAAGGACGTGAACTACGTCGCGCCGATGCCTCCGCTGCCGACGGTTTATCCCGTGCTCAACGACGACAAGAACGTCGCCGACGTGATCAACTACGTGCGGAACAATTTCGGCAACAAGGACGAGAAGGGCGTGTCGCCGGAATTCGTGAAGAAGGTCCGCGACGAGTTCGCCTCGCGCACGACGCCGTGGACCGAAGCCGAACTGCTGAAATTCCCCGAGGCGGCGAAGTAGCACGGGAAAGCTCCAAGCGCCAAATCCTAAGCTCCCCAACAAATTCCAAACGCGTGAAATGCCGAAATAGCGAAACAACGCGCGCCATCCGTTTCCCAGCTCTCACAAAATTCCCGGCGATTGTTTGGTGCTTGGAATTTGGAATTTGGAATTTCGCGTCGGCACGTTGCGGAGCGAGTCCACACAGCTAACCTTTTCTCCACTCTCTCCGTATGGCAGCACCCACCACTTCCCACGCTCACGGCGATGCTCACGAGCACGCCCACGACGACCATCACGAGCAGCACTGGATCTGGAAGTACGTTTTTTCCAGCGACCACAAGATCATCGGCATCCAGTACGGGATCACCGGGCTGATCTTCCTCTTCTTCGGCTTTTGCCTGATGCTGGCGATGCGCTGGCAACTCGCGCACCCTGGGACGGCGCTGCCGATCGTCGGTTCGACGCTGGCGGGCTGGGGCGATTTTCTGAAGGCTCACCCGATCGTGCCCGGGAAGTTCGATGGCTGGTTCTGGCTGCGCGCCGTTACAGATCAATTCCCGGGCGGGGTGATGTCGGCGGACGGCTACAATTCCTTCGGCGCGATGCACGGCACGATCATGGTGTTCTTCGGGATCGTGCCCATCGCCTTCGCGGCGTTCGGCAACTTCGTGGTGCCGCTTCAGATCGGCGCGCCGGACATGACCTTCCCGCGCATCAACATGGCGAGCTACTGGTGCTTCTTCATCAGCTGCATTTTCATGGTCATCAGCTTCTTCGTGCCGGGCGGTGCGGCAAAATCCGGCTGGACCTCGTATCCGCCCCTCGCGGGCATTGCCGACAGCGGATACTGGCCATTCTGGAACGGGCAAACGCTGTGGCTGACGGGCATGGTCTTCAACATCACGGCGTCGTTGCTAGGGTCGGTCAATTTCATCGCCACGATCATCCAGCTCCGCGCGCCGGGGATGACGTGGATGCGGCTGCCGTTTTTCGTCTGGGCGCAATTCGTTACGGCGTTCCTGTTGCTGCTCGCCTTCCCGCCGCTCGAGGCCGCGGGCATTTTCCAGCTCATGGACCGCGTGTTCGGCACGAGCTTCTTCATGCCGACCGGTCTGGTCGTCGGCGGACAGGTGGCGCCGTGGGCGGGCGGTGGCAGCCCGCTGCTGTGGCAACACCTGTTCTGGTTCCTCGCGCATCCGGAGGTGTACGTGCTGATCCTGCCCGGCATCGGCATGGTCACCGAGATCGTGGCCAATAACACGCGCAAGCCGATCTACGGCTACAAGGCGATGGTCGGCGCGATCTTCGTCCTCGCGTTCCTTTCGTTCATCGTTTGGGCGCACCACATGTACATGACCGGCATGGGTGCGAAGGTCGCGGCCTTCTTCCAGACGACCACGATCATGATCTCGGTGCCGTCGGTGATTCTTCTCACCGCATTGCTGATTTCGCTCTGGGGTGGCTCAATCCGCTTCACGCCGGCGATGCTCTTCGCGTCCGCCTTCCTCCCCATGTTCGGCATCGGCGGTCTGACCGGCATTCCACTCGCGTTCAATGCGGTCGATCTCTACCTGCACGACACCTACTACATCATCGCGCACTTCCACTACGTTGTCGCGCCGGGCACCATCTTCGCCATCTTCGCGGGCGTCTATTACTGGTACCCGAAGATGACCGGGCGCATGTTGAACGACTTCCTCGGGCGCGTGCATTTCTTCGGTTCACTGATCTTCATCAACGGCGTCTTTCTGCCGATGTTCTTCCAAGGCATGGCGGGCATGCACCGCCGCTGGTACGATGGCGGCAAGGTTTACGAGGGGCTGTCGAATTCGGTCGTCTTCGGGCACACCGGCATCGAATGGAATACCGTTATTTCCAACTCCGCGTTCCTGCTCTGCCTTTTCCAGTTCCCGTTCATCATTAATTTCTTCTGGAGCATCTGGGCGGGCAAGAAGGTCGGCCGCAATCCATGGGACGCGACCACGCTCGAGTGGGATGCTCCGTCGCCTCCGGGGCACGGCAACTTCGACAAGCCGCTCAACGTTTACCGCGGCCCGTACGAGTACAGCGTTCCCGGCGCCGACAAGGACTTCTCGCCGCAGACCGAACCGCCCAGGGGCGCCGAGACGCCCGCGCCGGCGCCTGCTCACTAGAACGCGCCCGACTTTCACGACATGCAAATTCCTTTCGAAACGTCAGCGCGTCCCGACACCGGGCTCTACAACGCGAAGGTCGGCATCTGGCTGTTCCTCGCGTCGGAAGTCATGCTCTTCGGCGGCCTGTTTTCCGGCTACCTCTTCCTCCGGCTCGGTTCCGACGAAGGCTACTGGCCGCACGGCCTGCTGAACGTGCCGGTCGGCACGATGAACACGGCCATCCTCATCGCCTCGTCGGTGACTATCGTGCTCACGTGGTTGAATCTGAAGATGCGGCAATGGGCCGCGGCTCAGCGTTACCTGCTCGCGACGATCGTCTGCGGCCTGGTCTTCCTCGTGGTCAAGCTCAGCTACGAATATCCCGATAAGTACCGACACTTCGGGGCATTCATCAAGACGGACGCCCTCGCGAAGTATGAGCGCTATCTCGGCAACGAGCATCTCGAGAAGAAAGGCTTGCCGCGGCGTGTCGAGATCACGGGCCACCTCGAGGCCCCGGAGAAGTACCATCACCTCCACGGGCACGCTTTGATCAACGCCGTGCTGAAGGACCCGGAGATTCACGAGTTCGAGGTCGAGCTCGATGCCGTGAACGCGAACCCGACAGATCCGGCCAACGACCGCGCGCACTTCCTTCCACGGGCGCGCCCCGGCGCAAAGGTGCGTGAAGAGCTCAAGTCAAAGGGGATGAGCGAGCACCAGATCAACGAGGAATTGGAGCACAAGGGACTCGTGGCAAAGATCGAGCGCGCGGACGTGCAGTGGGCAAGCGCGTTTGAGCCGAAACACAGCCCGTACTTCGCGGTCTATTTCACCATCACCGGTCTTCATGGCGCCCACGTGCTCGCGGGGGTTCTCGTGATGGTTTATTTCTTCTTTTTCGGTCACAAAATCTACCGCGTGAATCCCGAGCATCAGGCGAACCGCATCGAAGTCGTCGGCCTTTTCTGGCACTTCGTCGATCTCGTCTGGATTTTCGTTTTCCCGATCTTTTACCTGCTCTGAGCATGTCCACCCACGACCATACCCACGCCCCGCTGCCGACTGCGGAAACCGCCAATGACCCACACCTGGCCGAGCACATGGCCAAGCACGTCCGCGGCTATCTGCTCGTCGGCGGCATCCTGATCTTCTTCACGGCGGTCACCGTGTGGCTGTCGTACATTGATTTCGGCAGTATCAAGGCGAACTGGATCATCGCGATGATCGTGGCCACGTTTAAAGTCAGTCTCGTCGGCGCCATCTTCATGCACTTGAAGGGCGAGCGGTGGACCATCTGGCGTTTCCTTTTCTTCACCGCGTTCTTCGTCGCCGGCCTTTTCCTGCTGACGCTCTTCCACTGGGTCGATCCAATTTTCAAGACCGGCCACGTCACCCACTAAATGTCTCTCAAAGGGTTCCATATCCTTTTCATTTGCCTCTCGATCCTCCTCGCCGCGGGTTGCGCGGTCTGGTCATTCGTGAACGGCGTGGCGCTCGCGTTCGGCGTCGTCTCGTGCGCGACCGCCGTCGCGCTGGTGATCTACGGGATCTACTTCCTCCGCAAGTCTCGCAAGCTGATCGTATGAAGCGCTTTCACCGCATGCTCGCCGCCGGCGTCGCTGCTGCTGCGGTCAACCTTCCCACCGCTGCCCACGCGTGCACCGTCTGCATGGGCGATCCGAACAGCAAGAGTGCGGGCGCGATCAACGCCGCCATTTTCCTCATGCTTGGTTTTATCGGCTCGATGCTCGCTGCACTCGGCGCTTTCGCGCTCTATCTCTCGCGCCGCGCGTCCGCGCCGGTGCCGCCGCACGCGACGCTCGGCGAATCCATCAACGATCCGGACGACCTCACATGATCAACAAACTGCTGGGCATCGTGCCCAACGCTTCCGAACACGGCTACCTCGTGGACCACATGCTGGAGTTCTGCCACTGGTTCATGGCGTTGCTTTTCGTCGGCTGGTCGCTCTTTTTCCTCTTCACGATCTTTCGTTTCCACAAATCGCGGAACCCGAAAGCCAACTATCACGGCGTTCACAGCAAAGCATCCGCGCACCTCGAGTTTAGCGTGGTGCTGATCGAGGCGGTGCTGCTGCTCGGTTTCGCGCTTCCGCTCTGGGGAAAGCGTGTGACGCAGGAGTCGTATCCCGATTCCCAGGACGCAATCCGTGTTCACGCCGTCGCCGAGCAGTTCGCGTGGAACTTCCACTATCCGGGCCCGGACGGCACCTTCGGGCGGCAGAATTTGAATCTGGTCACCGGTAACAATCCGCTCGGTCTCGACCCCAACGATCCCGCCGGCAAGGACGACGTCATTTCCAAGAACGAACTGCACCTCATCAATCACCGGCCGACGGTGATCGAGATCACATCGAAGGACGTCATTCACGGGCTTTCGCTCCAGCACATGCGCATTTCGCAGGATGCCATTCCGGGCTCGCGCATTCCGGCGTGGTTCCGGCCGATCATGAAGGGGCAGTTTGAGATCGTCTGCTCACAGCTCTGCGGCGCGGGTCACTACGCGATGCGCGCGATGATGATTGTCGAGGACAAGGCCGAGTTCGACGCCTGGATGAAGGACACGCTCCAGCTCCAGCATCCAGAACTCGCCGCCCAACCTGCCGCTGCGGCTCCGGCTGCGCCGGCTGCAGCGCCCGTCGCCAAATAACGGCAACACCGTGCCAATGCAGTCACCGCGCGGCCGTAGCGCTTGAATACCTCCGCATCCACTGACGCCGCGCCCAGCCTGATCCTGTCGCGATTTGCCAAGTTCGTCGTTCTGATGCTTTTCGCGCTCATCATGATCGGTGGCCACACAACGACCTCCGGCGCCGGGATGGCTTTTCCCGACTGGCCGCTCAGCCACGGCTCGGTGAATCCCGATGGCTGGTGGGAGAATATCATGCAACGTCTCGAGCATGGACACCGGCTCGCCGCCGAAACCGTCGGCCTCCTCATCGGTGTCCTGTGCGCGTGGGTTTGGCGCAGCAAATGGAGCGTCCCGATCGCCTTCGGCGTCTCGATTGCGCTGGCTCTCGCCGCGAAGCTCAGCGGTGCGGAGGCGAAGGTCGTCGCGCATGTGGGACTGTGGAGCTCGGCGATTGTGTTTGCGTTGGTGATCCTGTGGCGCGCGGATCGGACCGATCACGTACGGCCGGCGGCGGTTCGCTGGCTGGCGTTCGCGGCCTTTCTCGGCGTGCTGGCGCAGGCGATCCTCGGCGGTCTTCGCGTGACGATCGAATCCGGTGGCGATCCTGACACGGCCACTGCGCTGCGCGTGATCCACGGTTGTTTCGCCCACATCGAGCTTTCGCTGGTCGTGGCGCTCGCGGCGATGCTCTCGCCGGTCTGGTCCCGAATCACCCCGACCGCCGCCGCGCGCAGCATCGCTGTCCTCGGTTGGATCACCGCCGGCTTCGTCTTTCTTCAGCTCATCGCGGGCGCCACGATGCGGCACCTCGGGGCTGGGCTTGCGATTCAGAGTTGGCCGCAGGCGTCGCCCGCGGGCGGGTGGCTGCCGGCGGCTCACAACTTTTTCGTGGACCTTAACTTTACTCATACTCGCGTCGGCGCCGTGCTCGTCACCCTGCTGATGCTGGTGCTCGCCTTGCGCACCATCGGAAATGCTGGCGGCGAAGTGCGGCTCATTCGCCCTGCGGCGCTGCTGGTGGCTCTGGTGGTCGCGCAGTTCACGCTCGGCGTTTTCGTCATTTGGAAAATGCGCCCCCCGGTGCTGACGACATTGCACGTGGTGAATGGAGCCGCGCTCCTCGCCTCGACGGTGCTGCTCGCCATTCGTGCCCACCGCAGTGGTGAGCTTCCCGGCGATTCCACTGCCCCCCCGCAACCCGGCGATTTCGCGGAGGTGACGGCGTGAACCGGGCAACGCAAGCCGACAGCGTCCCGCTCGAAATCCCGCGCGCCGAGCCGGAGCAGGGGATCGTGAGCGACCTTATGGTGCTGACCAAGGCGCGGCTGAGCCTGCTCGTCATCATCACGACGTTCGTCGGTTTCTGCGCCGCCTCGGGTCCGCAGCTCGACTGGATGCTGCTCTTGCACGCCGTCATCGGCACCACGCTTGCCGCCGCCGCCGCGGCCGTGCTCAACCAGTTCATCGAGGCGAACGTCGATCGTCTGATGGAGCGCACCCGCTACCGGCCTCTGCCGGCTGGCCGGATGAAATCCGGGACGGCACTCGCGCTTGGAATCGCGACGGGGATCGCCGGGATCGCGTGGCTGTGGTTCACCGTCAACGCCCTGAGCGCCTGGCTCGCCGCCGCGACGATTGCCATCTACATCGGTTTCTACACGCCGCTGAAACGGCGCACCCCGCTTTGCACGATCGTCGGCGCCGTTTCCGGAGCGATTCCGCCGGTGATCGGCTGGGTCGCGGTGCGGCCGTCCTTCGATCCCGGTGCGTGGATTCTTTTTGGAATCCTCTTCACGTGGCAGATGCCGCATTTCCTCGCGATCGCGTGGCTGTATCGCGACGAATACGCGCAGGCCGGATTCGTCATGCTCCAGCGCGACGACGTCAGCGGCTGTGCGACGGCGATGCAGAGCCTCTTGTTTACCGTGGCGCTCGCGGGGATCTCGCTAATCCCGTTTGTCATCGGACTGAACAGCAGCCTCTACCTCGCGGGCGCGCTGGCGCTCAACAGCGTGATGGTGTGGTTTGCTGTCCAGTTTCTCCTTCAGCGCACGCGGGTCAGCGCGCGCCGCCTGTTCTTCGCCTCGATTCTCTTCCTGCCGGCCCTGCTTGGCCTCATGGTCTTCACCAAGCTGTGAGCTTTCGCTCGCTCGCTGCCGTGGCAGTCGTCTCGTTGTTCGCCGCCGCGTGCGATCGCCGTGCGCCTGTCGAGACGCTAGCCCTGTCGGTGCCCCCGGATCAGCTGCAGCAGCAGTTTTGGCCGCTGCCGGATTTTTCGCTGACCGAGCGAAGCGGTCAGACCGTGACTCTCGCCGATTTGAAGGGCAAAGTCTGGGTCGCTGACTTTTTCTACAGCACCTGTCCCGGACCGTGCCCGATGCTCAGCAGTCGGCTCAGCGAACTGCAGAAAAGCCTCGGCAGCGACGACCGGGTGCGGCTCGTCTCCATCTCCACCGACCCGGAAAAGGACACGCCCGAGTTGCTCCGCCAATATGCCGAACGATTTCAGGCGGTCGACCGCTGGCTCTTCCTCACCGGATCAAAGGCCGCGATTCACGGGCTCGCGCACGACGGCTTCAAGCTGCCGATCGCCGAGAATCCCGGCGCGCCCGAGCCGATCATCCACAGCACGCGCCTGATCCTTGTGGATCAGACAGGCGCGATCCGCGGGCTTTACGACGGCCTCGCCGCCGACGCCGCCGAGCGGGTCGCGCGCGATATCCGCCGCCTTCTCCAGCCATGACGGTCCAGGATTTGCCGATCGTCAACGCCAGCCTCAACGCGCTGAGCACCGTCTTCATCGCGGCCGGCCTCGTCCTCATCAAGCGCGAGCGGAAGCTGGCACACATCGTCTGCATGAGCGCCGCGCTCGTCACGTCCGGGGCGTTCCTCACCTGTTACCTCACCTACCACATCGCGAAGGCCGGTCACGTGACGTACTTCACGTATCCCGGGTGGCCGCGCACCCTGTACCTCTTCATCCTCGGCACGCACACGCCGCTCGCCGTGCTGGTCCTGCCGCTGATCATCGTCGCCGTCATGCGGGCGTTGCAGGCGAGGTATGAAGCGCATCGCCGCTGGGCGAAATGGGCGGCACCCATCTGGCTCTACGTGTCAGTTACCGGCGTGCTCGTATACCTGATGCTCTACGTCTGGTTTCCGCCGGCCGGTAGTTGAAATACGCCCGGGGCAGCGAAGCGTGAAGACGTAAGGTGGAGTGAAGCCCTTTTAAACGAACCCGGCCGATGGCGTCGCTCCCCCGCCGGGAAAGCGACGGCCTGCCAAAAAGTCTGAACCTCCTTTCGAAGCGGCGACATTAAAGAGAATCGCTGCATGGTTTCTCCCGCCAACGATGATCCTGCCACCCTCGTCACGCTCGCACGTGACGGAGATGTGAACGCGTTTTCATCGCTCATGGAAGCGCAGCAGCCGCGGCTGATGGCGCAGGCACTGGCATTTTGCGGAGATGCGGACCTGGCGCGCGACCTCGTGCAGGAGACAATGATCGCGGCGTGGAAGAGCGTGCACCGCTTCGACGGCTCGTGCCGCTTTTTCACGTGGCTCTACGTGATCATGCTGCGGCAGCACAGGCGAGCGCTCGGGTGGTTTTCGCGACGGCTGCCGCTCGCGACGCTCGAGCAGCACGCCGCGGCGCCGCAGCACGAACCGGCGACGGCACGGGAAGACGCTGGCGATGCGATCGAGGCGAAGTTGCTGCGCGCGATGATGGGAGCGCTCCCGGCGCGGCATCGCGAGGTGATCCGGCTGCGCTTTTACGCGGAGGCGAGCGAGGCGGAGATCGCGTCGGCGCTCGGCATTTCGCCGGGCACGGTGAAGAGCCGGCTGCACCACGGCCTGCAGAAACTTCGGTGGATGAAGGAAAAAATGAACCGTCTGCGCGACGCGGCTTATTAAGACGGCGAACCATCGTGAACACGCCGCAGTCCGACAACTCCGACCCGCTCCTCGCCGCGTTGCGGCGCGACGCGGCGCGGATTCAGGAGCCGCCATTCGACGCGGCGCTGCATCACGCCGCGATACGGCGCATCCGCGCATTGGAAGAGAAGGGCACGGTATGGTGGCGGCCGGCGCACGCCTGGGCGGCCGGGTTCATCGCGCTCGCAATGGCTGCCGGGCTCTGGCTTTCGCGCAACCCGCAAAGCATCGTACAGCGTCCGCCCCTGCCGCCACCCGATTTCTCCCCAGTCCTGGCGGCGGCTCGGACGGCTGCGGCCGGCTCTGTTCCCGACCATTTCTCGCCGCTGCCCGCCTGGATGTCGCCCACCGATTCGCTGCTCAGTCCGCTGCACCTTTCATCCTCTGACTCGCAACAACCGCTATGAAACACATCGTCCTCCTCTGCGCCGCCCTCGTCCCGCTCGCTGCTGCGTTCGGCGGCGGCCCGTCGCCCGATCCGCTGGGTGGTTCATTTTTCCCGCCGGAACTCATCATGCAAGCCCGCGAGCAAATCGGCTTGCAGCAGGAGCAGATGGAGACCCTTCGCACGCGCATGGAAAAGGCGCAGCCGCAGTTTGAGGACATCCGGCAGCGGCTCGAGCGCGAGAGCGCCGCGCTGGCCGAGGTGGCGCGGCAGGAGCGCGTTGACGAAGCGAAGCTGCTCGCGCAACTCGACAAGGTGCTCGACGCCGAGCGCGGCGCGAAGCACCTGCAATTGAGCCTGCTCGCGGCGATCAAGAATCTGCTGACGCCTGAGCAACAAAGCCGGCTGCGCGAGATTGCAAAAGGCAGCGGGAGCCCGACGGCGGAAGGTGTACGGCAGCGGCTCACCGGAAAAGTCCAGCGCGTGCAGGCCGGCGCGCGGAAATGGGCTGAGAGCGGGCGCGATCCTTCGGCGATCGGCGAGACAATGAATTCGAAAGTGAAGCCGCTGCTCGACACGGGCAAGACCACCGAGGCGGAAGCCGAACTGGACCGCCTGCTCGAGCAACTCGAGCATGACGTGAAGTAGATCCGCTCCGTTCGCTGAGGGCGAGAAACGGCCATCGGCACGACGGGAGACGGCCGGAACTAGCTGGCCCTCGCGGTCGGGCCGCTCTGCTTTGACATGCCCGACGACGAGACGTGCCAGTTCACTTCCAGGAGGCGGACAGGGTGGCGGACGAGGTACTGGCGTTGACGCGACAGTCGAACGCAGCCTGATTCTCAATTCGTCGCTGAGGGCCGGTTGCGGGGGTTCGAATTGAGGGCAGGTTTCACCTTGCCGAGCCGTGGCCTCTCGCTTACGTAAGCGCCGGGTATTGGGTGAGCCAAGGGCTCGAAAGCGCTTGTTTTCCCTCAGCCAGTGCACCGACCGATGAGCAGACTGATTCGTTTCCTCCTCTCTCTGGTCGGTCACCTCGTTCCTGCATGCCGGCGGACTTCATCGTCGGACGGCGGGCGGCTCGGAAGGACGCGATCCCCCTCGGCGTTTGCCCACACCCACCGGCGAAGTTTTCGGTCCAGCCGTGTTCCCGGCTCTCCTGCCTTTGCGAGAGCGGCCCGGCGGCCGACCCGTGCATCCCCAGTGCGCTTCCCGGGCACATCAACGTTTAGCCATTCGAAAAAACATCATGAGATCACAGGACAACCGCGGCTCCGGCCGGCGCGGTCGCGGCTCGCGGCGCTCGCACCGCTCCCTCAGCGAATCCCGCGCTCCAAAAACGCCCGCCAAAATCACGTTCTGGCAGAAAATCGTCGCGTTCTTCAAACCGTCGAAGGCCGCCAGCGCCGCGCCAGCGCGGACCGAAGGCGAATACGTGAGCACCGAGGCGCGCTCGACGCGCAAGCCGGAAGTCGTCGAAGTAACTTCGGCGAAGCTCTACGTGGGCAACCTCAGCTACGACGCCACCGAGAGTGACCTGTTCGAGCTCTTCCGCGGCATTGGCGCCGTGCGCAACGCGGAGGTCGTGGCGCACAAACACAACGATCGCTCAAAGGGTTTTGGCTTTGTCACGATGTCCACCGTCGATGAAGCGAAAAGGGCCGTGACCGAGCTGCACGACAAGGAATTTATGGGCCGCAAGCTCGTCGTCAGCGGCGCCAAGAGCTCCGAGCGCGAGCCGAACTATCGAGGCTGAAACGCCGTCATCGATCGCTCACCGAAGCCCCATCGCGAGATGGGGCTTCTTTTTTGGGCGGGTCCCCGGCACTCGTAATTTGTCCCGCGATGTCCACCGAGAACGCGCCACCATTTTTCGTGATCGCCGGACCAACTGCGTCGGGAAAATCCGAGCTGGCGGTCCGGCTCGCGGAACGCTGCGGCGGTGAAATCGTCGGCGCCGACGCCTTCCAAATCTACGACGGTCTCGACATTCTCACGGCGAAGCCGGACCGCGAATTGCGCCGCCGCGCGCCGCACCATCTCATCGGCGAAGTGCCGCTCACGGAAACCTTCGACGTCGCGCAGTTTACCGCCGAAGCGCGGAAGCGTATCGCCGCTATTGCCTCGCGCGGCGCCACCGCCATCGTCTGCGGCGGCACGGGTTTGTACGTGCGAGCACTCATCCGCGGGCTGGCGGATCTGCCTTCGGCGGATGCGGCGCTGCGCGCGCAGCTCGAAGCGCTTTCTGCGGACGAACGGCGTCGCCGGCTCGCCGGGCTCGATCCGGCTGCGATGTCGCAGATCGACCTGAAAAACCCCCGGCGCGTCATCCGCGCGCTCGAGGTTTGCCTGCTGACCGGCCGGCCATTCACCAGCTTCCGGACCGAATGGGCGCGGCGGGGGCCGAGCTGCGGGGTGGCGCTCGTATGGGACCGTGCCGAGCTCTGCCAGCGAATCGGACAGCGTGTCGCTGCCATGTTCGCCGCAGGGGTCGAGGAGGAAGTGCGGGCGACTTCGCAGGTGAGTCCGACCGCCGCGCAAGCGATCGGTTTTCACGAAATCAAGGAGCTGCTCGCCGGCCGGATCGATCGCGAGAGGTGCATCCGTGCGATCGAACAGGCGACGCGCCGTTATGCAAAGCGGCAGATGACGTGGTTTCGGCGCGAAACGGCCCTCGAGCCTTTGGCCGTTACGACGACGACGCGCGACTTCGACGCCCTCGCGGCGCAGCTGGCAAGGGGCCTATCCAGGGAGTAGCCGCCGCGGCCGGAAGCGGCTGGCGTTACTGCGACGTAATCGAGGGTGGCAGGATCGTCCCAGGCCGAGGACCGATCAGGTCTCCGGCGCGTTCCACACGGGCACGTAGTTGAACCACTGCTCCGGATGCGCGCCGACGATCGCCTCGAAGATCGTCGCCAGCCGTTGCGTATTCTCCCCGAGCGCGCGACGCAGGTCGCGATCTTCCACGAACTCGATCGGCGGGTCGGCGAACGCCACGTAGCGGCCGTCCGGGTTTTGCAGCACGAACGCGGGCAGCACCGTCGCTCCCGTGTGGTGCGCGAGCAGCGCCGGCGCGGTCGAGAACTCCGTCTTGCCGCCGAAATAACGCACCGCCGCTCCGCTCCCTTCGTGCGGACGATCGACCAGCATCGCGACGAGCTCGTTCTGCCGCAGTCGCTGGATCAATTCGACGAACGCGAACGGATGCCCCGGTCCCACCGCCACGGTGCGAATGCCAAGGTGCGCCCGGCAGGCGTCCCGCCAGCGCGTCAGCTCGCTCGACGGCTCCTCGAGCGTGACGACCGTCAGCGGCCAGCCGTGCCGCGTCAGCATGATGCCGCCGAGCTCCCAGTGTCCGAGGTGCGCCGTCACGACGATCGTGCCGCGGCCGCGCGCGCGCGCCGCTTCGAGATGCTCGATGCCGCGCCATTCTTCAAAGAGCGGGCCGGCCTTCGCCGCCGCGTTCATTCCTGCGCAGAGGAAGTAATCCGCGAGCATGCGTCCGAAATTCGCCACATTGCGCCGGCAGAGCTCGTCGAGGCCGGCGCCTTCCTGGCCGGTGACGCGCCGGAGATTGTCGCGCAACGCCGCGCGAACTCGCGGCAGGCGGTCGTAGCTGGCAAGCGCGATCCTTTGCGCGAGCCACTGCGATACGCCGCGCGGAAGAATCTGCGCCAGGGCAAACGCCGCCTTGAACCCCGGCAGCGTGTAGAGCGAGCTGCGCCCCGGTCCCGCTGCCGCCTTCGGCGTCTCGTCGCTCAGGCCCGCATCGATCCCAGCGGCTGGAGCTAACTCGCGCACGTCTCTGCAACGTCCGGCGCTTCCGCGGAGGCTGTCGCCGGAGGGGAGTGCAGCGCGAGCCGCGGACAAAGCGGCACAAAACGCTGGAGAAAAACCACGAGGTAAAAAAGCTGCATCCGCCACCAGATGGCGAAGCTGCCGGTGATGTTGCCGGCGAGCACGGCGTTGATCGCGCCGGCGAGATCGAAGCGATTCGTGGGCGAGGTGATGACCTCGATGAAGTGACGCGAATACCACGAGCGGACAAAGCGCAGGTAAAGGTTCATCACACGGCCCAGCTTCCTTTCATAGGTCCTGAATCGCTTCTCACGCACCGCCGGGTCGCCCAGCACCGCGTCGATCGCATCCGCCGCCCGCTCGCCCGAGGCGATGGCCAGGAAGACGCCAGTGCTGAAAACCGGATCGATGAACCCGGCTGCGTCGCCCGCGAGCAGCCAGCGCTCGCCGGCAAAGCGCGTATTGCGATACGAGTAATCGCCCGTCGAATATACCGGTGTCACGCGCTCAGCCCCCGCCATTCGCGCCATGATCACCGGCTCGGCAGCGATCGCGTTTTGCAGCGCCTGCTCTGGCGACTGCCGCAGCGCCTTGAAGTCCGGCGTGTCCATCACCAGCCCGATGCTCATGCGCGTTTCCCCGAGCGGAATCATCCAGAACCAGCGATCGCCTCCGCGCACCATCCGCGTCAGCGAACCGTCAATGCCCGGCTCGCGCGTCACGCCTTCCCAGTGCGCAAAGACGGAAAATTTGTTCAGTCCCGGATAGCGCTGCTTGAGCTTGAAATGCGAGCCGAGCACGACCCCGCGTCCGCTCGCGTCGATGACGTAACGCGCGCGAATTTTCTCCGCGCCGCCGGGTCCCGTGATGCGCAGCGTGGCGCCGTCGGTGTCGAACGCAACGCCGTCCACGGCCGTCGATTCGCGGACTTCCGCGCCCGCGTCCCGCGCGTGGTCGAGGAGCAGTTTGTCGAACGTGGCGCGATCGACCTGATACGAGCGCGTGTGCGCGAGCCGGAAGCCGTTTCGAAAATGAAACCGCACCAGCCGCGAGCCGCAGCTCGTCGCGAGCTCGGCGCCATGCTTGTCGAGAAACGTCCGGTCGAGCGCCTCGCGCACGCCGAGCCGTTCGAACGTCGGCATCGTGTAGGGGAGCAGCGATTCGCCGATGTGAAAGCGCGGAAAGCGCTCCCGCTCGATCACCACCGCGCGCCGGCCGGCTTGCGCCAGGATCGTCGCCGCCGTGCTGCCAGCGGGACCGCCGCCGATGATCGCCACATCGTAAAGTTCGTGCATGGGTCGGGCGCACGATAGTGACGTTGCGGAAAAAGGGAAGGGTGGTCGGCGCTCCTACCCCTGCTCTTGAACCTGCTCTTGCTCCAGCCGGAGTAGGCTCAGGTGCAAGTCCAGCAGCAGGACGGCGGAATCGACTTGTCGCTTGTTGCTTACTTTCCCCGGCGGCCCTCACTACGCTGCCTGGCTTCATGCCCGCCCCCTTGCTGCAATGGTGGACTCGCAAGATTCTGCTCGGCGCGAATCTCGCCGCGCCGCCCGCGCTACTCGCCACGCGCTTCGAGCAGCCGGCCCTGATCGCCGGCGCCATCGCCGCGCATTCGGCGTTCGCGTTTGCGATCATGCGTCCGCAGTGCGGCTGGTTCGGGCCGGTCGTGACGCGCTTCACGCCGCACAACCGCGGGCTGTGGCTCACGATCGACGACGGCCCGGTCGCCGACAGCGCCGAGCTCGCAGGCGAGCTGCGGAGCCGCGGCGTGCACGCGACGTTCTTTGTCAAAGGCCGAAACGTGCTCGCGCACGCCGAGGCCGCGCGCTCGCTGCTCGCCGCCGGCCACACGCTCGCCAACCACACGCACACTCATCCCGCCGCGCTATTCTGGTGGCTCCGCCCGACACGGCTGCGGCGCGAAATCGACGCCTGCAACGACGCGCTGCGCGAGGTGGGCGCGCCGGCCACGCGCTGGTTCCGCGCGCCGGTCGGTCTCAAGCACGCGCGCCTGCATCCCGCACTCGAGGCGCGCGGCATGCGACTGATTGCATGGACGGTGCGCGGCAACGACGGCGTCGAATGCGATCCGGCCGTCGTCGCGCAGCGCGTCGTGAAAGGGGCGCGGCCCGGTGCGATCGTCATGCTCCACGAGGGCCGGCCGCGCAGTCGCGAGACGATACTCCGCACCGTCGATGCCTTGCTCGAACGCGGTTTTTCCTTCGTCATTCCCGAAGATGAACAGCTCGTCTGAGCACGACGGATGATCTACTGGCTGGTCCGCACCTTCATCCGGATCGTCTTTCGCTGGACGATTCGCCTCCGCGTCCGCGGCCTCGCAGCGGCGAAGCGTCGCGGCGGTTTCGTTCTCGCGTGCAGTCACGTCAGCCATCTCGATCCGTTCTGTCTCGGCGCCGTGCTTCCGCGGAAGATTGGCTGGATGGCGCGAATCGAATTCTACCGACACCCGATCGCGGCGCGGCTGATGCGCGCGGTCCACGCGTTTCCGGTAAATCGCCAGGGCGTCCCCGTGAGCGCCGTCCGCGAGGCGCTCGCGCGGCTCAGCCGCGGCGAAGTCGTCGGCGTCTTCCCCGAGGGCGAAATCAAGACGGGGTCGGACTCCGTCCTCCGTGCGGGCCCGATCAAGCGCGGCATCTGCCTGCTGGCGCATCGGACCGGCCGGCCGGTGCTGCCGTGCCTCATCCTCGGGACGGAGAAGCTGAACGCCATCGATCCGTGGCTGCCGTTGTGGCGCGGCCGATTGTGGGTCGCGTGCGGCGAATTCATCGAGCCGGTCGCCGCTCCAGACCGCCGCGCCGCGCGCGCCGAGATGGCTGCGCAGATCGAGGCTTCGTTCCGCCAGCTCTACGCCGAGACGCGGCGCGAGTTCCAGCTCCAGGATTCCGTCCTGCCGTGAGCGAGCTATTTTACAAGGCGGTCCGCTTCGTTGGCAGCGCGGTGTTCTGCGTGGCGTCGCGACCTCTCGTCCTGCACCGCGAGCGCGCCGCCCGTGCTGGCGCGTTCATCCTCGCCGCAAATCACGAGAGTGTTTTCGACGTGGCGCTGCTCATCACCGCGACGCCGCGCGTCATCTACTGGCTCAGCATCGTCGAGCTCTTTCAAAATCCGCTCAGCCGCTGGTTTCTCTCGTCGATGCTCGCCGCGCCGCTCGACCGCAGCCGAGTGGACACGGCGACGATGCTCACGATCACCCGCCATCTCCGCGCCGGCCGCGTTGTCGGCCTTTTTCCCGAAGGCGGAGTCCGCACCGGCGCCGACTCCGTCCTGCGCAGCGGCGCGCTTAAGGACGGCATTGCGAAGCTCGCCGAGCTTTCGCGCGTCCCGGTGCTGCCGTGCGTGGTCAGCGGCGGGACGCAGTTTCACGCGTGGACGAGCTGGCTGCCGCTTTGCCGCACGCGCTGGGCCGTGGCGTTCGGCGAGCCCATCGCGTTGGAGCCTGCAAGCAGTCGTGAGGCGGCGAGGGAAGCGTTGCTGGCCCGGCTGGCGGCAGCGTTGCGGGAGTTGCGGCAGGAGATCGGAGAAATCCAAATCCCAAGTTCCAACAATCAGCGGGAATGAAGTGAAACTCTAAAAGCGGAATAACTGCGCCTGTCCCGTTTCCTGGTTTCTGCGTTGTTGGAATTTGTTTGGAGCTTGGAATTTTGATTTTGGAATTTTCCTGCGTGCTCGCCATCTGCCTCAACTCCTCCTTCCTCGGCTTCTACGCCCATTCCGGCTTCATGCAGGGACTGGCCGAGGCTGGCGTGCGGCCCGCGGCAATCAGCGGCGCCTCGGCCGGCGCGCTCGTCGCCGGCTTTCTCGCCGCCGGCAAATCCGCGGACGAGACCGCCGCGCTCCTCCTCGAGCCTGACCTGCGAGCGACGCTGCTCGACTGGGGCCTCCCCTGGCGCGCGCTCGGCACGATGGCGAATCGGCCGGGCTTCACCGGCGTGGTGAACACTGACCGCGCCCTGCGCATGCTTCGGACGCACCTTGGCGACCGCCGCATCGAAGACTGCGCCGACCCGCGGCTGGCGCTCTCGGTCACCAACCTTACTGCCGGCCGCAGCGAGATCGTCACCGCCGGACCGCTGGCGGAGTTCATCCTCGCCAGCAGCGCTTTTCCGGGGCTCTTCACCGCGCGGAAGATCAACGGCTCGCAATTCTGGGACGGCGGCATCGCCAACCCACTGCCGTTCGATCCCTGGCTCGCCGATCCGGCGATCGACACGATCCTCGTCCACATCGTCGTCACTCCGAACGAGCTCGCCGTCCGCGATCCCGCGCGTGTTCTCAACGTCGCCGGTGCCTTCAATCTCTCGCACCAGATCATCTGCGACGAGCTCCTGCGCCGGAAGACCGAGGCCGCCCGGCTCGCAGGAAAGCGGCTCATTTTCCTCCGCACTGAAGCGCCGCGCCCCGGCCTGACGACCGCGCGCCGCATCGGGCGAGCGTGCGTCGCCGCGGGCCTCGCCGCCGCCCGCGCGAACCGCGCGCTCCTGTCCGAGTTGGGCACTTGACGCCCTCAGACGCATCCATTAGTTCACTGCGCCCACCGATGCCCAGCCAACCGCTCCCCGCGTTCGACTCTTTGGATCAGGAACTTGTGACTTTGGTCAGCGAAAGGCTGCTCGAGACGCAACCGGGTTTCGGCGCCGACTCCAATCTATACGAGGCCGGGCTCGACTCGATGGCGCTGATGCAGCTGTTGATTCTCGTCGAGGAGGAATACGGCGTGTCGATTCCCGAGTCCGCGCTGACGAAGCAAAACTTCAGCACGGTCCGGCATCTCTCCCAGCTCATCCGCGAGCGCCGCGCCGCCTGACCGCGCATGCCCGCGGCAGGTGAAACGCGGGTGCCGGTGCGCGTGGCCGATTGCTTTCTCCTCGCGCTCGACGCGTTCATGCGCCGCACCGGGCAGGGCGAGCACATCACCCAGTCCGTCCTCGAGCTCGATCGCGCGCCCGATCTCGCCCGGCTCGGTACGGCCGCCGCGCGCGTGATGCAGAAGCACCCGCTGCTTGCGGCACGGCTGCGCCGGAGCTGGCGCACCTGGCTGCCATTTTGGGAAATTCCGACGGTGCTTCCCGAGTCGCTGCCGATCACGCTGTGGCGCGAAAGTGGTGCGCCTGGCGCCCTCGGGCCGCAGGCGCGCGAGGTCCGCGATGCGATGGCGCGTCTCGAGGAGATCATGTCCGAGCCACTGCGGGCCGGCGGTGTCAGCGTGAACGCGCGGCTCGACATCGTGGAGCGGCGCAACGGCCGCTTCTACCTCGCGCTCTCGTGGCGTCACACGCTGATCGATGGCAAGGGCGCCGAGTTGCTGCTCGCCGAGCTCGCCCGGCTTGCGGATGATCTCGACACGCCGATCGAGGCGAAAGAGCCGGCGCGCGCGCGGCTGAGCTTTCGCGAGCGAATCCTCAAGACGAAGCCCGCGATCCACCGTTTCCAGGACCTTTCGAAGTTGGGTTTCGCTTCGCTGAGCGGTCCGCGGCCTCGCGCCGGCCGCGGGCGCTATCAGGTCATCACGCTCGGCGAGGCTGATTCCAGCAGGGTCCGCGAGCGGGTCGAGAAAATGACCGGTGCGCTTTTCCCGATGGCCTTCTACGTTGCGGTGACGGCGCGCGCGCATGACCGCGTCTTCCGGCACCGCGGCCAGACGCCTGGCGGTTACGTCGCGAGCGTGCCGATCCAGACGCGCAAGCGCGGCGCGCGGGGCCCGCTCTTCCACAACCAGGTCACCGTCTTTTTTTTCGCGGCCAAGCACGACGACCTCGCCACGATCGAGACCGCCGCCACCGCGATGAAGACGCAGTTCGCGGAGATGTCGCGCGCGCGGCTCGACGAATCGTTCAGCGCCGTGCTCGAGCTGATGATGCGGCTGCCGTCGGCGCTTTTCATGCGCGTCGTGCGCTGGCAGTTCAAAGGTGAAATCGGCTCGTTCTTTCACTCGCACACGGGCACGTTCGCGCCGGAGATTACCGGGTTCGCCGGCGCGAAGATCACGAACGCCTTTCACCTGCCCTGCCTCGGCACGCCGCCGGGGACCGGGCTTTTTTTCAGTGAGCGCGACGGCTGCATCACGATCACCGTCTCGTGGCGCGAAGGCTGCCTGAGCGACGACGAACGGCGTCTCATGGCCGCGCAGGCGCTCGAAGATTGTCTCGGCGAACCGCGCCCGGAGCTGGTCGATGAACGTTGACGTTCTGGTCGCCGGGGGCGGCAGCGCCGGGCTGGCCGCCGCGATTTCCGCGGCGCGGCTCGGCGCGCGCACGCTGCTCGTCGAGCACCACGGATCGCTCGGCGGCATGGCGCCGGCTGCGCTCGTGCATTCCATCTGCGGGCTCTATCACCTCCCGCACGGCGACAGCGCCCCGCGGTTCGCGAATGCAGGTTTCGCGAGCGAGTTCGCGCGACGCCTCGCCGCAACCGGCGGCGCGAGCGGCCCGGTCCGGATGGGGCGCGTCGATGTCCTGCTCCAGCAACCCACGGCTTTCGCGCGCCTTGCCGACACCATCGCGAAGGAGACGCCGAATCTCGAAGTCCGGCTTCACACCGAACTGGTCGAGGTCGCCGAGAACCTTGCATTCGTGAAGGTCGCCTGCCGTGGGCGCGCGGAGAAGATCGCGACCTCCGCGATCGTCGATGCGACGGGGGACGCCAATGTCGCGGCGCTGGCGGGAGTGGAGTTCGAGCAGGAGCCGGCGGAGCGGCTGCAACGGCCTGCGTTCATTTTCGCGCTCGGCGCAGTCGAGGGCGGGGCGGCGGTGGAAGCGGCGCGGCTGCGGATCGCGAAGCGGATCGTGGACGCCGTGCGCCGGGGGCGGCTGCCGGAAGGCGCGCTCGGCGCCGCCTTCCGCGAGAGCGGCAGGGCGGGTGAGGTCTTCGTGACGATCGATCTGGCCGCGGGCGCGGAATACGACCCGACCGATCCTGCCTGCCTCACCACGCTCGAGATGGGAGGCCGCGCGCTTGCCGAAGCGCTCGCCGACTATTTGCGCCACGAGATCGACGGCTTCGGCGGCAGCTTCATCAGCGCGTTTCCCGCGCGGCTCGGCGTCCGCGAGAGCCGGCGCGTGATCGGGCGCCAGCGGCTCAGCGACGACGACCTGCTGCGCGGCGCGGAGTTTCCGGATGCCGTGGCGCTGGCGACGTGGCCGATGGAATTGCGCGAGACGAACACCGGCCCGCGCCTGCGCTACCCGGAGAAAAGCCGCGCGTGCGACATCCCGCTCGGCGCGCTGCGGGCACGCGACCACGACCGGCTCTTCGTCGCCGGACGGTGCATCTCGTGCAGCCACGAAGCGCAGGCCTCGATCCGCGTCATCGGCACCTGCCTCGCCACGGGCGAAGCGGCCGGACTGGCCGCGGCAATCTGCGTCTCACGGGGAGATGTCGATGCCGCCGAGGTGCGAGCGGCGCGGGAGGAGACGCGGAGATGAAGTTCCGGGGAGCACGCGCGTCCCGCGTGTTGGTTTCGGCCTCCTCGCCGAAACGAACTTCCGTGGCGTTTTCGGTCTTTCGTTCACCGTGCGAAAGTCCGTCGTGGCGAGAACGCCACGGCCAGCACGCGGGACGCGTGTGCTCCCCGGATTTCGCGCCATGAACATCGTCGAGGAAATCCAGCGCCGCGCCGATCGCCGCGCGGTGGCGCTTATCGCGCAAGGCGAAGCCGTCACCTACGGCCAGCTGTTCGAGCGGGTCGATACCGCCGCGGCGCGGATTGCCGCCACTCCGGCGGCGCGCGTCGGGCTCGATTGCCCAAATGGCGTCGATCACATCGTGCTCGCGCTCGCCATCGTGCGTGCGGGCAAGTGCCTCGTGCCGATCGCGAGCGAGCTCGTCGAGCGCGAACGGGCGCGTGTGCTCTCGGAGACGGGCGTGGGCGCGATCGTCGATGCGCGTGGCGGAATGCGCGACATCGCGGAGGGCGATCTCGCGTTCGACGAGGCGAAGCTCGGCGCGCTCAACCCCGCGTTCATCCGCTTCAGCTCCGGCACGACCGGCCGCAGCAAGGGCGTCGTCCTTTCCCACGAAAGCCTGCTCGCGCGCGTCACCGCGGCCAATCGCGGCCTGCGCATCGGCGCGGCCGATCGCGTCCTGTGGATTCTGCCGATGGCGCATCACTTCGCCGTCTCGATCATGCTCTACCTGCTTCACGGCGCGGTGACGGTGATCGAGAATTCGCACCTCGCCGAGGACGTGCTCACCGCAGCCACCACGCACGGCGCGACCGTGCTCTACGGCGCGCCTTTCCACCACGCGCTGCTCGCCGCCGAGAGCTCCGCGCGCGCGTGGCCTACGCTGCGGCTCGCGGTCTCGACCGCGGCGGCGCTGCCGCTGGCCACGGCGCAGGCATTTGACCGCCGCTTCGGCGTCGCGCTGTCGCAGGGCATGGGGATCATCGAGGTCGGGCTGCCGCTGCTGAACATCGAGCGCCCGCGCGAAAAGCCCGGCTCGGTCGGCCGGCCGCTTCCCGATTACGCCGCCGAAACGCGCGCCGACGGCGAGCTTTTCCTCCGCGGCCCCGGCATGCTCGACGCCTACCTCGTCCCGTGGTGCACCCGGGACGAAATCACCGAGCACGGGTGGTTCCGCACCGGCGACCTCGCGCGGATCGATGGCGACGGCGACGTGCACCTGCTCGGCCGCAGCCATTCGGTCATCAACGTCGCGGGCTTGAAATGTTTTCCTGAGGAAGTCGAAGCCGTCCTGCGCGAGTTGCCCGAGGTGAAATTCGCGCGCGTGTTCGGCAGGGAGAACGCCCGATTCGGCGCCGTGCCGGTGGCTGAGATCGTGCCGCGCGACCCCGCGCATCCGCCGAAGCAGTCAGCCCTCGCCGCGCATTGCCGCACCGCGCTCGCCCGCTACAAAGTGCCGGTCGAATTTCGGATCGTCGAAAGCGTTCCGCTCACGGCGAGCGGGAAGATTCAGCGATAGTGGCGAAGCCGCGCAGCGGGTTCCAACTTCTCGTGTGTGATGAGATGGTGGGTGACGCGGCACTGCATCGAGACGCATGCGACGGTCAGTCGCGGTCGTCATCGTCATCGCCACCCTTGAAAAGCCTGTCGAAGAAACCCTCGTGCTTCCGCCGATCCACAGGTTCGGCTCTTCGAACGGGAATCGGGGTGCTGGAAGTCGTGACGGTTCTCTTTTCGTAGATGTACACACGCTCACCAAGACGCGCGGAATTTGGGGATCGGATGATCCGCGTCCCGTGGGAGCCGAGGACATCGGGATCATTGTCGCTCTCGACAATCGCCACGCCGCGAGGGCGGGCCCGTATTTCGACGCGAGGTTGCGGTCCGCTGGCGATCGGTTCCGGCTCTGCCGCCTCTATCCGCTCCATCTTGCGGATGGTGGCTCGACCGGACTTCTCACTCCGCTGGCTTTTGCTGGCGGTCGGCTTCGGCGGTTTGGGGTCAGGCTCGTCAACAACTGGAGTCGTCGCATTACCGGACTTCAGCGGCGCAGAGGCGGAAGGTGGGACGGTGGGTGCCGAAGCCTGCGAAGCCTCGGGCGGAGCGACCTCGGCTTTGGGCGACTGCGGTTCAAGTCCGCTTTCGACTCGTTGGAGAAACTGGCGATCCTTTTCCGCAATCGCCTCGATGGGTTTGCTTGCGGGAGGAGCGGTTACCACCGCGGGTGGCGATGCCGCCGGTGTACTGGCCTGAAGCTTCTCCACTGTCGCCGTGTCGATCTCACCGGTCGGCGGCAGGCCCTGACGAATCTGGAAGCGGCGCAGCGCTGCGCGGGTTCCATCATCGAGCTCACCCGTGGACTCGCCGAAGTAGAATTTCTCGCGTTTCAATGCGTCCTGCACCGCGGAAACCGGCCCGTCCGCCGCGATACTGCTTTGCAGAAAAACCGCGAGGACAACTGCGCACAGCAAGGTCGGGCTCGACGCGGCAATGACGTGATGAGCGCGGATCGCAGGCCGTTGGATGCAGGGTGACGCTTTCATAAGGGTCAAATGCAAATCGTCCCGCCTGGATTGTGCGGTCGCATTTGGGGCCGGCGCGCCCGACGTGACGGGCGATTGTAAAGCTAAGGTAAAGTTGTTTGCCCAGGGCTGTGCGGACTGTCATCGCTGGCCTCAACGGCCATGAAAACGTCCCCCGTTCTCGTCTCGTCGATCCATTTCGTCGCGCTGGTTCTTTCCGCAAAAGCGGGAAACGGCGTCGTCGACCTGACAGCGCTGGCGAACTATGCGAACCAGCCGATCCCCGCTTACATCAACAAGAGCAACACGCCCGCGAACAATCCCATCACCGACAAGGGAGCAACACTCGGACGCGTGCTCTTTTACGACAAGCGCCTCTCGCGCAACGACACCATCTCGTGCGCGTCGTGCCATCAGCAGGCACACGCTTTTGGCGATATTGCGACCGCGAGCACGGGCGTGGCCGGCACGACTGGCCGCCATGGGATGCGCCTGGGCAATGCGCGCTTCGCGACGGAGGTGCGTTTCTTTTGGGATGAACGCGCGACGAGCCTCGAGAACCAGACGACGCAGCCGATCCAGAACCACGTGGAGATGGGCTTCAGCGGGACGAGCGGCGACCCGGCATTCTCGGCGCTGGTGACGAAGCTGTCGGCAATCGCGGAGTATCGCGTGTTGTTCACGCTGGTCTTCGGCGATTCCACGATCACGGAGACGCGCGTGCAGTTCGCGCTCGCGCAGTTCGTGCGGAGCATTCAGTCGTTCGATTCGCGCTTCGATGTGGGCCGCGCGGCGGCGGGGAACAACGGCGCGCCGTTCCCGAACTTCACTGCGGCAGAAAACAACGGAAAGAATCTGTTTTTGAATCCGCCGCCCGGCGGAGCGGGCTGCGCGGGCTGCCATCGTCCGCCGGAGTTCGATATCGATCCGGCGAGCCGCAACAACGGCGTGACCACGGCGATCGGCGGCGGGACCGACCTGACGAACACGCGTTCGCCGAGCCTGCGCGACCTCCTCGGGCCGGGCGGACAGCCGAACGGCGGCTTCATGCACGACGCCAGCTTCACGACGCTGGCGCAGGTGATCAATCACTACAACGCCATCCCGGCCGACAATACGAACCTGGACGTTCGACTCCGTCGTCCCCAGGGAGGGCTGCAAAACCTCAACCTCACGCAGCAGGAAAAGAACGATCTCGCCGCATTCCTCGGCACTTTGACGGGCAGCGCCGTTTATACCGATGCGAAATGGTCCGACCCGTTCGACGCGCAGGGGAAGATTTCGCTGATCGTGCTGCCGGCGTCGGCGATCGGTATTCAAAGTAACGGCAACGGCACGGCGACCGTCTCATCCGCGGCCGTCGCCGGGTTGCAGTATCAGCTTCAATCTTCCCCGGATCTCCGAAACTGGACGACGATCGCGACCGTGACGTCGAACGCGAGCGGGATGTGCACGCAGACCGTCAACGCGAGCGGGACCGTCTATTTCCGCTACGCATATCAGCCGCCGGCAACCTCCGCTCCCGCCGCGGCGCTGCAAGTCGCCGCTGCGCAGCCCGTCGTCACCGTCCCGTCCCGCAACGCTGCGATGACTAGAAGGCGCGCGCGCTGAGAAGCCGTCAGGGCAGACCGTGCTGCTTCATCTTCGCGCGCAGAAACTCCGCGGAGAGCCGCAGGTGCTCCATGCCGACTTTGGGATCGGCGCCGTCCTCGATGCTGATCCAGCCCTTGAAGCCGACCGCAGCGAGCCGGGAGAAGATCGCGTCGTAGTCATTCAGGCCGCGGCCGATGACGCCGTGCTTGAGGATCGAGGCGTAGCCGGTGTGGCCGCCGAGCTTTTGGAGATCCTCGATCGTGCCGCCCTCGAAATAGCGATCGCTCGCGTGCATCGAAACGACGCGATGCTTCACGTCGTCGAGCAGTTTGATCGGATCGTCGCCGGCGATGACGGCGTTCGAAGGATCGTAGTTCACGCCGAAGTTCCGGTGCTCCGGGATGGCGTTGAGCAGTTTCAGAAACACGTCGTGCTTCTGCGCGAACTCGGGGAATTGCCAGTAGCCGTCCTTGTAGTGATTCTCGAGGATGAGCGTGACGCCGCACTTCTCCGCATGCGGGAAAAGTGACGTGATGCAATCGGCGGCGAGCCGCACGCCTTCATCGATCGGCAGCTCCGGCCGGCGCTGGCCGCTGAGCACGCGGCAGAGCTTGCCGCCGAGCTGCGCGGTCACTTCGATCACGCGCTTTTCGTTTTCCACTTCGCGCGCTCGCGCCGCCGCGTCGGGTTGCGTGAAATCGGGCGAGTAGCACATCATCGGGATCGACATCCCGAGCGACTCGACCTTTTTCCGGATGCGCGAAATCTCCGCGTCACCCTGCGGCGTGAAGCCCCAGTAGAATTCGAGCCCATCGACGTCGAGCTCCGCCTCGACGAGATCGATCCATTGGTAGAGCGACATCGACTTCTCCACGCAGAGATGGTCGAGGAAGCACTTGGGGAAAGCGGCGAGGGGCATGGACGTTCAAATCACATGAAGCGGGCGTGGCGCGCAGCAAAAAAGCGGACAGGCAATGGCTCAGTTGTTGTAGCGGCGCTCTGTGAGCGTCGATTCCACCCACTCCCCGACGGTCATAGACCGCCGCTACAGCTTTCACAAAGAGCCACCATCCCGCTCGCGGCTCGACGACGCGCGGCGGCTTCGCTGCAATGCCAGGATGTTGCTTCGTCCCCTGACCTGTTCCGTCCTCATCGCTTTCACCGCCGCCGTCTCGGCGGGCACCATCTCAACGGTGGCGGGCACCGGCACGAAAGGCGACTCGCCCGATGGCACGCCGGCAGCGGAGGCGAAGATCGACAATCCGTTCGGCGTCGTCCGCGGACCGGATGGCGCGCTGTGGTTCACACAGTACACGGGGCAACGGATCAGCAAAGTCACTCTCGACGGCAAGCTCCACCACGTCGCGGGCAGCGGACAGAAAGGCTACTCGGGCGATGGCGGCCCCGCGCTGCAAGCGACGTTCAACCTGCCCCATGAGCTTCGCTTCGACAAAGCGGGCAACATCTACATCGCGGACATGCAGAACCACGCGGTGCGCCGCGTGGACGCGAAGACCGGCATCATCACGACCTTCGCCGGCACAGGCACCGCGGGCTATTCCGGCGACGGCGGGCCGGCGAACAAGGCGCAGCTCAAGCAGCCGCATAGCATTCAATTCGATCCGAGCGGCGAGCAGCTCTACATCTGCGACATCGGCAACAACGTCATTCGCCGCGTGGAAATGAAGACGGGGACGATCAGCACTTTCGCCGGCACGGGAAAATCGGGCGAGACGCCGGATGGCGCGCGGATCGCCGGCACGCCGTTGAAGGGGCCGAGGTCGATCGATTTCGACTCCCGAGGCGATCTCTGGCTGGTGACGCGGGAGGGCAATCAGGTCTTTCGTTTCGACCTCAAGGCCGGCGTGATTCATCACGTCGCCGGCACGGGAAAGAAGGGCTTCACCGGCAATGACGGCCCGGCGCGCGAAGCGACGCTCTCCGGGCCGAAAGGCATCGCAATCGACGCCGCGGGCAACGCGTGGCTCGCCGATACCGAGAGCCATAGCGTGCGCGTGATCGAGGCGAAGACAGGGAAGCTTTTGCTCAAAGCCGGCACCGGCGAGAAGGGCGACGGACCGGACGGCGACCCGCTCCAGTGCAAGATGGCGCGGCTGCACGGCATCTTCGTGGACAAGGACGGCGCGGTTTTCATCGGCGACAGCGAGACACACCGCGTCCGCGTGCTGCGGCCCTAGCCGGCCCGTTTCGGCGGTCAGTACGACTTGCCCCAGATCACGCGCCGACGGCTCGGTTCACCGGTGACGATGCACTTCCCATCTTCCTCCGGGGCGTCGAAGGGAATGCAACGAATCGTGACCTTCAGGTCGTCCTTGATCTTCGCTTCGGCCTCGCGCGAGCCGTTCCAGTGCGCCAACGCGAAGCCGCCGTGGATCTCTGGCTTCGCGGCGTTTTTCGCGGTGAAGAACGCGTAGAATTCGTCCTTCGTATCGATCTTCACGGTGTTCGCGTCGCGGTATGCGGTCGCGCGGGAGAGGAGGGTTTGCTGGATGTCGCCGAGGATCGACGCGGCTCTCGCAACGAAGTCGCCGGTCGGGAGAAACTCTTTCTCCTTCGGCCCGCGATCGCGGCGGGCGACGGCGACGCTGCCTTTCTCGAGATCGCGAGGGCCGAGCTCGACGCGAATCGGCACGCCTTTCTTGATCCACTCCCAGCTCTTCTGCCCCCCGCCGATGTCGCGCGCGTCCACTTCGACGCGGATGGGCTCGCCGGCATAATTTTGCGAACGCAATTCCGCCGCGAGGTTTTTCACCGCGGAGAACACGGCGTCGCGCGTCTCGGGTTTAGGCGCGACGGGCAAAATGACGATTTGCGCAGGCGCGACGCGGGGCGGCAGGATCACCCCGTCGTCGTCGCCGTGAGCCATGATCACCGTGCCGATCATCCGCGTGCTCACACCCCAGCTCGTCGTCCACGCAAACTCCTGCTTGTTCTCGCGCGACAAGAACTGGATCCCGCTCGCCTTCGCGAAATTCTGTCCGAGGAAGTGCGACGTGCCGGCCTGGATGGCCTTGCGATCCTGCACCATCGCCTCGATGCACAGCGTCTGCACCGCGCCCGGGAAGCGCTCGCTCTCGCTCTTCTCCCCGGTGAAGACCGGCAGCGCCAGCCAGTCGCGCGCGAACGTCTCGTACACGCCCAGCATCTGCTGCGTTTCCTCGCGCGCCTCGGCCTCACTCTCGTGCGCCGTGTGGCCTTCCTGCCAGAGGAATTCAGCCGTGCGCAGGAACAGCCGCGGGCGCAGCTCCCAGCGGACGACGTTCGCCCACTGGTTGATGAGGATGGGAAGGTCGCGATACGACTGGACCCACTTCGCGTAGGTCGCGCCGATGATCGTCTCGCTGGTCGGCCGCACCACGAGCGGCTCGGTCAGCTCCGCCGCCGGCGCAGGCCGCAAGCCGCCGCGGCCATCCGACTCGAGCCGGTGATGCGTCACGACCGCGCATTCCTTTGCGAAGCCTTCCACGTGTTCGGCCTCCTTCGCGAGGTATGAAAGCGGGATGAAGAGCGGGAAGTACGCGTTCTTGTGTCCGGTCGCCTTGAACATTCCATCGAGCCCGCGCTGCATGTTTTCCCATAGCCCGTAGCCCCACGGCTTGATCACCATGCATCCGCGCACGTCGGAGTTTTCCGCGAGGTCCGCCGCCTTCACCACCTGCTGGTACCACTCGGGAAAATCCTCGGCGCGGGTGGGAGTAATGGCAGTCTGCGGCTGGTTCATGAGTTTCGGAAAAAGGGATCGCAACGTATTTCGCACGTCGCTCGCAGGCAAGCCGCACCGCCTCCCAAAACGCGCGGTTCGCGATGCATCTCGACGATATCTTCGTTGGCAGCGCGTGCGACCCCGATGGCCTGCGGGACAACATACAGAACCCGCGAGCCTCTGATCGCTCCACCCGTTCACCCGGCTCTCCGGTGCAAGCTGGAGAGGCGGTTTGCATCCTGCCGCCGCTACTCCGCAGCCGGCTGGCAGGCGAGCCACTGCTTCTGCAAGCCCAGCCGCGACACCTGTGATTCGATGAAAGCGCGATCGACCTCGGTGGTCTCCAGCATGTGCGCAATGTCAGTCGGATGCTTTTCCTGCCCACCTTCGCGATACGCTTCCAATTTGCGGATGATCACGTACTCAGGCGGCGCGAGCCATGTGGGGTCGCCGTCCAGATCTTCTCGCCGGCGATGCTCGAGCGCCCATTTGTGCAAAGGATCGCGGGCGGCAATGAAGACGTCGGCGCGCGCCATGCCGTGATGATCGATCAGATTGAACATCCCGCGGTGGGCGCGTTGCGCCTCGACGATCAGCGTTTCGTCCGGAGGCACGTAGAAACGATCGTCCGGGAATTGCGCGCGCAACGCGCGAATGTCGTCCCGGCGCAGCAGCAGGACGAAATCGATGTCCTTCGTCAAACGCGGCTCGCCATAAATGCCCGCCGCGATCGAGCCAGTGACGCAATAGGGCAGACCGAGCGCCTCAAGCCTGCGCAGAAAATTCCGGAAGGGCTCAATCGGGTGCATACATCAAGCTGCGACGCGCCTCCCATTCGAGCTTCTCTGGGTTCCAATCCGGGTGCTTTCTTCGCAGTTGTGTGATCTTCAGTGCGACGCCGCAGCGATACATGCCTTCGAGTTGCCGGAATTTTTCCGCCGCGCTCATTCGGCGATAGGCAGCGATCTGCACGGGGTGCAGCGGCTCGCGAAACTTGAATTTTGGGTGCCAGGGCGCCGGCGCGAAGGCGGGATTCTTTGGCCATGAGATGGGCGGCGCTTCGGTCATAACGTTCCTGGCAGCTGCTCAAATGATCGCACGCCGCGCTCGAGTTCGTCCACCGCGATCCATTCATTCCCTGGTACGCGCCTGCCGGGAAAAGAAAGAAGCGCTTCGGCCGGGGGCCGAAGCGCTTCCTCTCGAGGGAAATTCTCGCGGCCGAACTTAGTTCGTCGCGACCGGATCGACGTTCACGCGGCGGCCGTTGCGATCGAAACGCACGGTGCCATCGACCAGCGCCCAGATGGTGTAATCATTGCCGAGGCCGACGTTCCTGCCAGGCAGAAACTTCGTGCCGCGCTGGCGGACGATGATGTTGCCGGCCACGACGGACTGGCTTCCAAATTTCTTAACGCCAAGACGCTTGCTGACGCTGTCGCGCCCGTTCTTGACGGAGCCTTGACCTTTCTTGTGAGCCATAGGGAGTGACGAGTGAGGGTGACGAGTGGAGTGGAGATCAGGCGCCGATGCTCGTGATCTTGACGCGGGTGAGCTTCTGGCGATGGCCGACGGTGCGGTGATAGCCCTTGCGGCGGCGATATTTGAAAGCGACGACCTTCGGCGCTTTCACCTGGTCGAGGATTTCCGCGACGACCGTCGCGCCCTTGAGATCGGCGCCGGTTTTGATGTCGCTGCCGTCGCCCACGAAGAGCACGTCCGAAAACGTCGCTTCGGAGCCGGGCTCGGCGTCGAGCTTCTCGACTTCGATCACATCGCCTTCGAGCACGCGGTACTGTTTGCCGCCGGTTTTGAAGATTGCGTAAGCCATAAATCTGGTTTCTTGAAAAAAGGACCGGGAGGCTGCCACAGCAGTCGAGGAGCGGCAAGGGATTTTTCCCTGTCCGCCGAGGACCGGCAACCGCGCCCTGCTACAGCGTCCTGCAGAACTCTTCGAGCCGATCGAGGCCCTTCTTGATGATGTCCATGCTCGTCGCGTAGCTGAGCCGGATCGTCGAGTCGTTGCCGAACGCCACGCCCGGCACGACCGCGACGTGGTGCTTGCTCAGCAGGCGGTCGGCGAAGTTCGTCGAGGTGAGGCCGAGCTTGCCGATGTTCACGAGGACGTAGAACGCGCCCTGCGGTTTGACCACGCTGAGGCGGTCGATCGCGTTGAGCCGGTTCACCATGTACTGGCGGCGCAGGTCGAATTCGTCGCGCATGTCGCCGACGGCTTCCTGCGGGCCTTTGAGCGCGGCGAGCGCGCCCTTTTGTGCGAACGAGCACGGGTTGGAAGTGCTGTGGCTCTGGATGGCGTCGATCGCCTTCGCGATCGCTTCCGGCGCGCCGAGGTACCCGAGACGCCAGCCTGTCATCGCATACGCCTTGGAGAAGCCGTTGATGGTGATCGTGTATTCGTACGCGCCGGGGAGCGACGCGACGCTGACGTGCTCCGCGCCGTCGTACGTGAGCTTCTCGTAGATTTCGTCCGAAAGAATCAGGATCTCCTCGTCCGTCGCGACCTCGATCAGCGCGGTGAGTTCTTCTTTCGTGTAAACCGAGCCGGTCGGGTTGCCGGGCGAGTTGATAATCACCAGCTTCGTGCGCGGCGTCATCGCGTCCTGGAACTCCTCCGCGGTCATCTTCCAGCCGTTCTCTTCCTTCGTCTGCACGAAGACCGGCTCGGCGCCGGCGAGCCGCACCATCTCCGGATAGCTCAGCCAGAACGGTGACGGGATGATCACTTCATCGCCCGGCTGGCACGTCGCGAGGATCGCGTTGTAGCACGAATGCTTCGCGCCCGTGCTCACGATGATTTGCGACGGCTTGTAGGTCAGCCCGTTGTCGGCCTGAAACTTCTCCGAGATCGCCTGGCGCAGCTCGGGGATGCCGGAGCTAGGTGTGTACTTCGTGAAGCCGGCTTCAATGGCGGCCTGCGCGGCATTCTTGATGTGCTCGGGCGTGTCGAAATCCGGTTCGCCGGCTCCGAAGCCGCACACATCGAGGCCCTCGGCCTTCATGGCCTTGGCCTTCGAATCGATGCTGAGCGTGAGCGAGGGAGTGAGGATGGTGGCGCGTTGGGCGAGTTCCATGGTCATGTAGGTTAGTAATTCAGTTTCGGATTTGGGAAAGCGCCGCGGCTTACTTGTTGCCGTACCAGCTTTCGATCAGCGGCTTCAGGTTGTTTTCGGAAATCTTGACGATCCCCATCTCGCGGGCGGCGTTTTCCGGCGAGTCGGACGCGTGCGCGGCGTTGACCATGATCGTCGAGCCAAACTCGCGGCGGATCGTTCCGGGCGGCGCCTTCGAAGGATCGGTCGGCCCCAGCACCTCGCGCACTTTGCGCACGGCATCGACGCCCTGGTAGCAAAGCGCGATGCACTTCTCCGAGCCGGGCTCCTGGCGCCGGTCCGGCGGGCATTCGCTCGGCTTGATCCCGCACATGAATTTCACGATCTGCTCCCAGTTCTCCCGCCCGCCGATCGGCCCGAGAAGCTCGCCCAGCTTCTCCTCCACTTCCTTGCTAAGCGGCACATCGATCTCGCGCTCGACGACCTTGCGCGCCGCCTCCCCCAGGCGCCCCTTCAGCTTGTCCTGCAACACCGCGAGCACCGGGCCGTAAAATTCTTCGGCCTGCGCGCAGCTCATCCGGTGCACCTTGCACGCGATGATGTAGAGCCCGGTTCGGGAAAAGAGATCGATCACGCCGCCGGGGCGCGCGTTCGGGAAGCGGAAGTTGTCCGGCTTGATGAGCACGAGCGTCTTCTCGATTTTCGTGTTCGACGGAAACTTCACCGCCTTCTCGAGCAGGCCCGCATCGCGGTCCGAAAACTCGGCGAAAAGCCGCAGGTCGCGCTCGGCGCTCTCCGCGTCCGGCGGCGCGAGAACGCCCGGCTCGAAATAGGTCACTCCGCCATTCGCATCGACGATGTAATCGCCGTACGTGTCGCGGATCGTCTCACCGCTGGTGCGCTCATTGACGATGTGCCCCACCGTTTCCTTGATCCTCGCCACCGCGTCGTCGCCCTTGAAGACCAGCAGTAGCACGCGCGGCTGGCTGCCGCCGTTCGGACTCACGTGTTCCAGGACGTACTTCTTGATCAGTTCCTGCGTCGCGCGGTGCGTCGGGTTGGGATCGGTCGGAATTCCGGCCGCATACCTCTGTGCAAGATCGGCGCTCGGCGCGTACATCCGCGCCGCCACCAAGTCCAGCCCCGTGCGCGAAATCAGCCGGGCAACGATGCCGCCGGTGCGTGACTTGCGAATCGAGTAGGGCGTGACGAGCACATAGGAAAGTTCTTCGGCCATAGATAAAAAGAGCCCGCGCGGATCGCCCGAAAATCGTTATTTTCGGGCGCGGAACCCACGCAGGCGGCAGTTTTTTAAATTTTTTCGGGTTTTTTTTGGGGGCGGCAAGCTATCGGCACGCGCGAGAATGCGTCAACGAGTTTTTCCCCGCGCAAATGGTTCATCTTGGCGCGGCATTTCTTCGCATTCCGTCGCGATTGCCTCGCGCCAGAAAACCATCGAAAGTGCCGCCGCTTTGCAAACCGCCGCCGACTCGCTGCTCTTCGATTCCACGTTCCTCTCGAAGCTCGAGCAGCTCTATCTCCTTTCGAAAAAGCTCTTCCGCGGCGAGCACCGCGCGGAGCGAAAGAGCCGCCAGATCGGCTCGAGCCTCGAGTTCGCCGACTACCGCAACTACACGCTCGGCGACGACCTGCGCTCCATCGACTGGAACATCTACGGCCGGCTCGACCGGCTCTTCGTGAAGCTGTTCGAGCAGGAGCGCGACCTGCACATTTACTTCCTGGTCGATGCGAGCGCGTCGATGCGGTGGACGCCCGAAGGCACCGACGAGCGCGCCGGCTCGAAGTTCGATCAGGCCCGCCGCATCGCCGCCTCCCTCGCTTACATCGGCCTGGCAAATCTCGACCGCGTGAACATCCACTACTTCGCCTCCGGACTGATCGGCGACATGGGGCTTTCGCGCGGCAAGAGCCAGTTCCACAAGGTGCTCGAGTTCCTCCAGCGCGCGCCGGGAGGAATTCACGAGACGCAACTGCTGCCGAGCCTGCGGACTTTCGCGGGGCGGATGAAACGTCGCGGCCTCGTCTTCGTCATCAGCGATTTCTTCGATCCCGCCGGCTACGAAGAGGCGCTCGGCGTGCTCCGCTACAACCACTTCGAGATCCATCTCATCCAGGTGCTCGACCCCGCCGAGCTCAATCCCTCCGACACGGGTGACTTGCGGCTCATCGAAGCGGAAACCGGCGCGGCATTCGAAGTCACCGCGAACGAATCGTTGCTGCGCCGGTATCGAGGCGCCGTCGGCAGCTTTCTCGACGGCCTCAACACCTTCTGCCTCGAACGCGGCATCGGCTACGCACAGGCACTGACCGATGTGCCGTTTGAAGAGCTCGTCCTGCGGGTGCTGCGGGATGGGAGGATCGTGAAATGAAGAGGAAAACGTCGAACGTCGAACGCCGAACGTCGAACGCCGAAGTAGGAAGGCATGCCGTACGCGCCCGGTTCGACGTTCGACCTTCGGCGTTCGGCGTTCGGCGTTTTCTGTCTATCCCATGACTTTCCTCGCTCCATGGGCCGCCTGGTTCCTCGCCGGCATTCCAGTCATCGTGCTGCTGTATTTGATGAAGCTGAAGCGGCGGGCGCTGCCGGTTTCGACGCTGATGTTCTGGCAGCGCATCCTCGAGGAAAGCCGCCGGCGCGCGTTTTTCCAAAAGCTCCGCCATCTCTTCTCGCTGCTGCTCCACCTGCTGATCTTCGCCCTGATCCTCGGTGCGCTCGCGCGGCCGGTGCTCGATCGGGCGGTGCGCGAGGGCTCGTCCACCGTGCTGGTCGTCGATCTGCGCGCGCGGATGAAAGCGCGCGAGTCGGGCGGCCAGGCGCGGCTCGATCTGGCGAAACAGGTCGCGTCAAATTACCTCGGCCAGGCGGAGGCCGGACGGCCGATCGCGATCATTGGAACGCACCACGCGCCGGCGGTCGTCACGCCGTTCACGACCGACGAGAAGGAGCTGCGCGAGGGCCTCGCCTCGCTCGCCGCGACGGACGCCGCCGGCGACCTCGCGCCCGCCATCGCGCTCGCCGAGCAACTGCTCGCCGCCCGCCAGGGCGCACGCCGCATCGTTGTCCTGAGTGCAGGAAAACAGGAGCCCGGTTCCGGCGAGCGAAGTGGGACGCCCGCAAGTTCGAAGACGGAAATCCAATGGGTTTCCGTTGGCGCCGCGCACGACAACGTCGCCATCACGCGCTTCGCGACACGCCCCTTGCTCAACAGCCCGCAGACCAGCGAGGTCCTGCTTGGCGTCGCGAACCTCGGCGACACGGCGGCACAGGCGGCCCTCGAGCTCTCGCTCGACGGCCGGCTCCTCGACGTGAAGCCGCTCGCGCTGGCGCCTGGCGAAACCGTCGTGCAGATCTTCCCGACTGTGCCGCGCAACACCGCGACCGCCCGCGGCTGGCTCACCGCGCGCCTCGACGCCGACGACGCGCTGCCGTCCGACAACGTCGCCTACGCCGTCCTGCCGCCGCAGCAGCCGCATCGCGTGCTGCTCGTCACGAAGGGGAATTGGTTCCTCGAAAAAATGCTCGCCGCCGACCAGTCGCTCACCTTCGAGCTCCTCGCGCCCGACGCGTTCGATCCCGCGCTGACTGTGAAATTCGACGTCGTGATTCTCGACGACGCGCTGCCTGCCGGCTTCGACCTGAACAAGGCCGCGGGCAATTTCCTCTTCATCAAAAAGACGCCGTTCGCGACCGTCGGCGTGCCGCTCGACCAGCCGCTGATCGCGGAGACGGACGAGCGGCATCCCGCGCTGCGGCTCGTCAATCTGCGCAACGTCACCGTGGTGCGCGCGACCGCCCTGCCGGAGCCGCCGCGCGGCGGCGAGTGGCGCTTCGAAACGCCGATTCGGTCGCTCGATCATCCGCTGATGATCACCGGCGAGCGGCGCCGGCAGCGCATCGCGGCGTTCGCGCTCGACGTGACCGATTCCGATCTGCCGCTGCGCGTCGCGTTTCCGCTGCTGATGTCCAACACGCTGCAATGGCTCGCCGGTGCAACGGTCACGCACACACCGACGCTGCCCGCCGGCGAGACCCTCGCGCTTTCGCCCGAGCAATCGATCTGGACGCAGCCGCAGACGAAATGGAGCGGCCCGCTCAAGCCGGGCCCGGCGCAGCTCGCGCACGGCCTGTTTCAGCCGCTCGCGAATGGCTTTTACCTACTCAACGAGCGCGACGGCTCGTCGTGGATCGCGGTCAACACCTTCAGCGAAGCCGAATCGGACCTGCGCTCGGATACGCCGGTCAGCGCACCGCCCACGCTCCCACGGCTCGCAGCGCTGAACCTGGCCGGCTGGCCGTTGTGGCAATACCTCGCGCTCGCCGCGCTGCTGTTGTTCACGCTCGAATGGTGGCTCTTTCACCGGAGGCGGACGGAATGATCGAGCTCGCCCACCCGTGGTTCCTGGCGCTCGGCGCGTTGATCCTGCTCCTGCCGGTGCTCCAGCGGCGCTCGCTGGCGGCTCTCACGCCGGTGCAGCGCCGGGTTTCGTTTGTGCTGCGCGTGCTCATTTTGCTCCTGCTCATCGGCGCGCTGACGAGCCCGCGCCGGCTGATGCCGTCGCGGGAGCTGACGGTGCTTTTCGCCGTGGACGATTCGGCGAGCGTTTCGGCGCCGGCCCGTGAGGAAGCGCGCGCGTTTGTCGCGGCCGCGACGCAGCAGAGCGGCAGCACGGACGCAGTCGGCGTCATCGGCTTTGCGAAAGACTCAGCGCTGTGGCAGCCGCCGACGACGCCTTTCACCCAGGCTGCGTGGCCGGAGATGCCCGAACGAAAGGCCACCGCGATCGCCGGCGCGCTCGATTTCGCCAGCGCGATTTTTCCAGCTGGCAAGACACGGCGGCTCGTCCTGCTCAGCGACGGCAACGACACGACCGGCCGCGCCGCGGAAGCAGCCGCCCGTCTCGCGGGCGCGGGCATCGAGCTGTTCACCGTGCCGCTTCACAACCAGTCGGTGCCGGAGGTCCTCGTCGAGCGGGTCGAAATTCCGCGCCGGCTCAAACAGGGCGAGCCCTTCGACCTGCTCGCTCACATTCGCAGCAACATCGAGACGACGGCGAAGGTGAAGCTGTACCAAAACCAGTTCCTCCTCGATCAGCGCGACATGGCGCTCAAGCCGGGCGACAACGAATTCCGCGCGCCCAATCTTCGCGCTGACGGCAATTTCATTTCGTACGAGGTCGAGATTCTCCCCGCCGAGGATACGGCGCTGGAAAACAATCGTGGCGTCGCGACGGCCAGCCTGCGCGGACAGCCGCGCGTGCTCGTGGTCGATTCGGACGACAGCAGGTCGCGGCCGCTCGCCGACGCGCTCCGCCAGGAAAAGATCCTCGTGGACACGCGCGGCGCGAACGGCGTTCCGCGCACGCTGGAGGATCTGCAGCAGTACGATTTGTTCATTCTCAGCGACGTCTCGGCGCTCGGGCTGAATCGCGACCAGATGGAGCTCTACCGCCGCTGGGTGCAGGATTTTGGCGGCGGCTTCGCGCTGGTGGGCGGCGAGAACAGCTTCGGCGTCGGCGGCTATTTCCGCACGCCGATCGAGCAGATGCTGCCGGTGCGAATGGAACACGAGGACCGGCTCGACACGCCGAGCGTGGCGCTGCTGGTCGTGCTCGACCGTTCCGGCTCGATGACGGCGCAAGTCGCGGGGCAGACGAAAATGTCGCTGGCCAACCAGGGCGCGGCGCTCGCGATGAACGTGCTGCAGCCGCGCGATTACTTCGGCGTAACGGCCGTGGACACGCGGCCGCACGTGGTCGCGCCGCTCGCGCAGGTCTCGTCGAAGGGCGGCATCGAGCAAAAGATTCTCAGCGTCACGGCCGGCGGCGGCGGCATTTATATCTACACTTCGCTCGTCGATGCGTTTCAGCAGCTCCGCGACGTGCCGGCGCGCATCAAGCACGTCATCCTTTTCTCCGACGCGGCGGACGCGGAGGAGAAAGGCGCGGGCGAAATGGGCGACGGCGCGCGCGGCGTCGGCACGTCGTTCGATCTCGCGTCGGCGATGCTCGCGGCGAAGATCACGACCTCAGTCGTGGCGCTCGGGGCGGAGCAGGACAAGGACACGGCGTTCCTGCGGCAGCTCGCCGAGCGCGGAAGCGGCCGCTTTTACCTGACCAGCGACGCCACGACGCTGCCGCAGATTTTCAGCACCGAGACGCTGAAAGTCGCGCAGTCGAGTTTGATCGAAGAGCCGTTCCTCGCCGTCCCCGCCAAGCCGAGCCCGATGACCGCAGGCGTCGATTGGAAGGCGTCGCCGTTGTTGCTCGGATACAACGCGACGAAGCCAAAGCCGACCGCCGATCTGCTGCTCGCGACCGAACGCGGCGAGCCGCTGCTCGCGACGTGGCGCTACGGCCTCGGCCAGACCGCGGCGTTCACCAGCGACGCGAAGGCGCGCTGGGCCTCGGAGTGGCTACAATGGCCGGGCTTCGGAAAATTCTGGTCGCAGGTCGTGCGTGGATTGATGCGCAAGAGCGAGCAGGCGAGCTTTGAGGTCAACACGAAGGAAGTGGGCGACCGGCTCGAGCTGGCGATCGACGCGGTCAGCCCGGAGGGCGCGTTCCGCAATCAGCTGCCGATCACGGTGAATGCGCTGAAGCCCGACGGCAGCACGCAGGTGGTCAACGCGCGGCAGGACGGTCCCGGCAGCTACCGCGCGGCGCTCGACCTTCCTGCCGAAGGCACGTCGGTGATCTCGATCAACTCGCCCGATCTGCCGGATGGCGGCCATGTCTTTGGCGAGACGCGCAGCTATCCGCGGGAGTTTCTCTCAACGGAGACGAATGAGCCGTTTCTCCGGGAGCTCGCGCGGCTCGGCAACGGCCGTTTCGCACCGGCGCCCCCGGACCTTTTTGCACGGCCCACACGGCCCACCATGCAGCGTCGCGAGCTCGCGCCGTGGCTGCTCGGCGCGGCGCTGGTGCTCCTTCCGCTCGATATTTGGATTCGCCGCCGGAGCTGGCGGTAAGGGGCGCAGTCGCAGCCTGTCTCCGGTTTCTGCGGCGACTTGGCTCAATCGACGATCGGTTGCAGGCACACGCGCTGCTCTGCGTGGTTACGATTAAATTTTTGAAACGCTAATCCGTCCATAACCACGAGACCGTTTCCATTATGCTCTACCTCAAGACCCAGCCCAAGAGCCACTCGGCAGAGACGCATCGGGCGCTCGAAGCCGCGGACGGCTACCTGTTCCTCGGTCTGGCGGAAGAGGCGCTCACCGAGTTTGAAGGCATCCCCGAGCACGAGCGGCTGGCGGCTTCGGTGATGCTCGCGAAGATTCGCGTCCTTCTGCACATGAAAGATTGGGAAAGCGCCGAGACGCTCTCCACGCGGGGATCGGAACTCCATCCGGAGGAGGATGAGTTTACGGTCCAGCGCGTGTTTGCGCTGCACCAGCTCGAGAAAGGCGAGGAAGCTTTTCGCGTCCTGCTCGCCGCGCCGGAGTGGATTCGCCGCACGGGCATTCTCCACTACAATCTGGCCTGCTACGAAGCGCGGCTCGGTGATCTGAATACCGCTCGTCGCTGCATCGACGCGGCAATCGAAATCAATTCGGCAATCAAGAAAAACGCTCGGACCGATCCGGACCTCGCGGCTTTGTGGAACTAAGGCGCGCAGGCGCGCGGCGGATTGACGGAATCGTTTCTGCGTGGGCAGATTGGGATTGCGGGCGGGAGCTTCTCCCATATCTTTTTCCGCAACGTTCACCCTCCGCTCACCATGATAACTTCCAAAAAACACGCGTTCACCCTCATCGAACTGCTGGTCGTGATCTCGATCATCGCCATCCTCGCCGGCATCGCACTGCCGGTCTTTGGCGAGGTCCAGGTCCGCGGCGCGCAGACAAAAGCACTCTCCAATGCCAAGCAGGTCGGCCTCGCCTGCAAACTCTTTGCACAGGATTACAACGGCAGCTTTCCGGAATACACGGACCCGGTCGCCAAAACCGGCCGGGCCACCGACTCAAACGCGGCGCTCCAGTCACTCGTCCCCGACTACATCCCCGACAAGGGTGTGTTCTCGATTCCCAAGTCAGCCTATTGCAAGAACGCGGGCCGGGGCGGTGGCCGGGCCACCGAACTGGGCGCGGGAGAAAACGAGTGGGCGTATGTCATTGGTCTCACCGACACGTCGAATGCGCGCTACCCGCTGCTCGCCGATGGATTTGCCGAGGGCGGCAACTATTATGTCGATGACGACTCGCTCCCGGGCGGCGTCTGGAAGGGCAAGAAGGCGGTCGTCATTCGCGTGGATATCAGCGGCAACGTCGAGACCTGCTATAAGTCGGGCGGCGGCGGCGGCGCCGGCGCGCGGTACACCGTGAAGCGGGACGACGATCCGAAGTCGAACGCGTTTCAGAAAGACACCGGAGCGACTCCTCCGTGGCTGAGCGGAACCGACGTTGAAGTCCTGAATCCGCAGCTCTAAGCGAACACGCGATTCTGTTTTGAAAGGCGCCGGCCTGCTGATGGCCGGCGCTTTTCATTTTCTTGCGCCGGGCTCGATGACCTCGGACGCAAATTCGCCGTCGCGCACGCGCGTCTTCAACGCCATCCCCATCCGGACTTGCGCCGCTGATGCCACGAGCTTTCCGTCGCGAGTGGTCGTGATGCTGTAGCCGCGCGCGAGCGTCGCCTCCGGACCGAGCACGCGCAGCAATTCCCGGCTCTTTTCAAGACGACGGCGGATTTCCGCGAGCCGGCGAAGACAGGCGTCCGAAAGCTGCCGGCGGGTGGCGGCAAGCCGCTGCCGCAGCATCGCGAGGACCTGGTCGGGACGATGATGCCGCAACGCGGCGGTCACTTCGGCCAGGCGGCGGCGCGCGCGGTCGAGGGCGGCAGCAGGTTCGCGTTGCAGCGCCTCGCGAGCGAAGTCGAGCCGCTGCGCCGCTTCGCGCAGACGCGACGAGGGCTGGCGGAACAGCTCGCCGCGTCCCAGCCATGCCACGCGTGCGCGGTGCTGTTCGATGGCGCGCAACGCGTGGCGGCGCAGTTGCGAGGCGATTTCCGCAAATCGGCGGGAAAGCTCCGCGCAGTCCGGCACGAGCAGTTCCGCCGCCGCGCTCGGCGTGGGCGCGCGCAGGTCGGCGGCAAAATCCGCGATGGTAAAATCGATCTCATGCCCGACTGCCGACACGACCGGCAGCGCCGAGGCCGCGATCGCGCGGGCAACGATCTCCTCGTTGAACTCCCAAAGATCCTCCGCGCTGCCGCCGCCGCGCGCGACGACCACGACTTCCACCGGCTCGATGCCGAGCGCCGGAAAACGATTCGCCTGCTCGATTGCCGCCGCGATTTCCTCCGCGGCGCCGTCGCCCTGCACTCGCACCGGCAGGATGACCACGCGCACGCACGGCGCGCGGCGCGCGAGAATGTTCAGCATGTCGCGGAGCGCCGCCCCGCTGGCCGAGGTCACGATGCCAATCGCCGCCGGGAATTTCGGCATCGGCCGCTTGCGCGCCGGATCGAAAAGTCCCTCGGCCTCGAGCTTGCGCTTGAGCGCTTCGAACTTCGCCTGGAGCAGGCCGGCGCCGCCCGCCTGGATGATCTGCACGTTGACCTGGTACTGGCCGCGCGCTTCGTACACAGTGAGTGTCCCGCGCGCCTGCACCTGCATGCCATCGGCCAGCGCGACTTCCCTGCGCCACATGCCTGGCCGCGCGAAGAGCACACACGCGAGCTGGCTGCCGGCATCCTTGAGCGTGAAATACTGATGCCCACTCGCCTGCTTGCGGTAGTTGCTGATCTCGCCGGCGACCCAGACGACGCCGATGTTCTCCTCGAGCGCGGCGCGGACGGCGCGCGTGATCTCCGTGACCGAATAGACGCGCGGCGCCTCGGGAGTCGGCGCGGTGTAGCCAAAAAGGTCGTCACTCATCGCCGCCATCCAACCGCGCGAAGCGGTGGACGGCAACTCCGGGTGGAGCACTCGACCCGAGTGCCAAATTCGGCGGCCCGCTGAATTTTCTCCAAACGACGCTGGCTGAAAATTGAATACCCGACTGCATCGACGGTTCGTGATGAGTTTTCGGCGAGTCGCCGAAAACCGCACTCGGGTCGAGTGCTCCACCCGGCGAAATCACTCCGCGCGGTAAGCCCGGGCCAGGAGCGTCACCGGATGCACGATCTCGATCGCTTCCCCATGCTGCCGCGCGCCCGACTGGAGCTGGATGCTGCAGCCCGGATTCGCCGAAGCCACGACGCGCGCGCCCGTCTTCGCGATGTTCGCCATCTTCCGCTCGAGCAGCTGCGCGGACATCTCCGGTTGCGTGATGTTGTAAATGCCGGCGCTCCCGCAGCACCACGACGACTCCGGCAATTCGACCAGCTCCAGCCCGGGAATCAGCCGCAACAGCTCGCGCGGCTGGCGCGAGATTTTCTGGCCATGGCAGAGATGACACGCCTCGTGATAGGTCACCCGGAGAGGTTGATGGTTGATGGTGGACGGTCGAGGGGACGGAGCGATGAGACCGATCGAGATCAGCCACTCGTGAATGTCGCGCACCTTCACCGACCACTGCCGCGCGCGCCCGGCGTAGCGCGAATCGTGCGCGAGCAGCTCGTCGTAGTGTTTCAGATGCGAGCCGCAGCCCGCGGCGTTCGTGACGATCGCGTCGAGCGACTCCATCCCCTCCGCCGCGCGCTCCATCGCGTCGATGTTGCGCCGCGCCATTTCGCGCGCCCACTCGATCTCGCCGTTGTGCGCGTGCAACGATCCGCAGCACGACTGCAATCCGGGCGTCACGACCTCGCAGTTGTTGCGCAACAGCACATCAACCGTGTCGCGATTGACGCTCGCGCAGGCGAGGTCCTGCACGCAGCCGGTGAGCATGCCGACGCGGAAGCGCGGCGTGCGCGGCGACTCGATCTCCGCGCTTTCCAGCACAGTGGGATCCGAAGCTTGGAATTCACGTGACTTGAAGTCGCGGC
>JADMIO011638314.1_pt1 | contig 97072 bp, 98 predicted proteins | sample 8958161 | NCBI WGS metagenome assembly JADMIO01 (sample SAMN16585339, study PRJNA669376) | soil metagenome | isolation source: Crop rotation soil | place: USA: Cullars Rotation, Alabama | collected 2011
CGCGACAACTTGTCCACGTGGAATTCTAAGCTTAGGATCCCAATGTGCTGGAAAGCCAGATCGAAGCGGTTTTCGACCTTGTCGATGCAATCTTCCACGGTGACACGGGCCATCGGCGCTGTGCTCCTGAAACGTGACGTTATCCAAGGGGGCTTGAGGGAGTAGGTAGCCTCCTGCGACCAAAAGCGCAAGTCCGCTGCCCGCCCTTGGCAGCTATAGAGGGCTTTGATAGTCAGGCCGAAAGGGGAAGTGCACGAGCGGAAACTGTTATTCTTGAAGGCGGATTACGCAGCGTGAGATAGCCGCGGCTCCATTTTCGACGGCATCTCTCATTGATCGGTCCACTTAGCAAAAGGTCAGACACCACCTTTGGCCGGTTCCGCCGGCGCGCCGCCAACAGGCGGTCAACCATCGTTTTGCGAGCGAGGATGCATGTCAGCACCACCATCAGAAAAGACGGCCCTGTTCATCGACGGCGCCAATCTCTACGCCACCGCCAAGTCCCTGGGCTTCGATGTGGACTACAAGCGCCTGCTGCGCGAGTTCCAGTCGCGCGGGAACTTGTTGCGGGCGTTCTACTACACCGCCGTGATCGAGGATCAGGAGTATTCCTCGATCCGCCCGCTGATCGATTGGCTCGACTACAACGGCTATACGGTTGTCACCAAGGCGACCAAGGAATTCGTCGACCAGACCGGACGCCGCAAGGTCAAGGGCAACATGGACATCGAGCTTGCGGTCGATGCCATGGAGCTTGCCCCCCACATCGATCACATGGTGCTGTTTTCAGGCGACGGCGATTTCCGCTCGCTGGTTGAATCGGTGCAGCGCCGTGGCGTACGCGTGACCGTGGTGTCCACGATCTCGACCCAGCCTCCCATGGTGGCCGACGAACTGCGCCGGCAGGCCGACATTTTCCTGGACATCGTCGAGCTGCAGCCCAAGATCGGCCGCGATCCGTCCGAGCGCCCACCCCGTGAGCCGCGCGAGCGCCAGCACACCCCGCAATTCCTGCAGCGCGGTACTGCCCCGCAGCGAGCGCCCGCGGGAGACGCCGAGGACGATTTCGAGGATTGATCGGGTCAAGGCCCGCCCGCACAATCCGCCGGCATGGCCGAGACTTCGTCCACGAAGCGGTCCGAGAAACGGGCCGAAACACCGACCGCGAAGCCGTCCAAACCTGGCCGCGACTGTCCGCTGTGCCCGCGCCTGGTCGGTTTCCGCGAACTATGGCGCAACAATGAACCGCAATGGTTCAACGCGCCGGTGCCCTCTTTCGGCCCACTCGATGCACGGCTCCTGATCGTCGGTCTGGCCCCGGGATTGCGCGGCGCCAACCGCACCGGGCGGCCCTTCACTGGCGATTACGCGGGCGATCTGCTCTACGCCACCTTGAAGGAATTCGGCTTCGCCCGGGGCGAATTTCAGGCACGGCCCGACGACACGCTCGAGCTGGTCGACGCGCGGATCACCAACGCCGTCCGCTGCGTGCCGCCCGAGAACAAGCCGACGCCCGCCGAAATCAACACCTGCCGCGGTTTCCTCACGCCGACCATCCGGGAAATGCCGCGGCTGCGCGCCATTGTCGTGCTGGGCCGCATCGCGCATGAAACTGCGGTGAAAGCACTGGGCGGCAAACGCGCGGAGGCCGCATTCAGCCACGGCGCCAGCGCCGCGATCGGCGGATTGGCGCTGTTTTCCAGCTACCATTGCTCGCGATACAACACCAACACTGGCGTTCTCACGCCGCAGATGTTCCGCGCCGTGTTCAAGGCGGTGCGCGCCTACCTCGACGCCTGAAGCCAATCGACGACCGTTGCCGCGCTCCGGTCGGGCGGAAACACCGGATAGAACGTCTTGGTGATGGCGCCACCGTCGATCACCCAGGCCATGCGCTTGATCAAGGTCATCCCATCGACCGAGAACGTCGGCAACCGCAGCGCCTTCGTGAGATTCAAGTCGTGGTCCGACAGGATCGCAAATGGCAGGTGCAGCCGCTCGGCCGCCTCGCGCTGGTAGGCGGTGTCCTGGGTCGACAGGCCGTAGAGCTGCGCGACGCCGAGGCGTTTCAACTCGGCGAAGTGATCTCGGAAGCCGCAAGACTGGGGTGTGCAGCCCCGCGCGCCGGGGATGTCGTCCCAGCCGGTCGGCAATGCCTGGCCCGGCCGGCCGGTGCGCGGATAGACATACACCACGGTGCGGCCGCTGAGCTTCGACAGGTTCACCGGCGTGCCGTCGGTCGCCGCCAGCGCAAGGTCGGGAAGGCGCATGCCTTCGAGATGGCGCGCGGCGCCGTCGTCCTGCGGCACAGGCAGATTATCCGGCAGCTCCAGCGGATTGTGATTGATTTCGGCCATGGCGCTTAGCGCCCTTGGTACGACATGAATTCCATCAACGAGCCGTCCGGATCGCGGAAATAGACGCTGGTGCCCTCGCCTCTGGCGCCGAAGCGCCGCATCGGCCCGGCCTCGACCGGCACGCCACGCCGCTTGAGATGCGCGATGGCGTCCTCGATCGACCCCTGCCATTCGAAGCACAAATCGCTGTTGCCGGGCTGCACGGGGAGCCTTGCGACCTCCGCCGGATTGACGCCCTTGCCGTGCACGTTGAGCTGCTTGTCACCGAACCGGTAAGCCCAGCCGACCGGCCGCTGCACCAGCTCGGCGCCCATGACGTCCCGGTAGAAGGCGTTGGAGCGCTCCCAATCCGAGACGTGGATCACGCAATGATCGAGCTTGGTCGGAACACTCATCGGTAAGCCCTTCTCAAACCCCAAGTTTCCTGCCGATCCGCTCGGCAGTTTGGCGCCGCTCCTCGGTCAGCTTGGCAAGCCTGCCGCGCACCGTGGCCAGCAGCTCGGGGGGCGCCTTGCGGGGCGAGCCGCAATCGAACGGCGGCGCCGGATCGTATTCGATCTGAAGCTGAATCTGGCGCGCCACCTCCTCGCCCTCCAGTACGGCTGCCACCTTCAGCGCGAAGTCGATCCCCGAGGTGACGCCCGCGCCGGTGATGATGTTGCCGTCGATCACGACATGCTCGCTCGTCGGAATCGCACCGAGCAGCCGCAGATGATCGACCGCGGCCCAATGGCTGGTGGCGCGTTTGCCCTTGAGCAGGCCGGCCGCACCGAGCACCAGCGATCCGGTGCACACGGAGGTGACGTATTTCGCGCCAGCCGCCTGCCTGCGCAGGAAATCCAGGACGGCGGCATCCTCCATCAGGTCCTGCTGGCCGGGCCCGCCCGGCACCATGACGAGGTCCAGCTGCGGGCAATCCGCCAGCGTAACGGTCGGCACGATCTGCATGCCGCGGTCCGTCGTCACCGGATCGAGCGAATGCGCGACCAGATGGACTTTGGTGTTCGGGACCCGCGCCAGCACCTCGTATGGCCCGGTCATGTCGAGCTGCGTGAGTCGCGGAAAGATCAACATCCCAATGAGACGGTCCGGCATGCTCACCCCTTCTGCCGCAGCAGGCGGCCGCGCTCGCGCTCCCAGGAGCGTTTCTTCTCGGTCTCGCGCTTGTCGTGCAGCTTCTTGCCCTTGGCGAGCGCGATCTCGACCTTGGCGCGGCCCTTGTCGTTGAAATACATCTTCAGCGGCACCACCGTCATGCCCTCACGCTCAACCGCCCCGATCAGCTTGTTGATCTGGCGCTTGTGCAGGAGAAGCTTGCGAGGGCGCTTGGGCGCGTGGTTGAAGCGGCCGGCCTGCAGGTATTCCGCGATGTTGGAGTTGTACAGCCACAACTCGCCGTCGCGCGCAGTGGCGTAGGATTCGCCGATGCTGGCCTTACCCGCGCGCAGCGATTTGACCTCGCTGCCGGTCAGCGCGATGCCGGCCTCCATGGTCTCGTCGATGGCATAGTTGAAGCGCGCCTTGCGGTTGTCGGCGACGATCTTGAAGCGTGGATCGGGCTTGGCGGCCATCGGCGTGTGTTCCCGCCGCAATCCATCAAATGCATGCGTCCCGGTCAATCGAACCGGGGCGCCAATTCAATCAACAGAAATGATCAATTGATCAAGCCGGCATGCACCATGGCGTCGCGCACCAGGCCTTGCGTCTTTTCCGACACCGGCACCATGGGCAGCCGCAGCGTGTTGGAGCACTTGCCGATCAGCGACATGGCGTACTTGATCGGCGCGGGGCTGGTTTCGACGAACAGGTTGATGTGCAGCGGTGCCAGCTTGTCCTGGAGCTTGAGCGCGGTGGAGTAGTCACCCTTCAGGCAAGCCGCCTGGAACTCGGAGCACAGCCGCGGCGCCACGTTCGAAGTCACCGAGATGCAGCCGTGGCCGCCGTGGGCGTCGAAGCCGAGCGCGGTGATGTCCTCGCCCGAGAGCTGGTTGAAATCTTCGCCCATCGCCGCGCGCTGCTGGGACACTCGCGCCATATTCGCCGTGGCATCCTTTACGCCGGCGATGTTCTTCAGTTCATAAAGGCGCTTCATGGTGTCGACGTTGATGTCGACGATCGAGCGGCCGGGAATGTTGTACATGATGATGGGGATGCCGATTGCGTCGTTGATCGCCTTGAAGTGCTGGTAAAGCCCCCCCTGGGTCGGCTTGTTGTAGTAGGGCGAGACCACGAGCACCGCGTCGGCGCCGACCTTCTCGGCATGCTTGGACAGGCTGATGGCCTCGGCGGTCGAGTTGGAGCCCGCGCCCGCCACCACAGGGACCCTGCCCTTGGCCTGATCGACGCACCACTCCACCACCTTGCCATGTTCGTCGTGGGACAGCGTGGGGCTTTCGCCGGTGGTCCCGACCGGAACCAGGCCATTGGTGCCTTCGGCAATCTGCCATTCCACCAGCTCGCGGAACGCTTTCTCATCCACGCTGCCGTTCTTGAGCGGCGTGACGAGCGCGGTGAACGATCCCCGAAACCTCGTCTTGGCGGTCATGAGCATTCCTCGATGAAGGTTGGTGCGCTGGCCCGGCGGCCGGCGTGTTTTTCAACATAGCAAATAAATATCGGCGGCGCGCGGTCGATGAACATGCTGTGGCTTGCTAGCGTTCGCGGCGGGCTGCCAAACTACCGCCGCCTTTCCGGGCGATTTTCCGTTTCACCAATCTTATCAATAGAATAGCCTTTCGGGCGGAGGTGAGATGATTCGAACCGCAAGGAGCGCGCTGCTGATCTCACGCTTGCCGATCGCGCTCTGCGTGCTGGCCGCGGCCGGTTTGATCGGACTGCGGTCCGCAGTCCTCGCGGAACCCGCGCAATCCCCGATCAAAATTGCGGCGAATGACAAGGCCCGCAAGCCGAACACCAAGCAGGCCCCAAAGCCGCAGGCAAAGGCCGCTCCTCGCGGAACGCCTGCCGCCGCCAAGCCCACGGCGAAGATCACCGCCAAGACTCCGGTTAAGCCCGCCACCAAGACATCCACCAAGCCCCTCCCCAAGGCTCTTGCCAAGACCACCGCGCACCCGCTGCCACCCAAGCGCCCGGCGGCCTCGGGCCGGCCACAGCCCGCTGGCGCCTCCCCGGTCGAGGCTGCGCTGGAGGCCACCAATGCGCCTGGCGCCGATGGCCCCGGGCATCACACCAGACCGATCGCACTGCCGGCTCCGGCAACGACCATCGTCACCACCGCTGCCATCGACGTCGCGGCGCTCAAGCGCGCCATCGATCTGGTGCGGGCCCGAAAGCAATCCGATGCCACCGAGGTGCGAAGCACCATTTCCGATCCGGTGGCGCGCAAACTGCTGGAGTGGGTCATCCTGCGCAGCGACGATCCAGGCGCTGACTTGGATCGCTTTATCGCCTTCATCACCGCCAATCCCACTTGGCCGAGCCTGGTCACGCTTCGCCGCAAGGCGGAGGCGGCCGCCTGGCAAGGCCCGGCCAATCCCGCCACGGTTCGCCAATTCTTCCGCCAAATGCCGCCGCTGTCCGCCAAGGGCCGCTTGGCGCTGGCGCGGGCGCTGCTGGCTGCAGGCGATCGCGCCAGCGCCGAGGCGCTAGTCCGGGAGACCTGGCGTAACGACAGCTTCTCGGAGGACGTGGAAGGGCTGGTCCAGCAGCAGTTCCAGGAATTCCTGACGCGCGCCGACGACAAGGCCCGCATGGACCGGCGCCTCTACGAGAAGGACGATACCGATGCCGGGCTTCGCGCCGCGCAACGGCTCGGCGGATACGAGCCGGCGATCGCCAAGGCCCGCATCGCCCTGCTCGAGCGAAGCGCGGGTACGGCGGCATTGGACGCGGTGCCGGCCGCCGCCCGCAACGACATCGGCTACAAGTTCGCCCGCCTGCAGATGCTGCGCCGGGGCGATCATTTGGCCGAGGCGGTGACGCTCCTGCACAGCATCCCCAAGCTCGATGAGAGCCACGACACCGACGAATGGTGGGTCGAGCGGCGCCTGATTGCGCGGATGCTGCTTGATGTCGGCGATGCCAGGAACGCCTACCTCGTGGTCCGCGACGCCACGCCGCCGGCTCGCGACAGCTATCGCGCCGAGCACGAGTTCATGGCCGGCTGGATCGCCTTGCGCTTCCTTCACGATCCCAACACGGCCTACGCTCATTTCGCCAAGGTCGCCGAAGTCAACGACAACCCGATCTCGATCGCGCGCGGCGCCTACTGGATGGGCCGCGCCGCGGAGGCGATGCGCAACGAGCGGCAGGCGCTGCAGCACTACCAGGATGCGGCGCGCTATCCCACCGCCTACTACGGCCAGCTTGCGCGCGCCAAGGCCGGTCTCGGCGAACTGACGCTCAATCCCTTCCCGGCGCTGTCGCACCAGCAGCGGGCCAAGGCCACCGGTTCCGATCTGGTGCGCGCGGTCGAGCTGCTCTACGCCATCGATGCCCGCGACCTGGCCTGGACCATGCTGGCGGACGTCGGCGACAAGTCCACCGACTTGTCCACGCTCGCGGTTCTTTCCGAGCTCACCGCCAAGTACCACGACGCGCGCGGCATGCTGCTGCTCGGCAAGCTTGCGCTGGCGCGCGGCTATGCGCTGGAGCACGCCGCCTTCCCGGTCATCGGACTGCCGAACTACAAGCCGGTCGGCCCTCCGGTCGAGCTCGCCATCGTCTATTCGATCGCGCGGCAGGAGAGCTGGTTCAATCCCAAGACCATCTCGAGCGCGCATGCGCTCGGCCTCATGCAGGTGACCCCGGTTGCGGGCCGCCACATCGCCAAGAAATTCAACGTGGCCTTCGACCAGAAGCGGCTGCTCAGCGATCAGGCCTATAACGTCCAGATCGGAGCAGCCGCGCTGGGCGACGTCATCAAGGACTATCGCGGCTCATACATCATGGCGTTTGCCGCCTACAACGCCGGCTCCGGCCGGGTCAGGGAATGGGTGGGACGGTTCGGCGATCCCCGCGATCCGCGGATCGACCCGATCGACTGGGTGGAGCGGATTCCGTTCTCCGAGACGCGGAATTACGTCCAACGCATCATGGAGAACGTGCAGGTCTATCGCGTGCGCTTCGGCGGCACGCCGCGCCTGCTCATCGAGGCGGACCTGCATCGGGGCTCGGCCGCGAACTGATCGGCGCAACGGCGAACCTTCGCGGCGGCTCGCCGGCCCGCCAAATCTCCCACATGGTGGTGTAGGCCGCCTCGATGTGACGGCACGTGCTTTCCGCATCGAACAGCGGATGCGTCGGGCGGTTTTGCTCGAGCCGCGACCTGATCGAGGCAAGCAGCGCCGGTTCGCCCGCGAGCCTCCCGGCGAGGGCCTCGTAATCCGCCAGATTCTGCGTCACCAGCTCGGGCAGCCCGATCGCGTGCAGTAGGCTTGCCGCCACGCGGCCGGCGAAGGTCTCGCCCAGGCAGGTCAGCACCGGCAGCCCCGCCCACAACGCGTCGCTGGCGGTGGTGTGGGCGTTGCACGGCAGCGTATCCAGGAACAGGTCGGCGGCGCGATGGCGGGCCAGATGCGCCGGCAGGTCCATCTTCGGCGCAAACACCAGGCGCGCCGGATCGACGCCCCGCGCCGCAGCCTCCTTGCGCAGGTTGGCGGTGGCCTCGGCGTTGCTGTCGAGCAGCCAAAGCACCGAACCCTCGACCCGCCCCAGCAGCCGCATCCAGACGTCGAAGACTTCGCGCGTGAACTTGTAGCTCTGGTTGAAGCAGCAGAACACGAAGCCTTGCTCCGGCAGCCCCAGCGCGCGGCGCGGCGGCCTCTCCGCGGCGATCAGCTTGCGCGAATCGTTGACCTGATAGCTGTCCGGCAGGTGAACGATGCGCTCGGTGAAATACGGCTGCTGGTCCAGCGGCAGCACGATCGGATCGGCGATGACGTAATCGATGAAATCCAGCGCCGTGGTGCCGGGATAGCCGAGGTATGCCACCTGCACCGGCGCCGGACGGCCCGCAAGAATATCGGGGCGGGCGTGCTCCGTGTGGCCCTTGAGGTCGACGGCGATATCGATGCTGAGGTCGAACAGCAGCTTCGCCGCTTCGCTATCGTCGCAACTTGCCACGTCATGGAACTGGTCGAAGGACTTGATCAACCTTCGCCGGATGTCGCTGCCGTCGTCGGGGCCGTAGGACACGCCAACGATCTCGAAACGCGAGCGGTCGTGATGTTCGAACATTTCGGCGGCGAGCCAGGCCGTGGGATGCCGGTAAAAGTCTGCGGACAGGTAGGCAAGCCTGATCCTGCCCTCTGTCCGGGGTTCGTGCGAAAAGCACGCGGGCTGCGCCAGGCTGCGGGACCGCCGTTGCACATAGGCGCGCGTGTACCGCAGGTGATCGGCAGCGCTGGTCGGCAGCGCGACATGGATGAACGGCGGCACCACCGCCTTGTCCATCGTCACGGCGCGATCGAGGCGAGCCGGCAGCGCCGACGTCGCGGTCCAGTCGCATGCCGCCAGTTGATACGATGCCAGGTCGCCAAGAGCGGTCGGGTGTTGCGGCTCCAGCTCGAGCACGCGCGTGCAATCGGCCACCGCATCGCCGTAGCGGCCCGTTTTCGAGAGCAGCTGGGCCCGATTGGCGAGCACGTCGGCGTTGTCCGGCTGAATTGCCAGCGCCGCTTCGAAGCTCGCCAGCGCCTCGGACCAGCGGCCGAGCTTGAACAATGCAACGCCGCGGTTATTCAGTGCGTCGCCATGGCGAGGCGCGCTTTGGAGCGCCCGATCGTAACAGGCGACCGCTTCAGGCAGCCGACGCAGCGCGGCGAGCGCATAACCCTTGTTGTGCAGTGCATCTGGGTGACCAGGATGCTTCACCAAGACCCGATCGAACTGGACGATCGCGTCACGGGGCCGGCCGCGCGCGATCGCGAGATTGCCGACCGTGACCATCACCGCCGGATGGCCGGGATCGACGGCAAGCGCGCGCTCGCAGGCCGATTGCGCTTCGTCGTATCGCTCCAAGTGCGTGAGCGCGATGGCGCGGCCGTTGAGGGCGTCGAGACGGCGCGGATCGAGCGACAGCGCCCGATCGAACGACGCAATGGCATCGTCGTAGCGTTTGACGCGGCTCAGCACGTTGCCGCGGTTGAGCCAGGCATCGGCCAGCCGCGATTCGACGGCGAGCGCCCGGTCGTAGGCCGTCAGAGCCTCCGCGTCGCGCGACATCTGCGCCAGCAGATTGCCCCGATTGAACCACGCCGCCGCGTCGCGCGGACGCGCGGCCAGCACCCGGTCGTAGTCGCCGAGCGCCTGCTCGGCCCGTCCCAGGCCGCCGGCGACGACCGCGCGGTTGTAGCGCGCATCGAGATCGTTGGGGTTTTGTTTGAGGATCGCATCAAAGCAGGCGAGCGCTGCTTCAGCGCGGCCGAGCGCCATCAGGACGGAGCCCAGCGTCGACCTCGCCCGCGCTGACTGCGGCTGCTGCTTGACGGCCGCCGACACCAGGTCGTGCGCCTCCGCAAAGCGGCCCTGCTGGAGGCGGAGCAGGCCCAAGCCATGCAGCGCTTCGAATTGGCCCGGCTGGCGCGCCAGGATGGCGCGATACGCCGCCTCGGCTTCGGCAGCCCGTCCCCGCTGGTGCCAATCGATCGCCTGTTGCAGGGCCTGGCGCACGCCTTCGCCTTGTCGAGAGCCAGGCGGGTTCACGGCCGCGCCTTGGGCCACGCCAGCGGCGACGGCCACCCTGGCCCCGGGCAGCCGAACCGGGTAAATCCTACTCCGTCAGGCATTTGTCGGTGGGTGTACAATAGTGTCGTTGGTGCAGGAAGATATTGCGGACGGCGCGGCCGACCTATTTGTCACTGCGCCCGACGGGCTGAAGCTGCACGTGAAAAGCTACGGATCGCCGTTGGCGCCGAGTTTGCCCGTGGTCTGCCTTCCCGGCCTTGCTCGCACGGCGGCCGATTTTGAGGATCTCGCCTTGGCGCTGTCGGCGGCCGGCGGCTCCGCACGGCGGGTGCTGGCGCTGGACTACCGGGGTCGCGGCGGCTCCGAGTACGACCGCGACCCCGGCAACTACAGCCTCGCGATCGAGCTCGCCGACCTGATCGCGGTGCTGACCGCGCTGGAGGTGGGGCCGGCGGTTTTTGTCGGCACCTCGCGGGGCGGCATCCTGACCATGCTGCTGGCGGCGGCCCGCCCGATCCTGGTGGCAGGGGCGGTGCTCAACGACATCGGGCCGGTCATCGAGCCGAGCGGTCTTGCCCGGATCAAGAGCTACGTCGGCAAGCTTCCGCAGCCGACCAGTTTCGAAGAGGGCGCCGAGATCCTGCGCAGGCTTTTTGGTCAGCAATTCTCCAAGCTCACCGAAGCGGACTGGCTGGCCTATGCGCGTCGCAGCTTCAACGAGGAGAAGCGCAGCTTGGTGCCGAACTACGACGTGAGATTGGCCAAGACGCTCGAGGGAATCGATTTCAACCGGCCAGTGCCCGCGCTCTGGTCGGAGTTCGACGCGCTGGGCCGCATGCCCTTGCTGCTCCTGCACGGGGAGAACTCCGACATCCTGTCGGCCGAAACCGTCGCGGCCATGCGCGCCAGGCGGGCGAGCCTGGAGGTCGTCACCGTGGCCGATCAGGGTCACGCGCCGATTCTGACAACGCCCGATCTGATCGAGCGTATCGTCAGCTTCGTGATCTCCTGCGAAAACGCAGCCACTGCCGGCGGCGCTATCGCCTAGCTAGGCAAAACGGCTCTGTCTTTGTCCAAAGAAAAACCCCGGCGGGCGAGCCGCCGGGGTCTGTTTGGTGTAGTCGGACCGTCCCCGATCAGGGCAGGTCGCGATGCCAGCGAATACGACCGGCAACGGCGTCCTGGTCGGCGATCGTGCGCGTGCCGCTCGGCTGAGCGCCGCCAGCCAACGCGGTGTAGGTGACGATCGCGCCATTCGATGCAGTCTCGAGCTTATAGTAGACCACGTCGAAGCCCATGTAGAAGTCCTTGGTGACGTTCCACTGGGTCCGCGAACCGATCTGCCACGACTGCCAGTCCTGATTGCAACGACCGTACGACTCAGGCGCACCCGAGAAGGTGATGGTGTTGGCAATGCCGGCCGAGGTCGTGCCAGAGAAGGACTGGGCGTTGCACAGCAGCGCATTCGCCGTCGCGTTGTAACGAACGGCGTAGTAGCTGCCATGGATCGAGGTGCGCAGCGAGGGCGTCCAGAAGTGCTCCCAGCCGCCGGCGATGCCCCAGGCGGTTGTGAGCTGGACTCCGGTCGGCGCCGTGCACGTCGTGGCAGGAGCAACGGTGCTCGCCCCGCAGTACACGCCGTCCGTGAACAGGCCATAACCGATGCTGGACTGGCCGTTGAACGACGCCTGGGCACTGCCGGCTTCGGTGTTGGCAATGTAGCGCACCGCGCCTTCGGTGTACGCGGCCTGGGCGGCAACGTAGTCGCCCGGACCAAGCATCGGCAGGTTGATGCGGATGCCCGCGCCCACCGCCCAGCCCCAGGTGTCGGACGGATAGCCGTTCGGCACTGAGCCCGTGGTGGTGGTGCCGTAGTAGCCGGCAAACGCCGGGCTCGCCGCCGCCATCAACTGGCCGCTGCCCCACGCCCCGTCGATACGGATGTTGCCCACGATGTCGGGAATGTTGTTCTTCCCGGCGTCCTGGATGGTCTGGGACGTGTTAGCAACGCCCATGGCGATGTTGCCCGTGTTGCTGGTCGCCGTGCCGATCGCGGTGTTCCAGATGCCGCCACGCTTGGCTTCCGGCTCTTCCGCCGAGATCGACGCCGACACGCCATTGCCGAATTGGTAGGTGTAGGCAAAGACGCGACGGCCACCGTCGCCGGTGTCGCTCGAGTCGTCGACCAGGTAGGCGATCGCCGCCACCGAGTAGTGGTCGAAGTACGATGACGCCAGACCGACGGTGAACCCGGCGATCTGGATGAAGGCGCGGTTGGCGCTGAAGTCTGAGCTGTTGTTGCCGTTCAGACCGATGTTGAGGTAGCTGCGCAGCGTGCCATACGCGGTCTGCTGGCGGGTTTCCTCGGTGATGTAGGCGCGGGTACGCCACACCACGTCGCGGGCACCGTTGATGCGGGTGTTCTGCATCGAGGTGCTGACCCACGGCCCGTTGGTCATGTTGTCGCCGTAGCCCCAGGAGAACTCCGCGCGAACGTAGCCGCCTAGATGCATGCAGATGTCGGTACCGGGAATGTAGTAGAACCCCGCACCGTACAGGCTGCAAACCTTCACGTACTCGACCGGCTTGGCCTTGACGGGAAGATCGGCTGCCTGTGCCCCTCCGACCGCAACGATTCCCGCCGCTGAGCCGAGGAGAAGACTTTTCACCATCTTCATTGTTATCCTCCGTGTTGTACTTCGGTGGGAGGGTTCGGTATCCGACGGGTGAGACAACACCCTAGGAAGGTCCCCTTATCTCCCCGAACCACCCGGAAACCCAACTGCACTCAGGAGTTCCGGACGGGACGACCTGGGGATGCCCCCCTCCGTCGCGCGTTCACATTAACCGAAGGAAGTACTCAGGCAACGATGAACCGCCCCTTCCCACAGCCCCAAGCACCTGATTTCCAAAGGGTGTTGCCCGAAAAGCACGAAACTGAGGCAGGTTGTTTCCCTCGCTCCTAAACGCCCGAAAAAACAACGCCTTACTCGCATCCAACCAATGCACGCGTAGGCCACACTTGCCCGAAAATCGGACCATTTACAGCTCCGCACGCTGACACCAGAACTGATACATGCCGGCGAACGTATCCGGATGGCGTCGCTCGAATTCGTCCCATCGCTGCAAATCGACCATTGCTGATTCGCCTGAGGCCTCGCCGCGATAGGCGGCCGCGACAGCAGCGTCGATTTCGAATCCGAGAAAGCGCAGATTTTGCTCGCGCAGAAACTCAGCGATCTGCGGCAGCGTGAAGCTCTGTTCCTGGACGTGGAACAACAAGTCGCGGCACTCGCTGGTGCTGTAAAAATCCCGGCACCTGGCGACGGTCCGTCGCGACGATTCTCCAAGCGCGTGTCGACAGCGCCTGATATCGGCGGCAACAGCTTGATAGCCTCGCTCGGCGATGCTGGCGCGGACGGCCGCGATGTCGGATCGTCCGATCTTGCTGTAGAGCCCGATCCGCATCAGGCCGCGCGGCCGAAGCAGCGCGAGCAACTTGCGCCAGCCGGCCGTTGGATCCGCCAGGTGATGCAACACGCCGCTGGCGTCGATCATGTCGAACGATCGGTTGATGTCGCCGAGTTCGAGAATGTCGGCCTGGGCGTATTCGATATTGGTGATGCCGAGCTCGCGCGTCTTGCGCAGCGCATAGCAAAGACTGGAGAGACTGAGATCAATGGCGAGCACGTGCGCGCCGCGAAACCGGCGCGCGATTCCGATCGGGTGTTCGCCGGTGCCGCAGCCGGCCACCAGAATGTCGGCCCGGTCGCGCGCGCCGAGGGACTGCAATGGCGCTCCTGGAAATCGCGCCCGGAGATACTCGGCCAACTCGACGACAGCCTGTCGCGACGCCGGAGAAACCCAGCGTGGATATGGATTTTCCTCGTATTGCCGGCGCACCTGTTCGGACACGCCGTGCGCCACGGCGGTCATGCGCGGCACCTCGTCCCGCAGGCGAAATTCCTCGTCGACCTGGCGCAATTGCTGCGTGAGAAGCGCTTCCACGGGTTCGGGCCACTGGCTCGCCAGCAGCGCCCGCGAAGCTTCGTTGGAGCTCAACGGAACGTAGCTTGCAAGCACTGCAATCCAGAGCGGCAGCACCTGTCGCCCCGCCGCCAGCGTCTCGGCCAATCTCGACTTGAGACGCTCCACGCGACCGAGTTCGTCGGGCTGATCGAGGAAGACGTATTCGTTGATGAAGCACTGGCGCGCCAACGCACACGCGAAACCCAGCATCGGCTGGTCTGCCTCGGTGACATCCGAGACCGCGCGTTCGAGCAGCACGCCGCGCATGCCGGTCAGAAACTTCTCCAAATCCGGATCGCGGACCGTCGCGGTTTCCAGCATGCAGGCCAGCATCGGATCGCCGGCGACGCCGGCGAACTCTTCGGCTGAAAGCGAAGCGCCCGATCGGTCCGGCCAGCGTTCGACGGCGCGGCGCACGCACTGGTCCAACACTGGATTGGCGCGCCGCAGCGTTGCGCTGACCTTGGAATAGCTCTCGAACAATTCGGGCGCCAACCGCAGCGAGCGCGCGAAATGGGCGGCCGCCTCGGCTCCGCGATCCTGCCTGAGCAGGACGGCGCCAAGGCTGTTTTGCGCTTCGGCATGATCGGGATCGAGCGCCAGCACCCGCCCGTACGCCGTGGCGGCCTCGGTCAGGCGGCCAAGCTGGTTGTACAGATTGCCAAGGTCGAGACCGATGCGGGCAGCGCCACGCGTATCGGCGGCGTTTGACCCAAGCTTGAGCGTCTGTTCAAACGCGTGGGCCGCCCCGGCCAAGTCTCCGCTTGCTGCGAGCGCGGCGCCGAGCCCTTGGTGGGCAGGCGCGATGTCAGGACGAATGGCAATCAGCTTGCGAAAGTGAGCGGCGGCCTCGCCGAAACGGCCGCCCTGTTGGGCAATCACGCCGAGCAGATGCAGGGCGCCGGGATGTCGTGGATCGCCGGATAGAATGGCGCGACAGGTCGCATCGGCCTCAACCCATTGCCCTGCCTGGTGCAGCCGAATCGCGCGGTCGAACAATGCCGGGATCTCACGAGCGGCCATCTCACGAGATGGGCCGGAGCCACCCTGCTTGGCCGCGGCGCGGCGCTGCTTGCGATTCATCGCAACGGTCTCGTCAGACTTGAATGCCATCGCCACGGCCGGGCGCCGCATTTGTGGCCACTCTGGCGCTTCAACCACGGGGCTTTTAGCGCGGCAACGTGCGCGGTCTCAACGCAGTTATCAAATGGAGCGCGTCCGTGGCGGAGAGGATGGGATTCGAACCCATGATACGGGGTTAGCCGTATAACGGTTTAGCAAACCGCCGCCTTCAGCCACTCGGCCACCTCTCCGGCGCGGCCGATATGCCCGACCGTCATGGCATTGACAAGGCAGGACCGGAAATCGGGGCGCGGCCGCTTGATGGCCGAGCGCCGGTGTTTAGGCCGCCGCGCGCAGGGTCGGCATCGAAGGCGCCGGCTCCGGATGCTGCTTCAGCCAGTCGCGGGCGGCGCGCTGGGCCTGGCCGATCTCGGCATCCGCCATTTCCGCCGCCACCTCACGGCGAAGCCGTGGGGCCTCGGCGTGCCCTTTCATGGCCGCGATGTTGAACCACTTGTGCGCGGTGACGAGATCCACCGGCATCTCGCGGCCGCTCGAATACTGCATGCCAAGCTCGAACAGATCGTCCGCTGTCGGCAGCCCGTGAACCTCAGCTTGTCCAACCATCATTTCAGCCTCCCCTTGCGCGCACTCTTGGCCGAGTGGCCGCGCCGAATTCCCCATTGATCGGTGTTCCGATCCGGTCGCGATCATCAGCAGAAAATTTGAATGGTGGTTTAAGGGTCGCGATGAATCAGGGGTGAACGCTTCGAGGTGTCGCAACCAAGGCAACAGGGCATTAACGACGCAAAGTGGGGCGGTTTCTGGTTTTTTGCGGACTGGTCACGGCCTACTAACCGTGGCTTTTGGCGAAGCGATAACCAACAGGACAGCAGGTTCCCTGTTGTCGGCGCGGCGAAGGTTTTCTATCGTTGCCGGCCTGCGGCCCGAGCGGCCGTCCTGCCAATTCTCAAATCCCCGGAGACTGGAATGACTCGGCTTTCGCCTCTGCTCGCTGCACTCGCGTTTTCGTCTCTCGTCACCACGACCAACGGCGCGCTGGCTGCCGATCCGGCCGGGATGTGGCTGTCCCAGGATGGCGATGTGAAGATGAGGGTGTCGCATTGCGGCGGCAATCTCTGCGGCGTCATCGCCTGGCTCAAGCATCCCAACGACGCCAACGGAAAGCCGAAGGTCGACGCCAACAACGCCGACGCCGGCAAGCGCAACCGGCCGGTGATCGGCGTTCCCATCGTTCTCGGCATGAAGCCCGATGGAGCCGACAAGTGGTCGGGGCAGGTGTACAACGCAGAGGATGGCAAGACCTACAGCGGCAGCTTCGCGCTTTCGGGCGCCTCCCAGGCCGTGCTGAAGGGCTGCGTCGCCATCATCTGCAAGAGCAAGACCTGGACCCGCAGCAACTGACCGCGACCACTCGGTAACGCCTGTCAGGCGGCAGCGGTCTCACTTCGCCCGCTGCCCGAACAGCACCGCCCTCACCTTCGGGTCGCTCACGTCCACGCCGCTCGCCGCCTCGACGCGGACGTGCATGCCGCGCCGCACCGCCGGCCGCGCGCGCACCGCGTCGAGCCAGCGCTTCAGGTGCGGAAAGTTCTCGAACGTCTCGCCTTGGCGCTGGAACAGCCGGACCCACCCGACGCAGGCCATGTCGGCAATGGAATAGCGCCCGGCCAGATAGGGCTTGTGCTTCAGGCGCAGGTTCATCACGCCGAACAGCCGGTTGATCTCGTTGTCGAAGCGCTCGAGCGCGTACGGTACGCGTTCGGGGGCATAGCGGCGGAAGTGATTGGCCTCGCCGGCCTTCGGGCCGAGATTGGCCATCTGCCAGAACAGCCACTCATCGACGGCGACCCGCGCGCGCTCCTCTCGCGGGTAGAAGCGGCCGGTCTTGCGGCCGAGATATTGCAGGATCGCGCCGGACTCGAACACCGAGATCGGCCGGCCGCCGGGACCGTCCGGATCGACGATGGCGGGGATGCGGTTGTTCGGCGAAATCGCCAGGAAAGCCTGGTCGAACTGCTCGCCGCGCGCGATGTTGACCGGCATCACGCGATACGCCAGCCGGCATTCCTCGAGCATGATCGAGACTTTGAAACCGTTCGGCGTCGGCCAGTAGTACAGTTCGATCGGTTTGGCTAAGCGCCGTCCCTTTGCCGGTTTCGATTTCGTCTGCCGCCTGGTCATGGCTCGCTTCCTTCACCTTTCGAGGCGACGTAGGCTGTATCGCCGGCGGGCGCCCTGGGCGAGGTCGCGCCGCCATCTCAAAGGAGACAACCATGTTGAAGTATTTGCTGGCGGCCGCGCTGGCCACCGCTGTTATTGCATCGCCAATGCCGCAAGCCTTCGCTCAGACCGCGGCTACGGACAAGACCGAGAAGGCCAAAACCGAGAAGACCAAGAAGGATGCCAGCAAGGCCGAGAAGAAGGAGCCGAAAGCCAGGAGCGCGGGGCAAGTTGCCGCGACCGAGCGGCAACGAAAGTGCGGCACCGAATGGAAGGCCGCCAAGGCTGCTGGCACCGTCGAAAAGGGAATGACGTGGCCGAAATACTGGAGCGCCTGCAACAAGCGCTTGAAGCAGATGTAGGACTGGAACAAGAAATTCAGGGCGCGGACGACCGCTAAGGTCTCAACAAACAGGCGCGACCTTGAATCTGAAAATGCGAGGGCGTCGACGAAACGTGCAATTTCGTCGACGCCCTCTGACGTCCATCGGCACCGGTTGGTCGCAGATCAATCGCGAAACGATGATCAACTTCTGACGCTCACCGGGCCGCTGACGACTTTCGACGTGAAGTGCGAAAGTCGACTTCGGCTACTTCTTCTTGCGCCGAGTCTTCTTCGCTGCCTTCTTCGCCTTTCTCTTCTTCGCCATTGCTGCCCTCCTAGCCACGGTATGTGGCGATGTCGGAACAGTGCAGTCGCGAATCGACCTGCACTGCATTCCGATTACACCAGCGCGACGACAAAAAACACTGACTCCACTTAACAGACCGTGTACGCGATCATCGAAATCATCCGGTGCCAAGTGCGATCGCAGCGCGCGACGTGTTGGACAAGCATTGTCGAGTGCGTGGCGCAAAGTTTACGCACCAAGAAATGCGCAGTCGTGAAAACCCATATAAATCGTGATGTTTCGCACGCTCGCGCGATTACCGGCGGCGCGTGTTTTGAACGAAATAAATCGTGGCGACGATCGTTGCGGCAACCGCCGATCGCCGCTGCGCTGTACCTTTGCGGCCTGTGCAAAAAATTTTTCCACAGAGCACCAATTTTCGCGTCGCCGGATTGCGGAGTCGATCAAAAGCGCGCGAATCAGCGCGACTCGATTCGGTCACGCGAGCGTTGCGAGCGCAGCTTGCGAGCGACGATGACGAAAGATGTCGTGGCGCACACGTGACATCGGCACGCCGCGGAAGCAGCGGAGCTGCTAGAGCCCAAGCTTCGATTTCAGCAGCGCGTTGACCGCTTGCGGGTTGGCTTTGCCGCCGGACGCCTTCATCACCTGGCCGACAAACCAGCCGATCGCCTTCGGATTGGTCTTGGCATCGGCGATCTTGTCCGGGTTCTTGGTCACAATGTCATCGACGATCCGCTCGATCGCGCCCACGTCGGTGACCTGGCGCAGCCCGCGCTGCTCGACGATGGCGCGCGGATCGCCGCCCCCGGTCCACGCGATGTCGAACACGTCCTTGGCGATCTTACCTGAGATGGTGCCGTCGTTGATGAGATCGAGAATGTCGCCCAGTTGCTTCGGCACAATGGGAGATTCCCCGATGTCCCTGCCCTCCTTGTTCAGCCGTCCAAGCAGGTCGTTGATGATCCAGTTGGCCGTAAGCTTGGCATCGCGATCCGCCGCCACGCTTTGAAAATATTCGGCGATCCCGCGGTCGCTGACCAGGATGTCGGCGTCGTACTCCGACAGCTTGAATTCCCGGATGTAGCGGGCCTTCTTGACGTCCGGCAGCTCAGGCAAGTGCCGCCCCAGCTCCTCGATATAGGCCTGATCGAATTCCAGCGGCAGCAGATCGGGGTCGGGGAAATAGCGGTAGTCGTGCGCCTCCTCCTTGCTGCGCATCGAGCGGGTCTCGCCCTTGTCCGGGTCGAACAGCCGGGTCTCCTGCTCGACCGTCCCGCCGTCCTCGATCAGCTCGATCTGCCGGCGCGCCTCGGTCTCCACCGCCATGCCGACGAAGCGGATCGAATTGACGTTCTTGATCTCGCAGCGCGTGCCAAGCGGGCCGCCCGGCTTTCGCACCGACACGTTGACGTCGGCGCGCAGGCTGCCCTTCTCCATGTCGCCGTCGCAGGTGCCGAGATACCGCAGGATCGAGCGCAGCTTCGACAGGAATGCCTTGGCCTCGTCGGCGGAATGCAGGTGTGGCTTGGTGACGATCTCCATCAGCGCCACGCCCGAGCGGTTGAGATCGACATAGGACAGGCTGGGGTGCTGGTCGTGCAGCGACTTGCCGGCGTCCTGCTCCAGATGCAGCCGCTCGATGCCGACCATGATCGCATCGCCGTCGGGCATCGCCACCTCGACCTCGCCCTCGCCCACGATCGGCTGCTTGTACTGGCTGATCTGATAGCCCTGCGGCAGGTCGGGATAGAAATAGTTCTTCCGGTCGAACACCGACCTGGGATTGATCTTGGCCTTCAGCCCAAGCCCGGTGCGGATCGCCTGGCGCACGCACTCCTCGTTGATCACCGGCAGCATGCCGGGCATGGCGGCGTCGACCAGCGACACATGGCTGTTGGGCTCGCCGCCGAACTCGGTGGAGGCGCCGGAGAACAGCTTGGCCTTGGAGGTGACCTGGGCGTGCACTTCCATGCCGACCACGACCTCCCAGTCTCCGGTGGTGCCGCGCATCAGCTTGGATTTGGCGCTCATGCCCCGCCGCTTACCACAGAATGGCGAGCAAGAAAGGGCTTGCCGCCGCCGAAACCCATGCGTTTGATGTCGGCCATGACAGACCCCGTCGAAGTCCTCTCCTCCATCGCCACCAAGGAGGCCTATCTCGAACTCGTGCCGAAGTTCGAGCGCGAGACCGGGCACAAGGTCGCCACCACCTGGGCCGGCACCGTCGACATCATGAAACGGATGGCGGCCGGCGAGGTATTCGACCTGATCATCATGTCGTCGGCCGAGCTCGACGAGTTGATCCGGCAGGGCAAGGTGGCGCCCGGCTCGCGGGTCGACATCGCCAAGTCGGGCATCGGCGTCGCCGTGCGCGCCGGCGCGCCGCGGCCCGACATCGGCTCGGCCGAGGCGCTCAAGCGGACGCTGCGTGCCGCCAAGACGGTCGGCTACACCAGCGGCCCGAGCGGCGTCTACATGGCCAAGCTGATCGAGCAGATGGGCATTGCCGACGAGATCAAGCCCAAGTTCCGCAGCGTGCCCTCCGGCGGCACCATCGGCACCATCGTAGCCAGCGGCGATTGTGAACTCGGCTTTCAGCAGGTCAGTGAGCTGGTCCACATCAAGGGCGTTGACATGATCGGGCCGCTGCCGCCCGAGGTTCAGCGCATCACCGTGTTCTCGACCGGCCTCCATGCCGGGGCCAAGCACGCCGAGGCCGCGAAAAATTTGGTGCGCTTCTTGACGGCCCCGGCTTCGCACGCCGTCCTCAAAGCAGCGGGACTGGAATTGCCCTGAGGGGCGGCGGAGCGGCTCAGCGCCTCGGATCGCGGGCGTCGTTGTAGGCAGTCGCCGGTTCAGGCGCCGTACCGGCCACCGGAGTGGATTCCGGCTTGGGCGCCGGTTGCGGTGCGCGATGTCCGCCCGCACCGCGCAGGAACGTCTGGAACATCGGATTGCCGCGCAGCGCGTCGTGTCCAGCCTCGATCAGCGTGTCCACCTGGTCGACCGGAAGCTTGAAGCGCGTATCGATGGCGTTGAGCACCTTGGCGCGCGCCGGACCAAGCTGGTCGAAGCCGACGCGATCGACGTAGATCTTGAGATCCTGGCAGTTCCAGTTCTGCGGCACGCGCGCCCTCGCCCGCAGTTCGGCGCTCAAGCCGCAGCGCCACCGGATCAACTGCGCCTGCCAGTCCTTCATGGTGCGCTCGAATGCGGTGAAGCCGGCGTTGACGCTCGCCGCCACCGCGGTGTCGGCCGCCGCCATCACCAGTTCCGTGCCGCTTGGACCTTCGACGGTGTTGACCCAGTCGCCGGCCGGACCGCGTCCGGCATCGACGATGATGACGATGAAGCGCCGGAGCTTGGCGGCCTGCTCCGGCGAGAACGGCTCGAACGGAGTCCGTGCCGATAGCCGCGCGATGGTGAAGCCGGACAGGCCGAAGTTGTCGACCAGCCCGCCATCCAGCAGCTTCACGTAGCCGACCGACCCGTCGTAGTAGCGGTACAGCGCATCGGCGAAATGCTTCAGCATCGGCGCTGCGTTCGGATCGCGGCGCGCCCGCTCGACCCACTCGGGCGGCTTGTCGGTGCATTGACTGGGATACGACTTGATGACGACCGGGCTGAAGACGATCGGCACCGCAGCGGATGCCGACACGGCGTCGGCAATCGGATACGTCGCCAGGTTGCTGCACAGCGAGATGAAGGAGGCCTCGCCGAACACGAACGCGGTGCGATTGTAGATGTCGGAGGCGTTGATCCAGACCCGCGGCCCCGGCGTCTTGCGGAAATCGGCAAAGGTTGCGCCGTCATAGAGATTGGCGCTGAGCCAATTCGACAGCTTGCTCGGGTCGTTGACGCCGCCGCCCAGCGCGCGCACCAGGTTGACGCCGCTGAAGTTGGTGGAGAGGTTTTCCTCCGCGTCCCGGAGCAGGAAGCGTTCGCGGAAATCGGCCAGCGCCGCCCGCTTCTTGAGCCCGTAGTAGGCCGTCAGCACCGACCCGCCGGACACGCCGGAGACGAAGGCGACGCGATCGAGCAGCGAACGCGAACCGGTCCGGCTCCCCACCCGCGTCTGGTCGATCTCCTGCAGCACGCCATACGAGAACGCAGCCGCGCGCGTGCCGCCGCCGGAGAATGCCAGACCGACCACGACATCGTCGGCCTCGGGCGGATTGACGCGGCCCGCCGCGAACGCCTCTTCGGCGCTGCCCTGGATCGGCTGGTTGAGCGGACCGTCATGCGAGCCGAGCGACCCGCAGGCCGTCAGCCAGACGGCCAGCAGGACAGCCGGTGCGACCGTGCGCACGAGTGTCACTCGCCGGGACAAATACGCACCCCCGGGGGCTCCCTGATCTCGGCCCCTCAGAAGGACTTAACGCCTTCTTAAGGAATGTTATCGGCGGCGTCCCGCCATGCCGTCAACAGCTAATTCATCTCGTAGCGGTAATGGTTTACGCCCCGGGCTTATAGCCATCATGGTTAACGGCGCCGGTTCCCTTGCGCAGCCCAGGGGCGCTCGGATCGCCCCTGAATCACCTCTCCGCCGGGGCTGCTTTTGTCATCCCCACCACGCCTCCGGGGTGAACCGGCCCACGGCGTCCTCGAACACCTGACCAAGCGCGAACAGCGTTTCTTCCTCGAACGGCCGCCCGATCAGTTGCAGCGCCAGCGGCAGGCCCTGCGCGTCGAGGCCCGCCGGCACCGAAATCCCCGGCAAGCCCGCCATGTTGACGGTCACCGTGAACACGTCGTTGAGATACATCTCGATCGGATCGGCCGCGCCCTTCTCGCCGACGCCGAACGCGGCCGATGGGGTGGCCGGCGTCAGCATCGCGTCGATCCCCTGCTTGAAGCAGTCCTCGAAGTCTTTCTTGATCAGCGTCCGCACCTTCTGGGCGCGAAGGTAGTAGGCGTCGTAGTAGCCCGCGGACAGCACGTAGGTGCCGATCATGACCCGGCGGCGCACCTCGGCGCCGAATCCCGCCGCGCGGGTGTTTTCGTACATGCCGATGACGTCGCGGCCGCTTTGGCGCAGTCCGTAGCGCACGCCGTCGTAGCGGGCGAGATTGGACGACGCTTCGGCCGGGGCCACGATGTAATAGGCCGGCAGCGCATACTTGGTGTGGGGCAGCGACACGTCGACGGTTTCCGCGCCCGCCGCTTCCAGCCACGCTCGTCCTTGCTGCCAAAGCTTGTCGATCTCCGACGACATGCCGTCGACGCGGTATTCCGTTGGAATGCCGATCTTCATCCCCTTCACGGAACGCCCCACCGCCGCCTCGTAATCAGGCACGTCGAGGTCGGCGCAGGTCGTGTCCTTTGGATCGTGGCCGGCCATCGAGCGCAGCAGGATTGCGGAATCGCGCACGCTGCGGGCGAACGGACCGGCCTGGTCGAGCGACGAGGCGAACGCCACGATCCCCCAGCGCGAGCACCGTCCGTAGGTCGGCTTCATGCCGACGATGCCGGTGAACGCCGCCGGCTGCCGGATCGAGCCGCCGGTGTCGGTGCCGGTCGCACCCAGCGCAAGCTGCGCGGCCACCGCCGCCGCCGAGCCGCCCGATGAGCCGCCGGGCACCAATGGCGTGTTCGAGCCCTTGCGCCGCCACGGCGAGATCACCGGACCCATGAACGAGGTCTCGTTCGAGGACCCCATGGCGAACTCGTCGTTGTTGGTCTTGCCGAGGAGGACCGCGCCGTCGCGCCAGAGCTGTGCCGTCACGGTCGACTCGTAGGTCGGCACGAAATTATCGAGGATGTGCGAGCAGGCGGTGGTGCGCACACCTTCGGTGCAGAACAGATCCTTGACCGCGAGCGGAATGCCCTCCAGCGGCCCCGCGTCACCCTTGGCGATGCGGGCGTCGGCAGCCTTGGCCATGGCGAGCGCGCGCTCGGGGGTTTCCAGCACGTAGGCGTTCAGCGCGCGCGCCCGCTCCATCGCCGCAAGATGGGCGTCGGTGAGTTCGACCGCCGAGAACTTCTTCTGCTTGAGGCCCGCGCGCGCTTCCGCAAGCGTGAGCGTGACAAGGTCGTTCATTCCGGATCGTCGCAGACAAATCCAGGCTTGGCTTTGCTCGCGGGCACCGAGGCCTTGTCATCCGCCGGGATCAGGGTGACCTCGCACTGCCACGGCTGCGCCTTGCGCTTCGCCTCCTCGATCGCGTCGAGGTAGGCGTAATAGAGTTCCATCTCCTGGCATGCCATGCACATCGTTGGTCATCCGTCCGGTGCCGTTCAGGCATCGATATGGGCTTCGTCCGGTTATTCTACCACCTTGGGCACGACAAAATAGTTCCCCTCGCGCTCCGGGGCGTTGCGCAGCACCGCATCGGCATCGCCGCCGTCGGTGACCACGTCCGTCCGCTTCTTCATGGCCATCGGCGTCACCGAGGTCATCGGCTCGACGCCCTCGACGTCGACCTCCGAGAGCTGCTCGACGAACGCCAGGATGGCGTTCAATTCGCCCTGCAGAGGCTCGACCTCGTCATCGGCGACCGCAATGCGCGCCAGATGGGCGATGCGGCGGACGGTCTTGGCGTCGACGGACATGGGCTGGCTCGGTGCTTGGTCGCAGGCGCTATAGCAAACGCCGTTCAACCCCGGCAACAGCGCTATTCCGCCAGGGCGCGCAGCAGGCGTTGCGCCTCCTCGGCAAGCTTGCCCGTCAGCTCGCGCGCCGGCATGGCCCGCCCGAGTGACGCGGCCTGCCCGGACCACAGCGGCGAGAAGTCGCCCGAGCCTGCAGCTTCGGCCTTGGCGCGCAGCGGCACCAGCGCGCCGGTCGCCAGCGGAAACTCCGGTGCGATCTCGCTGATCGGGCCGACCTCGCGGACCAGGCGGTTGACGATGCCCCGCGCCGGACGGCCGGAGATCACGTTGGTCAGCACCGTGCCGTCGTCGGTCGCTTCGGCCAGGGCCTTTCGATGCAGGGCCGATATCTTCGATTCCGGACAGTGCAGATAGCTGGTGCCGATCTGCACGCCCGCGGCGCCGAGCGCGAACGCCGCCGCGATGCCGCGAGCGTCAGCGATCGCGCCGCCGGCGATCACCGGCACCTTTACCGCATCGGCCACCTGGGGAATGAGCGCAAAGCTGCCGACCTGGCTCTCGATCGCCTCGCTCAGGAACATGCCGCGGTGACCGCCGGCCTCGACCCCCTGGGCGATCACCGCATCGACACCGCGCCGCTCGAGCCAGCGCGCCTCCTTGGCGTTGGTGGCCGAGCTGACGACCAGGCAGCCGGCCTCCCTGACGCGGCCGAGCAGCGCATCGTCAGGCAGCCCGAAATGAAAGCTCACCACCTCGGGCTTCAGCTCCTCGACCACGTCGCAGAACGCCGCATCGAACGGCGCGCGGTTGCTGTTGGGGACGGGCGCCGCGGGGTCGACGCCGAGCTCGCGGTAGTAGGGCTTCAGCCGTTCGCGCCAGGCGTCCTCGCGCGCGTTGTTGGGCACCGGCGGGGTGTGACAGAAGAAATTGACGTTCAGCGGCTTCCGGACGCGTTGGCGAAACTCGGCGACCTGCTCGCGCAATCGCTGCGGCGTCAGCATCGCGCACGGCAGCGAGCCGAGCCCGCCGCCCGCGGCGACGGCGGTTGCGAGGTCCACATCCATCGCGCCGGCCATCGGGGCGAGCACGATCGGATGCTCGATCTTGAACAGGTCCATCAGGCGGCGGTCGGGCCACATATGCCTCTCCAGGACGGCGGTCGCCCGGCGGTATAGCAGCGTCCGGTCGGCGAGCGAATTCGTAATCGGCAAGGCCGGCCTTCTCATGGCGGGAAGGCGTTGAACTGACCCCCGCAACCGCCGATATAGGAGCTATGGACGCACCCAATCCGTCGGCCACGCCCACCTTCGCCAGCCGCACCCCGCTGCGGATCGGCTCGATCGGCTTGATCGCGCGCGACCTTGACAGGTTGACCGCCTTCTACCGCGACCTGCTCGGCCTGACGGTGCAAGAGCGCACCGGGCGGAGCGCCCGGCTCGGCGCCGGCGGCGTCACGCTGATCGAGATCGAGCACCGGCCCGATGCCTTGCCCGACAATTCCGCGACCGCGGGCCTCTATCACACGGCCTTCCTGATGCCGACGCGCGCCGACCATGCCCGCTGGATCGGCCACATTGCGCGCAACCGTGTGGCGATCACAGGCGCCTCGGATCACGGGGTGAGCGAAGCGTTCTATCTCGACGACCCCGAGGGCAACGGCATCGAGGTCTACAACGACCGGCCGCCGGAACGCTGGCAGCGCGACAATGGCCTGATCGTGATGTCGACCAGGCAACTCGACATCGACGCGATCCTGCGCGAGGTCGATCCCGCCACCGCCACCTATCCGGCGGCGCCCGAAGGCTTGCGCATCGGGCATGTTCACCTGCGCGTGGGCGATATCGCCAAGGCTGAGGAATTCTACCGCGGCGCGCTGGGCCTCGATCTCACCCGGCGCCGTGGCGGGGCGACCTTCATGTCCTCGGGCGGCTATCACCATCACGTCGGCGCCAACGTCTGGCATAGCGAAGGCGCAGGCCTGCGCGATCCGAACCGCGCGGGATTGGCCTGGTTCTCGATGGAGGCGGCCGATGACGCGGTATTCGCGGCAGTCCAGGCAGGACTGAAGGCCGCCGGCGTGGCGGCGCAAGCGTCCGGCCTCGGATTGGAAACAGCGGATCCCTGGGGCACCCGCATTCGCCTCGTGAGATCCTGAACCTTGTGTCAGCGCCGGTTCCGGCCTCAAGGCTGCTTGGTGCAGACCGCGTCATGCCCGCCCCGATCGTAACCGTCGAACAGTTGGCCGCGCTGCTGCCGCCGCGCGGCGGTTTGCTGGGTCTCGACCTCGGCACCAAGACCATCGGCGTCGCCACCTGCGACACGGACCGCCGCCTGGCGACCGGTATCGAGACCATCCCCCGCACGAAATTCGCGGCGGATGCCAAGCGCCTGCTCGCACTCGCCGATGAGCGGCGCACGGTTGGGCTCGTGCTCGGTCTGCCGCTGAACATGGATGGCAGCGAAGGACCGCGCGCGCAGTCGGCGCGCGCCTTTGCCCGTAATCTGGCAACGCTCACCGCGCTCCCCATCGCGTTTTGGGACGAGCGGCTGTCGACGGTCGCCGTCGAGCGCGAACTGATCGGCGCCGATGTTAGCCGCAGCAAGCGCGCCGCTGTGATCGATCAGCATGCCGCAGCGTTCATTCTGCAAGGCGCGCTCGACCGGCTCGCCCATCTATGACGCGAAAAGGCCGGCGCATCGCGCCGGCCTTTCGCCGCCAACAAGGGGCTGGCTAGTAATCGTAACCGCCCAGCGTCCGCGGACGGGTCTGCGGCGGATAGTCGTTGTAGCTCGGGGCATAGTAGCCATAGTCCGGCGCCACGTAGGTCGGCCCATAAGCGGGCTCGTAAGCGTAGGCGCCATAGCCCGGGCCGTAGTAGCCATTGTTGTAGTAGTAGCTGTTGGCCGCAGCCCCAGCGATTGCCGCGCCCACCCCGAAACCGATCGCGGCACCGACCCACGGGCGAACGCGGGCTTCCGTCGGACTCATGGACGCCAGCGCCAAAGCGCCGGCAACGCCCAGCACGGCGGCGGGCTTCATCAAGGCTTTCATCTGCAGTCTCCCAGTTTGCTTCGGCGCAAGGCCGCGTGCTCGTCCGCGAGATGGCGGCGAGTTTGGGATGACAACGCCTGCTGGGTGGTCGACGTTCCGCGGAACCCTCGATGCCGTTTGGGGTCAGAACACATTGACGTGAATTGAATCAATCGCGAATCGCCGCTGCTAACCCTCTCCGCATGCGCGACCGAGCAGAGAGGCCGTGACATCCAGGCCGAGCCCCGCCGTGCCAAAGGTGGCCCGCGATCCGCCCAGCCGGGTTCGGCCATACGCTTCCGCGATCATCGGCGGCGCGCTGGTCTTGAGCGCCGCCGCGGCGGCAAGCCTCGCGATAGCTTCGACGGAGATGCGGGCGTCAGCCTCGCCTGCCGCGAGCGCGCGCCGGATGCGCTCGACCGCTTCGCTTACGCCACGAATGTCCGCTGCCTCGCGCTGCAGTTCGTCAAGCGCGGCACTTCCCGTCTCGTCCCGGCCGAACACCCGCAGCACGTCGAGCCCCATGACGTTGCCGGAGCCTTCCCAGATCGCATTCACCGGAGCCTCGCGGTAGAGCCGCGCCAGCACACCGTCCTCGACGTAACCGTTGCCGCCCAGGCACTCCATCGCCTCGTAGACGAGCGCCGGAGCGGTCTTGCAGATCAGGTACTTGATGGCGGGCGTGAGCAGCCGCGCCCGCGCCATCTCCGCCGGCAAGTCGGGATGGTCGAACGAGCGGCAGAGCCGCATCACCGCCGCAAGCGCGCCCTCCACCTCCAGCGCCATGTCGGCCAGCACCGCGCGCATCATCGGCTGCTCGAAGAGCGTCTTGCCGAACACACGGCGATGCTGCGCGTGATGCAGCGCCCGCGCCAGCGCGGCGCGCATCATGCCGGCGGACGAGATGGCGCAGTCGAGCCGCGTCAACTGCACCATCGACAGGATGGTGCGGATGCCAACGCCCTCCTCGCCGACGCGAATCGCCGTCGCGCCGTCGAACGCAACCTCGGTCGAAGCGTTGGAGCGGTTGCCGAGCTTGTCCTTGAGGCGCTGGAAGTGCAGCGCGTTGACGCTGCCGTCGCCTCGAAACCTTGGCAGGAAGAAACAAGTCAGCCCGCCGGGCGCCTGGGCCAACACCAGGAACGCATCGCACATCGGCGCCGACATGAACCACTTCTGGCCGGTAATTCGGTACTCGTTGCCGCTCGGCTCGGCGCGCGTGGTGTTGGACCGCACGTCGGTGCCGCCCTGCCGCTCGGTCATGCCCATGCCGAGCGTGATGCCGTTCTTCTCGCGCCAAGGCCGGAACAGCGGGTCGTAGCGGCGCGAGGCGAGCTTGGGCATCAGCATGCCGACCAGGGAAGGATCGCCGGCAAACGCCGCCACCGCGGCCCGCGTCATGGTGATCGGGCACATGTGCCCGTTTTCCACCTGCGCCACCACGTAATAGCGGGCCGCCCGCGCCACCTCCGCCGGCGCCGGCGCACGCTCGGCATTGGCCTGCCAGGTCGAGGCATGCAGGCCCGCGGCGATGCTTTCGCCCATGAAATGATGGTAGGCCGGGTGGAACTCGACGGTATCCGAGCGCTCGCCGCGCGCGTCGTAAACGTGCAGCCGGGGCGGGTTTTCGTTGGCAAGCCGCGCCTGATCGAACATCGCGGCGGAGCCCCAATGGCGGCCGAACGCCCGTAGTGCAGCGTCCTCGTGCCCTGCCCCGTTGGCGGCCACCGCCTGGCGCAACGGCAGGTCGGAGCCGTAGAGGTCGACGTCCTGGTAAAGCGGCGGCTGGTTGATCGCCGTATGGCTGTCGGGCCGGGCGGCCATGACCGTCTCCTGCCGCCAACCTAGCACGGCCCTGTGGACCGAAAGGCCGCGGGCTTGCCGGGGGGCACCCACGCGCTTATAGCTTCCGCTTTAATGAACATTGCCCAGAAGTCCACGTTCGTGCTCGGCAGCCGCCACCTGCTCGGCATCGAGGGACTTTCGTACACCGACATCGTCGGCCTGCTCGATCTCGCCGAGGAATTCGTCGAGCTCAACCGCCAGATCGAGAAGAAGACCGCGGGCCTGCGCGGGCGCACGCTGATCAACATGTTCTTCGAGGCCTCGACCCGTACGCAAGCGAGCTTCGAGCTCGCCGGCAAGCGGCTCGGCGCCGACGTCATGAACATGTCGGTGTCGTCGTCCTCGATCCGCAAGGGCGAGACCCTGATCGACACCGCGGTCACGCTCAACGCCATGCACCCCGACATCATCGTGATGCGCCATCACGCCTCGGGCTCGGTCGAGCTGCTGTCGCAGAAGGTCGACTGCTCGGTGATCAACGCCGGCGACGGCCAGCACGAGCACCCGACCCAGGCGCTGCTCGACGCGCTCACCATCCGCCGCAACAAGGGCCGCATCGAGGGGCTTACGGTGGCGATCTGCGGCGACATCCTGCATTCGCGGGTGGCGCGCTCCAACATCATCCTGCTCAACACCCTGGGCGCGCAGGTCCGCGTGGTCGCGCCTTCCACGCTGCTGCCCCTCGGCATCGAGCGGATGGGCGTCGAGGTCACCCGCGACATGCGCGAGGGACTGAACGGCGCCGACATCGTCATGATGCTGCGGCTGCAGCGCGAGCGCATGAACGGCTCGTTCGTTCCGTCCACCCAGGAATACTTCGCCTATTTCGGCCTCGACCAGAAGAAGCTCGCCTACGCCAAGCCGGACGCCCTCGTGATGCACCCGGGACCGATGAACCGCGGCGTCGAGATCGACTCCATCGTCGCCGACGGCGCCCAGTCGCTGATCCGCGAGCAGGTCGAGATGGGCGTCGCCGTCCGCATGGCGGTGCTTGAGGCGCTGTCGCGGAACCTGCCGAATGCGTGACACCCATGCTGTCCAACGGACGTGAGCGCCGTCCCCTCCTGCTGGCCAACGCGCGGATCGTCGATCCGTCGCGCGGCCTCGATTTCCCCGGCGATGTTCTGATCGCGGAGGGCGTGGTCCGCGACGCCAAGCGCGGCATCAGCGCCGCCGGCGTGCCGGAAGGCACCGAGGTGGTGGATTGCCGCGGCCGGATCGTCGCCCCGGGTCTGATCGACATGCGCGCGTTCGTGGGCGAGCCCGGCGCCGAGCATCGCGAGACGATCGCCTCGGCAAGCCAGGCCGCCGCCGCCGGCGGCGTCACCACCATCGTCTGCCAGCCCGACACCTCGCCCGCCATCGACGATCCGACCATGGTCGATTACGTGCAGCGGCGAGCCCGCGACACCGGCATCGTCCACGTGCAGCCGATGGCGGCGCTGACCAAGGGCCTCAAGGGCGAGGAGATGACCGAGATCGGCCTGCTCAAGGCCGCCGGCGCGGTGGCCTTCACCGACGGCACGCAAAGCGTCACCAACGCCCAGGTGATGCGGCGCGCGCTCACCTACGCGCGCGACTTCGACGTCCTCATCGTTCACCACACCGAAGACCCCGATCTGGTCGGCGAAGGCGTCATGAACGAAGGCGAGTTTGCCGCGCGCCTTGGCCTGGTCGGTGCGCCCAAGGCCGCCGAGACCATCATGCTCGAACGCGATATCCGTCTGGTCGAGCTGACCGAGGGCCGCTACCACGCCGCCTCGATCACGTGCGCGGAGTCGCTCGACGTGCTTCGCCGCGCCAAGGATGCAGGCCTCGCCGTCACCGCCTCCGCCTCGATCAATCATCTGGCGCTGAACGAGAACGATGTCGGCTCCTACCGCACCTTCTACAAGCTGTCCCCGCCGCTGCGGGCCGAGCAGGATCGCAAGGCTTTGGTGCAGGCGCTCGAAGACGGCCTGATCGACGTCGTGATGTCGGATCACAATCCGCAGGATGTCGAGGTCAAGCGGCTGCCCTTTGCCGAGGCCGCTCCCGGCGCCATCGGCATCGAGACCGTGCTCCCGGCGGGACTCCGGCTGGTGCACAACGGCGATCTCAAGCTGATGACGCTATTGAAGGCGCTGTCCAGCCGCCCGGCCGAGTTGCTCGGCCTGCCGGGCGGAAGCTTGCGGCCCGGTTCGCCGGCGGACCTGGTGCTGATCGACCCCGACGTGCCCTGGCTGCTCGACCGCGACGAGCTCAAGTCCAAGTGCCGCAACACCCCGTTCGACGAGGCGCGGATGCAGGGACGCGCGGTGCGCACCATTGTCGCTGGCCGTACCGTCTACGAGTTCGTGTGATAGGCTTTGGGCTCCGGGGGAGCTCACTTGTCGTCCTTGGTCCTCACCGCGATGGCGCTGATCCTGCTCGGCGCGTTTCTGGTCGGCTACCTGCTGGGTTCGATCCCGTTCGGGCTGCTGCTGACGCGACTGGCTGGCCTGGGCGACGTGCGCAGCATCGGATCGGGCAACATCGGCGCGACCAATGTCCTGCGGACCGGCCGCAGAGGCTTGGCGGCGGCGACGTTGGTCTGCGACATGCTCAAAGGCACCGCCGCGGTTCTGTTGCTCGACGGTTACGCGCGCTGGAATGGCTTGATCGGTCCGGAGCCGGGCTTGGTCGCGGGGCTCGGCGCGGTTGTCGGTCACGTCTTTCCCATCTGGCTCAAATTCAAGGGCGGCAAGGGCGTAGCCACCTTCGTTGGCGTGCTGATCGCGGTGAGTTGGCCTGCGGCGCTGGTGTTTGGCGCGATCTGGATCGTGGTGGCGGCCGTGACCCGCTATTCGTCGCTGTCCGGCCTGGTTGCAACCGCATCGACCCCTGCGGTGGTGTTCTTGTTCGCGGATGGCCGGCGCGCGCTCCTGTTCCTGGCGCTGGGCCTGCTGATTTTCATCAAGCACCGCAACAACATCGCCCGCCTGCTCGCCGGCACCGAACCGAAGATCGGGACCGACTCCAGGGAATCCACCGCAGCTTAGTCGCGATCAGCCGACCGCCAGCTCGGCCTGGCGCACCGGCGCGCCATGGGTGTGCGGGATCTTGTCGGCGAACACCTGCACGAAATCGGGCACCGTCGATGCGTCGGCGGTCGGCTGCAAGGCGACGTCGACGTAGCGTTCGGCCTGCGGCGTCGCCACCACCCGCTGCATGATCGCCCGGTAGCGGCGCATCAGCCGCACCCAGCGCCACACCGCCCGCGAGGCCTGGAACGCCCAGCGCGGATAGAACACCAGCGGATGCTCGAGGGGCAGGCCGTGGCGACGTTGCGCGCGCACCTTGCGGCGGACGAAACCGAACTGCAGCGGATGCACGCCTTCGATCCGGGTTGCGCCCGAGAACACGGTCAGAGCATCGACGATCTTTCGCGGGTTGAGCCCGCTCGCGACGCCGCGGCGAAGCACGGTCTCGATGTGATCGTCCGAATAGTAGCGCGCCCAGGCATCGCGATAGACCTTGCCCCACTCGTCGGCCGACATGATCGGATGCGCGGTGCAGACATGCTCGAGGTCGTACTTGTTCATGTCCGGGTCCATCGCGACCTGTCGCAGGTACAGATTCTTGTGGTCCTCCGACCCAGGCAGCGGCGTCAGGCAGAAGAATTCCAGGATATCGACCGGCAGCTCCTTCTTGATGATCTCGATATCGCGGGCGATGGTGTCGGGCGTATCGGTCGGGAAGCCGAGGATGTAGCCGGCCCAGGTCATCACCTTGGCGCGACGCCAGGCCTGCAGCATCTCGCGGTATTCCCAGATCTTGTTCTGCCGCTTCTTGGTGCCCATCAGCGATTCAGGATTGATGTTCTCGAGCCCGATGAACACCATGTTGCAGCCGGCACGCGCGGCCTTGTCGATGAAGCCGGGAATGCGATGGCATAACGTGTCGACCTGCAGCAGCAGGCGGATCTTCATGCCCTCCTGCTCGCGCAACTTGATCAGCCGATCCAGGATCGGCTCCCAGTTGCGGTTGCGCGCGAAATTGTCGTCGGTGACGAAGAAGCGCGTGATGCCCTTTTCGGCATTGGCGCGCACGATGCCTTCGACATCGTCGGCGGTCCGATAGCGCGACTTGCGGCCCTGCACGTTGATGATGGTGCAGAAGCTGCATTGGAACGGACAGCCGCGCCCGGCATCGAAGCTGGCGTAATGGCCGGCCACCCGCTCCACCACCTTGCGCGGCAGGATCGGATAGGTCGCGGCCTCCATGGTCGGCAGGTCGCCGAGATGATTGTACTGGGGCTTGGTTCGGCCGGCGTTGATCTCGCGCAGCAGGCCCGCCATGCGGCCTTCCGCTTCGCCGGCAAACAGGATCATGCCGAGGTCGACCGCCTCGCGTAGGTCCGCGGGCAGCTCCGGCAGCATGGAGATGCAGCCGCTGACGTGAAAGCCGCCGATCACTACCGGCAGGCCATGGCCGCGAAAGGCGCGCCCGAGATCGAGCGCGCGGGGGAACTGGTTGGACTGCACGCCGACCAGGCCGACAAAGCCCGCGCCGGCCGCGCGGATGCGCGCCACCACGCCCTTGATGTCGATGATGGTGTTGCACTCGTCGTAGGCCTCGATCTCGATGTCGACATCGGGCCCGAGCACGCGGTCGCGCGCGCACTCCTCCAAAAGCCCATGCACGCTCGCAAGGCTGTTGGACGGAATGGTGGAGCGCCACCACTGGATCACATAGCCGTCATGGTCGTAGTGCGACGGCTTGATTAGGACGACGCGAAACTGGCCCATCCCCTCACTCGGTCGGAAGCTGCTGAACCGCCTGAAAGGAAAATTATAGCCCAAAATGCCGCCTCGAAACAGCGGCCGCCTTCTGCCCGGAAGGCCGGCGCGGTCCCGTTCCGGTTGTGATCCGCCCGACCCTGGGCAATGCTCCATCTCTTCGGGGGGAACTGTGGGCGTCGACACGCAAGCGGGCATGCGGCTGACCGACGAGCAGCGGATCGACTGGCTGCGCCTGATCCGCTCCGACAACGTCGGCCCCCGCACCTTTCGCGCACTGGTCAACCATTACGGCGGAGCGCGCGCGGCAATCGAGGCGCTGCCCGAGCTGGCGCGGCGCGGCGGCGCGGCCGGGCCGTCGCGCATCGCCACACGGGACGACGCTGAACGAGAGATTGCGGCCGCGCGCAAGACCGGCGTGTCGCTGGTCGCGGTGGGCGAGCCGGATTATCCGCAACGGCTTCGCATGATCGACGACGCGCCGCCGCTGCTGGCGGTGCGCGGCAAGGCCAAGGCGCTTACCGCCCCGATGCTGGCGGTGGTCGGCTCGCGTAACGCATCCGGCGCCGGCATCAAGTTCGCCGAGCGCCTGGCCCGCGATCTGAGCGAGGCGGGGTTTGTTATCGTCTCAGGGCTGGCGCGCGGCATCGACGCGGCCGCGCATCAGGCGAGCTTGTCGGGCGGCACGGTCGCGGTGCTGGCGGGCGGCCACGACCGCATCTATCCAGCCGAGCATTCGGGACTCCTGGAGCAAATCCTGCGCGACGGCGCCGCGGTCACCGAAATGCCGCTCGGTTGGGAGCCGCGCGGGCGCGATTTTCCCCGCCGCAACCGGCTGATTTCGGGCTTGTCGCTCGGCGTCGTCGTGGTCGAGGCCGCGCGCCGCTCCGGCTCGCTGATCACGGCGCGCATGGCGCTGGAGCAAGGCCGCGAGGTGTTCGCCGTGCCAGGCTCGCCGCTCGACCCGCGCGCCGAAGGCACCAACGGCCTGCTCAAGCAGGGGGCGACCCTGGTCACCGAAGCGGCCGACGTGATTGCGGTGGCGCGGCCGATCCTCGGCGAGCGGATCGAGTTTCCCGTCGAAGAGCCGGAAGCCACGCCGCCCGCGTTGGGCGAACCGGCCGCCGACGAGCGCGCCCGCATCGTCGCCTTGCTGGGCCCTGCGCCGATCTCGATCGACGACCTGGTGCGGCTGTCCCGATCCTCGCCGGCGATCGTGCGCACCGTGCTGCTGGAGCTGGAGATCGCGGGCCGGCTCGAACGTCACGGCGGCGGGCTGATTTCGCTGATCTAATTCATCTTTCGCGCAGCGCCGCCGTCGGGCTGTCCCCGCCCCGGTGGCGGCGGTTGACGTTCTCGGCTTCAAGTCTTGCCATGTCGAGCAGGTAGCCCAGCGTATCCAGGCCGTGGCGGCGGGCGAGCGACGCGAGGTCGGCCGCGAGCTGCGTGACATAGGCGGCCGCTTCCGCCGCCTCGTCTTCCGCCTCTGCCACCGGATCGATCGCCATGGACATTCCGCCCGCGAGCGGCGGTTTTATCGTGTGTACAAAGGGAGGAACACTGTGACATGTACCACCCATGGGTTGCGCGACGGGCTTTGTGGCCTGCCCGCCGCGATCGCCCCCAATTTGGCCCGGTTCGGTCTTCACGATTTGACAGGCAGAGGCGAGTTACCCATGTTCCGGCCTTGAGTCGGACCGCCAGCGGCCGCCGCGCTCACTCCGAAACTTGGACAACCCTCTGGCACTAAATGAAAATTGTCGTCGTTGAATCGCCGGCCAAAGCCAAGACCATCAACAAGTACCTTGGCTCGGGCTACGAGGTGCTGGCCTCATTCGGCCATGTTCGCGACCTGCCGCCCAAGGATGGCTCGGTCGATCCTGACCAAGATTTCCGCATGGTCTGGGAGGTGGACGACAAGGCCAACAAGCGCCTCAACGACATCGCCCGCGCCGTCAAAGGCGCCGACAAGCTGATCCTGGCCACCGACCCCGACCGCGAGGGCGAGGCGATCTCCTGGCATGTGCTGGAGGTGCTCAAGCAGAAGCAGGCGCTGAAATCGCAGCCGGTCGAGCGGGTGGTGTTCAACGCCATCACCAAGCAGGCGGTGGCCGACGCCATGGCGCATCCGCGCCAGATCGACGCCGCGCTGGTCGACGCCTACCTCGCGCGCCGCGCGCTGGACTATCTGGTCGGCTTCACGCTCTCCCCCGTGCTGTGGCGCAAGCTGCCGGGCGCGCGTTCGGCCGGGCGCGTGCAGTCGGTGGCGCTGCGGCTGGTCTGCGACCGCGAACTGGAAATCGAGAAGTTCGTCGCCAGGGAGTATTGGTCGCTGGTGGCGACGCTGGCGACGCCGCGCAACGAGACCTTCGAGGCGCGGCTCGTCGGCGCCGACGGCCGCAAAATCCAGCGGCTCGACATCGGCTCGGGCCAGGAGGCCGAAGACTTCAAGCGCGCGCTCGAGACGGCAAGCTTCACCGTCGCCACGGTCGAGGCCAAGCCGGCCAAGCGCCATCCCTACGCGCCGTTCATGACCTCGACGCTGCAGCAGGAGGCGAGCCGCAAGCTCGGCTTCGCGCCGGCCCACACCATGCGGATCGCGCAGCGGCTGTACGAGGGCATGGACATCGGCGGCGACACCGTCGGCCTGATCACCTACATGCGCACCGACGGCGTCGACATCGCGCCCGAAGCGATCGCCGCCGCGCGCCGCGTCATCGAGACCGACCACGGCCGCGAGTATGTGCCGCCCTCGCCGCGGCAGTATCACACCAAGGCCAAGAACGCCCAGGAGGCGCACGAGGCGATCCGCCCGACCGACCCCGCTCGCCGCCCGCGCGACGTCAAGAACGTGCTCGATTCCGATCAGTACCGGCTCTACGAGCTGATCTGGAAGCGCGCGGTCGCAAGCCAGATGGAATCGGCCGAGCTGGAGCGCACCACCGTCGACATCGCCGCCAAGGTCGGCGCGCGCAATCTCGATCTGCGCGCCACCGGCACCGTGGTCAAGTTCGACGGCTTCCTCGCGCTCTACACCGAGGACCGGGACGACGAAGCCGACGACGAGGACAGCCGCCGGCTGCCCCAGATGTCGGCCGGCGAGGCTCTGCAAAAGCGGCAGATCGACGCCAGCCAGCATTTCACCGAGCCGCCGCCGCGCTATTCGGAGGCGTCGCTGGTCAAGCGCATGGAAGAGTTGGGCATCGGCCGCCCCTCGACCTACGCTTCGATCCTGCAAGTGCTCAAGGATCGCGGCTATGTGCGGCTCGACAAGAAGCGCCTCGTCCCTGAGGACAAGGGCCGGGTGCTGACGGTGTTCCTGGAGAACTTCTTCTCCCGCTACGTCGAGTATGACTTCACCGCCAACCTCGAGGAGCAGCTCGACCAGATCTCCAACAACGAGATCGACTGGAAAGAGGTGCTGCGTAAGTTCTGGCGCGACTTCACCGCTGCGGTCGGCGAGACCAAGGAGCTCAGCATCTCCCAGGTGATCGACGCGCTCGACGAGGTTCTGGCGCCGCACCTGTTCCCGCCCAGCAAGGACGGCACCGATCCGCGGAAATGTCCGAACTGCGGCACCGGCCGGATCGGGCTGAAGCTCGGCCGGTTCGGCGGCTTCATCGGCTGCTCGAACTATCCGGATTGCAAGTACACACGGCAGCTTGCGGTCGGTCCCGATGGTGCCGCCGGCGGCATGCGCAAGCTCGGCGAGGATCCGCAGACCGGGCTGGAGGTCACGGTGCGCTCCGGACGCTTCGGCAGCTATCTGCAGCTTGGAGAAGCCACCAAGGACGAAGACGGCAAGGCGGTGAAGCCCAAGCGGGCGAGCCTGCCCAAGGGCGTCTCGCCCGACGACATCGAGCTTGACTGGGCGCTCAAGCTTTTATCGCTGCCGCGCACGGTCGGCCGGCATCCCGACGACGGCGAAGATATCATCGCCGGCATCGGCCGCTTCGGGCCGTATGTGAAGCACGGCAAGACCTACGCCAATCTGGAGGCGGGCGACGACGTCACCACCGTCGGCCTCAATCGCGCGGTGAGCCTGATCGAGGACAAGAAGAAGAACCCAGGCAAGGGGCGTCGCCGCGCCGACCCTGGCCGCGAGCTGGGTGAGCACCCGCAAAAGGGCGGCATGATCGTCGCCAAGAACGGCCGTTACGGCCCCTACGTGAGCCACGACGGTGTCAACGCCAATCTGCCGGCTGACAAGACGCCGGAAACCGTGACGCTGGACGAGGCCGCGGCCCTGATCGACGCGCGCGCCGAGCGCGGCGCCGGTTCGAGCGCGCGAAGAAAGCGCCCGGCGCGCAAGGAGCCTGCCGCCAAGGCCGCGGGGCCAAAGAAGCGCGCTGGGGCTGGCACCGCCAAGGGCCCGCGCAAGACCAAGGCCCAAAGCAAGGCTGAAGCCGCCGAGTGACCGGCTGGTAAACCACCCGTCCCGATCATAAATTGATGCATCGGAGAGCGCCACAGGGCGCCTGAATCGACATTGAACCGACCCAAATCCTCTCAATTCCCATCCAAGGACGAGATTCTCGCCTTCATCGGCGACAAACCCGGCAAGGTCGGCACCCGCGAGATCGCGCGTGCCTTCAACCTCAAGAATGACCGGCGAGTCGAGCTCAAGCGCGTGCTGCGCGAGCTTGCCGACGAAGGCCGCGTCGAGACCCGACGCAAGAAGCTTCATCACCCCGGCACGCTGCCGCAGGTCACGCTGGCTGATGTGACCAGCCGCGACCGCGATGGCGAGCTGATTGCCACGCCCACCGAGTGGGACGAGGACGCGCACGGCCCGCTGCCGAAAATCCGCGTCGCGGCCTCGCGCAAGGCGCGTCCCCATGAGACCGCCGGCATCGGCGACCGCGTGCTGCTGCGCATCGAGACCAGCGGCGAGGACGACGTCGCCTACTCCGGCCGCATCATCAAAGTCATCGGCAGGGCCAAGACACGAGCGCTCGGCATCTTCCGTTCCCTGCCCGGTGGCGGCGGCCGGCTGGTCCCGATCGACAAGAAGCAGCTCGGCCGCGAGCTGGCGATCCCGCGCGAGGCAAGCAAGGACGCCAAGGACGGCGACCTGATCGCCCTCACGTTGGAGCCGCAGCGCCGCCTCGGGTTGCCATCGGCGCGCGTCGAGGAGCGGTTGGGCTCGCTGAAAAGCGAGCGCGCCGTGAGCCTGATCGCGATCCACGCCCACGACATCCCCCACGTATTTCCGGTCGCGGCTGTCGCCGAGGCCGACGCGGCGCGGCCGGCAAGCCTCGCCGGCCGCGAGGACTGGCGCAAACTGCCGCTCGTCACCATCGACCCGGTCGATGCCAAGGATCACGACGACGCGGTTCACGCCGCGCCCGATCCGGACCCGAATAATCCGGGCGGGCACATCATCACCGTCGCCATCGCCGACGTCGCCCATTACGTGACGCCGGGCTCGGCGCTGGACCGCGAGGCGCAGAAGCGCGGCAACTCGGTCTACTTTCCCGATCGCGTGGTGCCGATGCTGCCGGAGCGCATCTCCAACGATCTGTGCTCGTTGCGCCCCAGGGAGGACCGCGCGGCGCTCGCAGTCCGCATGATCGTCGGCCGCGACGGCCGCAAGCGGTCCCACACGTTCCACCGCGTGATGATGAAATCGGCCGCCAAGCTCAATTACGTGCAGGTCCAGGCGGCGATCGGCGGCAGCACCGACGAAGACACCGAGCCGTTGCTCGATGCCGCGCTGCGTCCGCTTTACGACGCCTATGACGCGCTCAAGCGCGCCCGTGAGGCCCGCGGGCCGCTCGATCTCGACCTGCCGGAGCGGAAAATCCTGCTCAAGCACGACGGCACCGTCGACCGCGTCACCACGCCCGAGCGGCTGGAATCGCACCGGCTGATCGAGGAGTTCATGATCCTGGCCAACGTCGCGGCCGCCGAAACCCTGGAACAGGCGCGCCTGCCGCTGATCTATCGCGTGCACGACGAGCCGTCCCTGGAGAAGGTCGAGGCGCTGCGCCAGTTCCTGGACACCCTGCACATCTCGCTGCCCAAGGGTGGCGCGCTCCGCGCCGAGCAATTCAACCGCATCCTGCGCCAGGTCAAAGGCCGGGACGTCGAGACCCTGGTCAACGAGGTGGTGCTGCGCAGCCAGGCCCAGGCCGAATACGCGGCCGAGAACTTCGGGCACTTCGGGCTGAATCTTCGCCGCTACGCCCACTTCACTTCGCCGATCCGCCGCTACGCCGACCTGGTCGTGCATCGCGGGCTGATCCGCGGCGGCGGCTTCGGCGACGACGGCCTGCCCCAAAGCCAGGACCAGGCTGGCCTCGCCGAGATCGCCGCGCAGATTTCAGCCGCCGAGCGCCGTGCCATGAAGGCCGAGCGCGAAACCGTCGACCGGCTGATCGCCCACCACCTCGCCGACCGCATCGGCGCAAGCTTCGAGGGCCGCATCTCCGGCGTCACGCGCGCCGGCCTGTTCGTCAAGCTCGACCACACCGGCGCCGACGGCTTCGTGCCGGCGCGCACCATCGGGCAGGAGTATTTCCGCTACGAGGAGAAGCTGCACGCCATGGTCGGCAGCCGGTCCGGCGAAAGCTATCGGCTGGGCGACCGCGTCACCGTGAAGCTGGTCGAGGCCGCTCCCGTCGCCGGCGCGCTGCGCTTCGAACTGCTGTCGGAGGGCCGGGTCGCCGAACACAGGCCACGCAAATCCGGCAAGCGCGACGAACCGCGGCGCCAACCGCACCGCGAAAGGCGCTATAGTCGAAAGCGCAAATGACCACCCCGCCCGAACTGCTTCAGCGCTTCACCTCCGATGCCGTGGCAGGTCATCCGAACCTGACACCGAAGGACGCGGCAACACTGATCCTGCTCGACCGCAGCGGCCCCTCCCCCAAGGTGCTGATGGGCAAGCGTCATGACCGCCACAAGTTCCTGCCGGGCATGTTCGTGTTTCCTGGCGGCGGCGTCGATCCGCAGGACCGGCTGATGGCGCCGGGCACGTCGCTCGATCCGCGCGCCGAGCAGAAGCTGATGTCCAGCGTGCGGCGCCCGACCGCGGCCAAGGCGCGGGCGCTGGCGCTGGCCGCGATCCGGGAAACCTTCGAGGAAACCGGCCTGCTCGTCGGCACCAAGGGGTCAGCGACGGCGGGCGTGCCAGCCGGGGTCTGGAGCGCGTTCGCCGAAGCGAGCGTGCGTCCCGATCTCTCCAGCGTGCACTTCATCGCCCGCGCGATCACGCCGCCGCGGCGCGTGCGGCGCTACGACACCCGCTTTTTCACGGCCGACATCAGCGCCATCGCCCATCGCATCGACGGCAAGGTCGGGCCCGAGGCCGAGCTGGTCGAGCTGGTCTGGGTTCCGCTCGAGGGTATCAAGCAGCGCGTCGAGCTGCCCGCCATCACCGAGATCGTGCTGCACGACCTGGCGGGGCTGCTCGAGGCGGGGTTCAGCCACGACCTGCCGGTGCCGTTCTATCGGGTCAAGCACGGCAAGCGCGTGCGCGAGCTCCTCTAGTTTCCTTGACTTTCGCGCCGGTCCGCCTAGTTTTCCGGCACGTCCGCACATCCTATCGAGGTCCCCATGGCCAAGGCCGTCACCACCAAGATCAAGCTGGTCTCGAGCGCCGACACCGGGTTCTACTACGTGACCAAGAAGAACTCGCGCACCATGACCGAGAAGCTGAAGATGAAGAAATACGATCCGATCGCCAAGAAGCACGTCGATTTCGTCGAAGGCAAAATCAAGTAACCGCAGGATCGGGCTCGGTTCAAGGAAAGGGCGCCGCATGAGGCGCCCTTTTGCATTCCTGAATAAGGTGGCCGACCGGGCCCGATGTCATGAGGAGGCCACTCGTCATCGTTCCCGGCCGGCCGAACCCCACGGACTCAGGAGATGCGGCGGACCTGAGCATCCCGCAGGGTTTTCGCGAAGGAAGCGCCGCTGCTCGAATGGCGGACTCAACCGACCATTCTCGACGTCACGCTGCCTCCCGTTCGCCCGCACGCTATCCAATCGGCACGTGAAAGCAACGCTCAAACCCTTGATAAATGCTGGTTTTTCCGGCAATCGCACGTCAACCTGAATCGTTATGGTTTACCGTCGAGCGGCTCATGTTTGCTTGATGTCCGGCCAGTTCCATTCGCGCCCTCAAAGACACACTCAAAGAGATTTCGTGCCGGCTTCGACAACCGGTGGGACTACAGGGCCTGGGGCACTGCTACGTTGCCTCGGCCTCAAGACCTCGGAGAGGAAAATGCTTCGGCTGCCGATCATACTCTTCACCGCCTTGTCAGTTGTCGCGTTTTCCCAGGCTGCCTCGGCAGCCGATCTGCCGATCAAGGCTCCGGTTTATAAGGCACCAGTCAGGAGCGCTCCGACGTGGACCGGATGCTATGTCGGCGCCAATGCCGGATATGGCTGGCGGTGGAGCAGCCTCGCACAGGGGTTGGATGCACCCCCACCCTTCGAGCCCGGATTCGACGGCGGTTCTGACACTGGCGGCGGGCCGGTCGGGGGCGGCCAAGTGGGATGTGACTATCAAACCGGACCTTGGGTGTTCGGCGCGCAAGCCATGTTTAATGCGGCGGACGTGGCCGGCAGCCACGGATTTACAGACTTCCCGCAAGAGGTCGTCGGAACCAGAGCCAAATGGTTCGCAACGTTCACTGGACGCGTTGGCTACACGGTGCAGCCCAACACACTGGTGTACGTCAAGGGCGGATTGGCCCTACTGCGCAATCAGTATTCTGACGTGTGCGCAGACGATGTGGCGTGTGAGGGGGCGTATTTTGGCAGCATCAGCCGCACGCTGAGAGGATGGATCGTCGGCGGCGGACTGGAACACATGTTCATGCCGAATTGGTCGGTGTTCGTCGAATACAACTACATCGGCATCGGCAAGCATCACGAGATCATGCTTTACACCGATGGCGACACCTTCCCCTACGACTACAAAGACAATTTCCAGGCCGTTCTCGTCGGGCTGAACTTCCGTTTCGGTGGGCTGCCAAGGTAGCGCGACACGCACGCGCTGATCGGACTCCACTCAGTCGAGAGCAGCAACGCCGAAAGGCGGCCGGCCGAGGCTTCGCCTTCACGTCATGGTCTCAGACCAGGCTGCGCCGGCGCGTGACTTCGATTTCAGCCAAGCTCATTTCGGCTTCGAGCTCTGCCGCCTCGCCCTCCAGCCGCCGCGTTCGATTCTCAGCTTCCGCGTCTTCTCCGACCGCCTCGGCGCAATCCCAGACGCCAAAGCCCACCAGGACGAAGCCCAGAAAATCACTTTCGACCGAGGCAGCCAGACCGCCTGCCATGAGAAAAACCGACCGCACGATCTTGACCGTGCGCTTGAGACGGGACGTGACCGACTCCAGAAGCAACTCGCAGGTCGCCACGCGGTATTGAAGGGCGACGACGTATTGCGCGAGTTCGTTGTCCGGCAGCACCCGGAGATCTTGGACGGGCACCGGTCACCGAGGATAGGGTCGGGCAGCCACGAGTGCCTCGGCCTGCGCCGCCCGAGCCTCGATGGTGGCGGCAGTCGAAGGCATGGCTTTGCGCCGCTCATAGTCTCGGTAGGATTCCATCAGCGCCTTGGAACGCTGCTGCAGGACCTCAAAGCGTGCAGCAAGCATCGCTTGCCGCCGGGCCCGCCATACGTTGAACAGCAGGGCGGCCGCGCCAAACCCCACGGTCAAGCCGGCGGCGGCAAGGAGTATTGGCTTCCACTCCGAGCCCAGCGATGCACGAGTTGACGCGACCCAGCCGACCACGAAGGCCAATTGCAGAAGCACAAAAAATCCGAGGTAATAGGCCCAACCTGCCGCAACTTGATGGCGTGGAACTGGTGCTTCAGCCGATGGGGCGACAGGGGCAGGCGCCGCACCAGCCTCGCCAATCTTCGCTGCGACAGACTCAGCGGCCTGTCGTGCAGACTCAGCCGCCTGTTGAAGTGAGGCCATCTGGTCCGCCATGGTGCGACACCCGGCAATGGTTGCTGGACCGCTTCAATATAGTGCGAACGGCCGCCGTTTCAAAGCGGCGCACCGCACTCAGAGCCTACGAAGACGCCGCGAATTTCAGCTACGCGGCATCGGCGACCACGCGGTTGCGTCCGTCGCGCTTGGCGCGATACAGCGCCTGGTCGGCGCGCTTGAGGATCGAGCCGGCGGTATCGTCGGCGGTGTCGAGGGTGGCGATGCCGATCGAGATGGTGACCGAGACCGCGCCGCTGCCCTGCTGGATGGAAAACGGCTCGGAGGCGATGCGCCGGCGCAGCCGCTCGGCCACGATGGTGGCGATCGCCATGTCGGTCTCCGGCATGATGATGACGAACTCCTCGCCGCCGAAGCGGCAAGCCAAGTCGATGCCGCGGATCGATTTGCGGATGCGGGTGGCGAATTCGCGCAGCACGTCGTCGCCGGCATCATGGCCATGGGTATCGTTGATGGCTTTGAAATAGTCGACGTCGAGCACCAGCGCCGTCAGCGGCTTGCCGCGCGAGGCCGCCTGCTCGACCAGCGCGGTCAGGTGGTTTTCCATGTAGCGGCGGTTGTAAAGCCCGGTCAGCGGATCGGTGATCGCCATCTCGATCGACATCTGCACGTCGTCGCGCAGCCGCTCGGTGTAGCGCTTCTTGCGGATCTGGGTGCGCACGCGGGCGTGCAGCTCGTTCTTGTCCATCGGCGGCATCAGATAGTCGTTCACGCCGATTTCCAGTCCGCGGATCATGCGCGCCTTGTCCTCGCGGTCGCACACAGCCAGGATCGGCACGTTGCGCGTGCGCTCCAGGGAGCGGATCTGGCTGCACAGCCGCAGCGCATCGTGATTCTCCAGGCCGAGCGACATGATCACCAGGTCGTAGTTGCCGTCGGCCGCACGAAACAGCGCCTCGCTCGGATTGGACTCGATCTCGACGGTCTGCTCGACCGACAGCGCCGCGGCAAGCCGGTCGGCGGACGAACTGCGGTCGTCGACGATCAGCACGCGGCCGGCACGCCCGCTGTCGTTCATCGCGCCGCTTTCGGCGTTCTGAATGCCGATCTCCCGCGAGGTCGCAGCCCGCATGCGCAGTTCGTCGGTCATCATCTTGAGGCGGGCGAGCGAGCGCACCCGCGCGATCAGCGCCACGTCGGACACCGGCTTGGTGAGGAAATCGTCGGCCCCCGCCTCCAGCCCGCGCACCCGGTCGGACGGATGGTCGAGCGCGGTCACCATGATCACCGGGATGTGGTGGGTGGACGGATTCGACTTCAGCTGCCGGCACACCTCGAAGCCGTCCATGTCCGGCATCATCACGTCGAGCAGGACGATGTCGCACTCGGCCTTTTCGCACTTGCTCAACGCCTCGGCGCCGCTCATGGCGGTGGTGACGTCGAAATACTCGGCGGACAAGCGCGCTTCGAGAAGCTTCACATTGGCCGGCACATCGTCGACGACCAGTACGCGGGCAGTCACTGACGCTACTCCTCAGGCGTTGCCGAGAAAATGGCGGATGGTCTCGATGAACTTGCCGACCGAGATCGGCTTCGACAGATAGGCCTCGCAGCCGCCCTCCCGGATACGCTCCTCGTCGCCGCGCATGGCGAACGCGGTGACCGCGACCACGGGGATGGCCTTGAGCTGCGGATCGTCCTTCATCCACTTGGTGACTTCGAGGCCGGACACCTCGGGCAGCTGGATGTCCATCAAAACCAGATCGGGCTGGTACTTGCGTGCGAGGTCAAGCGCTTCGATGCCGTTGCGGGTGCCGATGGTGGCGTAGCCGTGGGCCTCCAACAGGTCGTGGAAGAGCTTCATGTTGAGCTCGTTGTCTTCCACGATCAGCACCGTCTTGGACATTCGCGTCCCGCCCTTCCCCGCTGCCGCAAAGCCTGCGGCGCCCGGATGGAGGCGCCGTCCAGCGCGGGCATTGCGCCCGTGCACAATGCTTAACAGGCTAGTGAGGAAAGATTACGGAAAGGCAAACGCTGCCGCGTGGTTCGCGCCTGCCGCCTCGCCACAGGCGTTAACAAAACCCGGCGGTTACCCGCAAAATTGGGGCAGAAGGAACGCGCGCGCGGCTCATTTCCGGACCGCGTTGCCAGGTTCTATCCCCAGCTTCGTGGATCGGCCTGATCTTCCTAGCGCCCGCGGCGGGTACACTGGCAGAGCACTTCCGGAGCAAAACCGTGAAACGTGCCAAACACAAGGTTGCCGGCACCCATCGCGAGGCGGCGGAAGCCGTCGCCGTGATGGCGCTATCCTACCTCGCCGCCGATCATGAGCAGCTCGGCCGGTTCCTTGCGGTCACCGGAATCGGTCCCGAGCGCATCCGCGAGGCGGCCCGCGACCGGAGCTTCCTCGCCGGCGTGCTGGACTACCTCGCCTCCGACGAGCCGCTGCTGCTGGCCTTCGCCCGCGCGACGGAGTTGCAGCCCGCCGAGGTCGCCAAGGCCCGCGCGATCCTCTCCGATCACCCGGACGGCTCCTGATGCCCGCGTTCTGCCGCGATTGCCTCAACGACGCCGGCGACAATGCGCGCTGCCCCATCTGCTTTTCGCCGCGCATCCTGCGCCACGCCGAACTCGACGGCCTCACCATCTCCCACGTCGACTGCGACGCGTTCTACGCTACCATCGAGAAGCGCGACGACCCTAGTCTTGCCGACAAGCCCTTGATCATCGGCGGCGGCAAGCGCGGCGTGGTGTCGACCGCCTGCTACATCGCCCGAACCTTCGGCGTGCGCTCGGCGATGCCGATGTTCGAGGCGAAGCGGCTGTGCCCGCATGCCACGGTGATCCGGCCCGACATGGACAAGTACGCCGGCGTCAGCCGCGAGGTGCGCAACCTGATGCTCGATCTGACGCCGCTGGTCGAGCCGCTGTCGATCGACGAAGCGTTCATGGATCTTGCCGGCACCGAGCGGCTGCATGGCATGACCCCGGCCCGCGCACTCGCCCGCTTCGCCGCGCGGGTCGAGCGCGACATCGGCATCACCATTTCCATCGGTCTGGCCGCCAACAAGTTCCTCGCCAAGATCGCGTCCGATCTCGACAAGCCACGGGGATTTGCCGTGATCGGGCGCGCGGAGGCCATGAGCTTCCTCGGTGACAAGCCGATTTCGCTCATTTTTGGGGTCGGCAAGGTCGCAGCCGGCCGGCTCGCCAAGGACGGCTTCCGGCTGATCGCCGATCTGCAGCGCACCGAGGAGCGCGAGTTGATGCGCCGCTACGGCGCCGAAGGCCAGCGGCTGTGGCGACTCGCCCGCGGCATCGACGCTCGCGGCGTCGACCCCGTGCGCGAACGCAAGAGCGTGTCGGCGGAAAACACCTTCGAGCGCGACATCGCCTCGTTCCGGCCGCTGGAAAAGCGCCTGTGGGCGGCGGCCGACGAGGTCGCCGAACGGCTCAAGGAGAAGCGCCTGGCCGGCTCGACCGTGACGCTCAAACTGAAGACCGCCGATTTTCGCATCCTGACTCGGGCGCGCTCGCTGGCCAGCCCGACCCAGCTGGCCGGCACGATCTTTGCGGCGTCGCGCGAATTGCTGGCACGCGAGGTCAACGGCACGCGCTATCGGCTGCTGGGAGTCGGCGTCAGCGCTCTCACCGACGCCGATGGGGCCGATCCCGTCGATCTGATCGACCGCGGCGCCGGACGGCGCGCGGCGGCCGAGCGCGCCATGGATCGTGTGCGCGGCAAGTTCGGCCACGACGCCGTGATCAAGGGACTGGCGTTCGAGGACGATGACGAGACCCGCGGACAAGAGCCGAAAATCCCCAGTCCCCGCCGGCTGCTCTGACCCCTCGGTCGCCTCCGCACCCGCTTTTCGCCACGCGTGCGCTGCCCTACGCTTGCCCCAGGATCGGCGGGGCGGCCGGCAAGAGGCGGAGAGCGTCATGTCAGACCAGACGGTCGTACAGGTTTCGCGCATGCTGGACGAGCGCGGCCTGAGCTCGTTCCAGATCAAGCTTTTGATCTGGTCGTTTTTCGTGGTGCTGATCGACGGCTACGACATCGGGGCCATCGCCTTTGCCGCGCCGCATCTGGTCAAGGCGTGGGGCGTCTCGCCGCACGATCTCGGCCCGGTGTTCAGTGCGAGCCTGATCGGCATCCTGTTCGGGTCCGCGCTGTTCGGCTGGGTCGGCGACCGTTACGGCCGCAAGGCCGCGCTGATCTGGTCGAACCTGCTGTTCGGCGTATTCACCTACGCCGCCGCGCATGCCTCCAACCTCGACCAGATGTTCTGGCTGCGGCTGGTGGCCGGTCTCGGCATCGGCGGCGTCATCCCGAACGTGGTCGCCATCAATGCCGAGTCCGCGCCGCGCAAGCTGCGCGCCACCATGGCCATCATCGCGGTCGGTCTGGTGCCGCTGGGCGGCGCTTTCGCCGGCGCGGTCAGCGCGGTCCTGGTGCCGACCCATGGATGGCCCATCCTTTTCCAGATCGGCGGCATCGTGCCGGTTGTGATCGGCCTTGCCGGGTTCTTCGGGCTGCCGGAGTCGATCAAGTACATGGCGCTGCACGAAGGTCACCGCGGCGGGATGGAACGGCTGATTGCCGACATCAGCCCCGGCTTCAAGGTGCCACCGAACGCGCGGTTCGTGCTGGAGGACGAGCGCGAGCAGTTCACCGGCTTCAATCCGGCCTATCTGTTTCGCCAGGGGCTTGAGGTCATCACCCCGCTGACGTGGCTGCTGTTCGCCCTCAACCTGATGGGATTCTTCTTCCTGCTGAGCTGGACGCCGACGCTGATGACCGCATCCAAGCTGCCGCCAACCACGGCGGCACTCGCCGGCACCGCCATCCAGGTCGGCGGCACGGTCGGCTCGCTGCTGCTGTGCGGATGGTTGCAGCGCCAGCGCTTCCTCGGCATCGCCATCATGTTCGTGATCGCCGTGCCGGTGGTGGCCTCGATCGGATTTGCCGGCATGACCTCGCAGACGGCGCTGCTGATCGCGACCTTCTTTGCCGGCTTTTTCGTGCTGGGCATCCAGTCAGGCATCAACGTGGTCGGCGCCATGATCTACCCGACCTCGCTACGCTCCAACGGGTCAGGGTGGCAATTGGGCCTCGGCCGGATCGGCTCGATCGTAGGCCCGATGGTCGGGGCGCTCGCTGTGGGGATGCCGGTTCAGCACCTCTACATGTGGGCCGCGGTGCCGTTCGCCGCAGGGGCGGTGGTCTGCTTCATCGTGCACCGGCTCAACGAGGCGCGGCTCGCCGCCCATCCGGAGCTGCGCGAGGCGCAGTAGGGCGAGCCCCTGCTCCGGTCGGCGGCCGCTAGCCTTAGCGGTCGCCCTTGGCCCACGGGAACAGCACCGCCGGGAAGTCCGCCGCGTGGCGGGGCCCCCGGTCGCGCGCTGCATACTCCGGATGCGCTGTCGGATCACGCTCGACCACCTTGCGATAGAGATGCCAGGTGGCGTGGCCCAGCACCGGCAAGACCACCGGAAGGCCGAGGAACAGCGGCAGCGAGCCTGCGAACAGCAGCACCGCCACGATCAGACCCCAGAGCGCCATGATGGCGGGATTGGCGAGCACAGCCCGCACTGACGTGGTCAGCGCGACGGCTGCGCCGACGTCGCGGTCGAGCAGCAGCGGGAACGACACCACGCTGAACACCAGCGCCGCCAGCGCGAACAGGAAGCCGACCGCGTTACCGATCAGGATGAGGCTCCAGCCCTGTCGCGTGGTCAGCACGTCGCTTGCGAACTGGGACAGCGAGGACGGCGTGCCGTAGCCGAAGAACGCCACGTAGATGGCGTGCGCGGTTCCGACCCAGACCAGGAACAGCAGCATCAGCAGCACGCCCAGCGCCACGATGGCGCCGATCGACGGCGAATGCAGCACCTTGGCGGCGTCAGCGGCTTCCACCGTCTCGCCCGCCTCGCGCCGCCGGCTCAGCTCGTAGAGGCCAATCGCGGCCAGCGGCCCGATCAGCGCAAAGCCCGCGGCCAATGGGTAGAACAACGGCACCAGCGCATGGCCAAGCGTCACTGCCGCGATGGCGATGCCGATGATCGGATAGATCACGCAGAGAAACACCGCGTGGCTGGGCATCGCTGAGAAGTCGTCCCAACCTTTTTTCAGGGCATCAAACAGATCGGACGCACCAATGCGCCGGATCGACAAGTGATCGTGGGATGTCGGCGCGCCGGCAAGGATATGGGCCTGGGCCATGATCGTGCCTCCGTGAACCGGGCTGGTTCAACGGTCGCGGCATCGAGTGACAGCGCCGCCGTGGCTTCGGCCGGTGGTCACATCGTGCTGCGACCAACGTACCCAACATGGTAGCCGGAGAATCCGTTCCCGCGCGTTCACGATTTCGGGACAGGCATGCGGCGCAACAATACGGGCAAGACGCCACCTTTGCCGCCATCAGGGACAGGGTCGGGCGTCCCTGAGCTCCAGCGAGGTCATTTGGCCGCTCAGAACGAAGTCGCCGTAATCAAGCATCAGCGCCCGCGATATGCCGTTCTCGTAGAGCTCAAAGGTAATCGCATAAACCGGTGTCTGTTCGCCGGATTTTTCCGATGTCGAGCGGTCGAAATAGCTGATTGTGACAGGCCAACGCGTGAGCTTATCGAGCTCGGTCTGCGCCGCTGTCGCGTCATCGGGACGCTGCTCGCCGGGCGCGATGGCGCGGCCGATCACGCTGAGCGAATCGTACACCTTCTGGCCATTGTCGGAGCCGTCGTAGACCGCAAGCTGCAGCAGCGTCTTGCCGGCCCGCCCAGCCTCGATGATTCGGCGCACGTGCTCGGTCGGAAACACCACTTGAGCGTCGAACTCGAGCTTCTTGTCCTCCGGCTCGGTCAATTTGACGGCCACCTCGCCGTTGCGCTCGCGCTCGGCCTGGCCGTCCACGGTTTCCCGCAGATTTTCGTCCATGAAGTTCTGCGAGTGGAAGCGCAGCCGCTTGGCGGCGCCCTCCTCCCACGAGGTCGCCCGCAGATCGCTGACCGCGACCTTGCCCTCGCCGGCGTCCAGCTCGGACACCTGGCGGAATTGCAGCGCGTAGCCTTCGCAGGCGCTGCCGGTGAAATCGTAGAGGATTCTGCCCCGCACCGATTGCATGGCCCGTTTGCCGCGGGTGCTTGCGAGCTTGAGATCGTAGACCGCCCGATGCGCCGCAAGCGCAACGGTGCTCCCTTGCGCCAGCGCAGGCCCGGGCGAGATTGCCGCGACGGCCGCGATCACCAGGGCCAGGGACACAGCCTTGTTCATCAATCTCTCCTGACGTCGCCCGGCGTTATCACCTTACGGCGCGCATGCGAGTGCCGCAATGCGGCCGCTTGCCAGTCGACACTCGATCAGCCAAAAGTCTGCGGCCGCGTCGGAAGGGCCGAGACAAACACGGCAATTTCATGAGCGGCGCCGGGCCTGCGCGCAAGGAGAATAACATGGTCGGAACAGTGGAAAAGAAACTCGCGGACCTTGGCGTCGTGCTGCCGACCCCGGCCAATCCGCTCGCAAACTACGTGCCATTCGTACGCACCGGGAATTTCATGGTGGTCTCGGGCCAGCTTTGCCTGGACACCGAGGGCAAGCTCGTCGCCAAGGGCCAGCTCGGCAGCACGGTTTCGATCGAGGACGGCCAGAAGGCCGCGCGTGCCTGCGCGCTCAACGTTTTGGCCCAGATCAAGGCCGCGCTGGGCGACCTCGACAAGATCGCCCGCGTGGTGCGGCTGGGCGGCTTCATCAACTCGGTGCCCGGCTTCGCCGATGGACCCAAGGTGATGAACGGCGCCTCCGATCTCATGGTCGCTGCCTTCGGCGACCGCGGCCGCCATGCCCGCACCACAGTGGGAGTCGCGGCGCTGCCGCTCGATGCCGCGGTCGAGGTCGAGGCCGCGTTCGAGGTCTCCTGACCGCAATCGCCGTGCGCGATTGGCTGACCGCGCGTCCGATCGCCCACCGCGGGCTGCACGATGCCGCCAAGGGCGTCATCGAGAACACCGCGTCCGCGTTCCGCGCCGCGATCGCGGGCGGCTATGGCATCGAATGCGACATCCAGCTCAGCGCCGACGGCGAGGCGATGGTGCATCACGACGAGGCGCTGGGCCGCCTGACCGAGGGCGACGGCCAACTCGATACAATCACCGCTGCGGCGCTCAAACGCATCGCGTTCAAGGCCACCGCCGACCGCATGCTGTCGCTGGGTGAACTCTGCGAGCTGGTGGACGGCCGCGCCCCGCTCCTCATCGAGGTCAAGAGCCGGTTCGACGGCGACCTGCGGCTCGCTGAACGGGCGGCGCGCATCATGACTGGATATCGCGGGCCGGCGGCGCTGATGTCATTCGATCCGCAGCCGATCGCCGCGGTGCGCCGCGCCTCTGCCGCGGTCCCGCGCGGCCTGGTTGGAATGCGGCGGACGCGTGAGGCGCCGGCGGCGAACATCTCGGTGCTGCGCTTTGCCGGCCAGGTGCTGTCGGCCCGCCCGCATTTCCTGGCCTATCGGGTGCAGGATTTGACCACGGCAATGCCGCTGATGGCCCGCCATGTGCTGCGCTGGCCGCTGCTCACCTGGACGGTGCGCAGCACTGAGGATCGAGCGCGCGCCGCACGCTACGCGGATCAAATGATTTTCGAGGGCTTTCGTCCGGCTTGAGACGGGTGCAACCTAGCGCCACGCGCGGCGTTGGATTTCAGGAGGTCCGATGCGAACCACCATTCTGAACCTGATCGCTCTCGCCATGCTGGTCGCGACCCCTGCCGTGCCAGGCCAAGCCGCCGAGCCGGGAATATGGGGCGCGCCCGCAGCCACCGATTTCTCCGCGGCGAAGCGGCGGCATCGGCCCAGCGTTCGCGCATCCTCTCCGTACCGCCACGGTCCGGGAACCATCGCCTGTACCCACGCCGGCTGCGTGCCGGTCCCGCCCGGCTGCCATGCCATTCGGGAGCGGACCATCGACGGCAGTCCGAGCGGCTTCCAGATCATCGTCTGTTGATGACGGTCCAGAAGCGATAGATTGGGCGGGCCGGAGTTGCCGGAGGCCTGCCTCTTCGATGACCGAACGCCCTCTTCGTCTGCGCGTCATTCCAGCCATTGCCGACGTCGATGCCACCGCGTGGGATGCCTGTGCCGATCCAGGCCGCGGTGGCTCATGCGATGAACGCCCCCAGCTTCAGGCGGCAGCGCAAGACCTCCCAACGAACCCATTTATCTCCCATGCTTTTCTCCATGCGCTGGAGGCGTCGGGGTCGGCGGTGGCGCGGGCCGGCTGGCAGCCTCAGCACGTGCTCGCGGAGGACGCCGACGGCAGTCTGCTCGGCGCGGTCCCCTGCTATCTCAAGTCCCATTCGCGCGGCGAATACGTGTTCGACCGCGGTTGGGCCGAGGCCTATGAGCGCGCCGGCGGGGCCTACTATCCCAAGCTGCAGATCTCGGTGCCGTTCACGCCGGCGACCGGCCGCAGGCTGCTGGTGCCGCCTGGCCCCGACGCCGATCGGCTGCGCCAGGGCCTCGTCGCGGGCCTGGTCGAACTGTGCCGGCGGCACGAGGCCTCGTCTGTGCACTTCACCTTCATGCCGCAAGCGGAGTGCGACTTCCTGGAGCGGCAGGGCTTTCTGCACCGCACCGACCAGCAATTCCATTGGGAGAATGCGGACTACCCCGGCTTCGAAAATTTCCTGGAGGCGCTTTCGGCGCGCAAGCGCAAGACCATCAAGCGTGAGCGGCGCGACGCGCTTTCAAACGGCATCACCGTGCATTGGCTGACGGGCCGCGACCTGACCGAAGAGGTGTGGGACGCCTTCTTCGAATTCTACATGGAGACCGGCTCGCGCAAATGGGGCCGGCCGTACCTGACGCGCACGTTCTACTCGCTGATTGGCCAGAGCATGGCCGACAAGGTCGTTCTGATGATGGCCAAGCGCGCCGGCCGCTACATCGCCGGCGCCATCAACTTCATCGGCTCGGACGCGCTGTACGGCCGGCACTGGGGCGCGATCGAGCACCATCCGTTCCTGCATTTCGAGATCTGCTACTACCAGGCCATCGAATTTGCCATTGCCCACAAGCTCAAGCGGGTCGAGGCAGGCGCCCAGGGCGAGCACAAGCTGGCGCGCGGCTACCTGCCGGTGACCACCCATTCGGCCCATTACATCGCCGATCCAGGATTGCGGCGGGCGGTCGCCGATTATCTGGTTCGTGAGCGCGCCTATGTGGAAGCCGCAGGCACGGAACTTGCGGCGGCGGCGCCGTTCCGCAAGGATTTGCTGGAACAGGAACATGACTGAGCATGATCCCCGAAAAGTGGGAACCGCTTTTCGGATAAGGATCATGCTCGACTAAGAATTTTCCGGAGGCTGCCATGCCGACCTACGATCCCAACAACATCTTCGCCAAGATCCTGCGTGGCGAGCTGCCGTGCCACAAGGTCTACGAGGACGACAGGGTGTTCGCCTTCCTGGACATCATGCCGCGAGCGCCCGGCCATACCCTGGTGCTGCCGAAAGCGCCGGCGCGCAACCTGCTCGACGCCGCGCCCGACGATCTCGCCGCGGTGGCCCGCGCCGCGCAGAAGATCGCCAAGGCGGCCATGAGCGTGTTCTCGGCGGACGGCGTGACGGTCCAGCAGTTCAACGAGAACGCCGGCGGCCAGGTTGTTTTCCACCTGCATGTCCACGTGATCCCGCGCAAGGCCGGCGTGCCGATGAAGCCGCCGGCCTCGGAAAAGGAAAAGCCCGAGGTGCTGTCCGACCACGCACTCAAGCTTTCGGCGGCGCTGAAGGGCTGACGCGCCGCGCCTCAGGGACCCCACAAATACGTTCCGAGCATCACCGCGGCCTCGCCCGCGAGCACGCCGGCGAACACCGACTGCCGCGCAAGCAGAAACGCCGCAAATCCCACGCAGGCCGCGCCGATGCGCACGGCGACCGGAATGCCGGCGAGCGCGCCTGAGGTGGCGAGGACGAGCTGCGCCAGCACGCCGGCCAGCATCGCGGTCGCCACCGCCCGCACCCAGACGATGATCTGGGATCGCTCGTCCAGGCCGCGGACCAGCATCAGACCGACCAGCCGCCACACCTCGTTCGGCAGAAAACCGACCAGGATCAGCGCCAGCGTCGGTCCAAGCTGCTGCAGCGTCAGCATCACGGACGCGCCTCCGCCCTGGTCTCGCGCCAACGGTGGACCAGATAGGCGATGGTGCCGGCAATCAGCCCCGTCCACATCAGGTCGAGACCGATCTTCTGCGCGGCCACCACCGGCCCGACCACGAGCCCCAGCGCGAAGGCCAGCCGCTCCAGCAGCGTGCGGGCGTTTCGCGCGCTCGACATCAGGATCGCCATCGGCGTGAAGAACAACAGCGTGGCCGCCAGCAGCGGCGGCAGCCGTCCGGCGAGATAGAAGCCCGCCATGGCGCCGACGACCGCGGCCGACATCAGGCCAACGCCAAGCCCGTTGTAGAAGGCGATCCGCCGCTCGGGCGGCATCTGCGGCAACAGCCGCATGCCCTCGACCCATACGCTGATGGCGGTGAAATGCATCGGCAGGACGAGGTCGCGCTGGCGCACGCCCGGACGTTTCAGCGTCGGCAACAGCGCCGCCACCATCGGCAGGAAGCGCACGCTGGTCAGCGTCACGGCCACCGCCACCTCCAGCAGCGACGCAGTGGTCAGCGTCGAAATCAGGATGACCTGCGCCGGCGCGGCCCAGACCAGCACGGTGCACAGCACCATCCACCACAGGCTGAAGCCGAACTCGTGGGCGAGCGCGCCAAGCCCGACGTAATTGCCGACCAGGACGTAGAAAAACACCGAACGCAGCGCCGTCGAAATTCCGTCCAGGAACACTTGCAGCGCGACGTGGGGCGGCGCCTCGCCCGCCCCTGCTGTTCTGTCATCGTCGGCCATGTTCGGTCGAAGCGCGCCCCCTTCAGGCAGCGTTCTTGGTCACACAGCCGGACCTTGAACGCAATCGGTCCGAAGAGCCCCGCACACGCACAATTCGGTCAGCGCCGAAGCAAGGAACGGCGCCTTACGGCAAGCATTGGCCCACAGCACAAATCGCCTGGCGGTTCGGCGACGGCGAACCGATGTCCCGTCAAACAAAATTCAACGTCCGCGAGGTTCCATGACATCCCACGCAATGCACGCGCGACGGGCCGCCCGGACGGCAACGGGCATGGTGCTGCTCACCATGTGCCTTGGCGTGTTCATCGCTCAGCTTGATTCCATGGTGGTCAATCTCGCAGTGAAGCACATCGGCGGCGACCTCGACGCCGGCGTCAGCCAGCTTCAGTGGGTGCTGGACTCCTACAATCTTCTCTACGCCACCCTGCTGCTGACCGGCGGCACGCTCGGCGATCTGTATGGCCGGATGCGCGTCTTTGTGATCGGCATCGGCTTGATTGTCGCGGGCTCGGTCGTGTGCGCCGCAGCGCCCAATGCCGCGACACTGATCGGCGGCCGCGCCATCACCGGCATCGGGGCGGCGCTCGAGGTGCCGACGTCCCTATCCATCCTTACCATCGCCTATCCCGATGCCAGAGAGCGCGGCCGTGCCATCGGCATCTGGGCGGGATGCAATGGCATCGCCATCGGGCTAGGCCCCACGGTCGGTGGGCTGCTGGTCGATGCCGCCGGCTGGCGCAGCATCTTCGCGCTGGTCATTCCGGCGGCGATCGTGGCCATGGCGCTGGCGATCTGGCGGGTCCCGGAATCGAGCGATCCGAAGGGGCGCCACTTGGATGCGGGCGGCCAGGCGCTGGCGATCGCCACGCTGGCCGCGCTGTCGTTCGTGGCGATCGAAGGCCCGCATTGGCATTGGAGCCCGCCGATCATCGGCATCGCCGCGGCGGCGGTGGTCTGCGGCGCGACGTTGCTCTGGTGGGAACGCGGGCAGAGCGGTGCGCTGATACCTCTGGGGCTGTTTGCGAACCGCGAGTTCAACGCCTCGCTCGGCTGCGCAGCCGCGATGACGTTCGGCATGTACGGCATGCTGTTTCTCACCCCGCTGTATCTGCAGTCGGTGGGCCAGTTCTCCGCGGCGATGGCAGGCATCGCGCTGCTGCCGCTGGCAATAGTCTTTGTGCTGGTGTCGCATTCCTCGGGCGCGCTCACCAAACGGTTTGGCGCGCGGATCATGATGACGGCCGGGATGGGCTGCATGGGGCTCGGCGTCGTGATGCTGATGTTCGTGTCGAGCGAGCCGAATCTCTGGCTGATCGAAGCCGCGCTGATCGTCATTGGGCTGGGACTCGGTCTGAACACCGGGCCGGTCAATGCGGTCGCGGTGGCAAGCGTTCCTGCGGCGCGGGCTGGGACAGCTTCCGGATTGCTCAACACCGCTCGCATGGTCGGCGCCACGCTCGGCATCGCCGTGCTGGGCACGCTGTTCGCCTTGCACGCAGGCCAGCAGCAGCCGGAGACCATGATCGCCGGCCTGCGGCTGGCCTACGGCGCCGGCGCCACGGTCGAACTCCTCGGAGCTCTGGTCGCGTTTGCTTTCGTTCGGGCCCGATCGACCGAGCGGCGAGACTAGGCCGCGTCGCGGTCCCGGCCTGCGCCGGCTTCGCCTGCAGGTGCTTCGCTAAGGCCCATGGCCGTCAAGAGGCCCTCCACCTCCTGGCGCGCCGTCATGTGCGACAGGGTCGGGCGCGTGCCGAGGGTGGCTTCGTCGAGGTCGTCGCAGGCCGTCAGCCCCCGCGGGAACAACTCGCGGAAGATCATCCGTTCCGCCAGCCCCTCGGCCAGCCGGAAGCCCAGCTGCTGCGACAGTTCGCGAAGGCTATCCCCGACCAGCCGCTTGTTCCGGGTGGTGAGCATGGACAGCCGGTTGCGGAGCACGATCCAGTCGGTCGGGGCTTCGCCGCGAAGCAAGCGCTGCCGGTTCGCCTCCGCCACGACCTGGGCGTAGCGGCCGGCGCCCGTCACGGCAAAGGTTTCGGGATCGACGGTGCCGAGCACGTCGAAATCGACAAAGCTGTCATTGAGCGGCGTGACCAGGGTGTCGGCCAGGCCGTAGACCTGCCGCGTGGTGGCGCTGCCGTGGCCGGGGGTATCGATCACCACGCAGTCGTGGCTCTCGTCCAGCCGGTCGACCACCTCGCTCAGGACCTGCAAGGCGGCGGTCTCGTTGCCCAGGCCATTCTGCGGGTCGATGCACAGGTGATCGGGGATCGGCAGCGTCTGGCCGCTGCGCGCGGCCCAGGCGCGCCGGTTTTCCACGTAGGCGGTCAAGCTCTTCTGCTGCGGGTCGAGATCGATGGTGGCGACTCTGCGATTGGCTTTCAGCAGGGCGACCGTCACATGCATGGCCACGGTCGACTTGCCCGAGCCCCCCTTTTCATTGCCCAACACAATCACGCGCACGCGCCGCGGCCGAGTCGGTGCTTGAAGGGACATGCATGCCCTCGCGAAATATTGTCTGGTCGTCAGCTCCGTCCGCTGACGGCGGCACTAGCCCTGATTCTTCGATGCCGCTCAAGTTAACGTCTGCGCGCAGCGGCGCTTCGCCTCACATCTGCGGTCGCGCGTGACATTTGAGTGACTGGCGCCGCGTGATTGAGTCGCAGCGTTCGTGAACCGCCGCAGTCTTGGACAGGCGCGTGCGAGAAATGAAATCGCCGGGACCAGCCCGGCGATTTCCTTTGAGCGCTTGTCAGACCTTGACCAGCGGCACCTTCGGGACGGTGCCGCCGCGCGGCGGACCGTCATCCTTCGGGCCGGGCGGCTTCTTGCGCGGCGAGCGGCGCTTGGGCCGCGCGGCGCGGGCCGCCGGAAGCTTCTCCGGCTTCGGCGTCACCGGACCTTCGAGGTATTCGAAGCCGAGCTTGTCGCGGCCGGTCTCCTCGTCCTTGATCACGATCACCCGCACGTGGCCGCCGCCCTTGAGCTTGCCGAACAGCACCTCGTCGGCCAGCGGCTTCTTGATGTGCTCCTGGATCACGCGAGCCATCGGCCGCGCGCCCATCAGCTCGTCGTAGCCGTTGGCGATCAGCCAGCGCGACGCCTCCTCCGACAGCTCGATGGTGATGTTGCGGTCGGCGAGCTGCGCCTCGAGCTGGAGCACGAACTTGTCGACCACCTGCTTGATGATCTCAGGCGACAGGTGGGCGAAGGTGATGATGGCGTCGAGCCGGTTCCTGAACTCCGGAGCGAACAGACGGTTGATCGCCTCCATGTCGTCGCCCTCGCGCTTGCTGCGCGTGAAGCCGAACGCCGCCTTGGCCATGTCGGAGGCGCCGGCATTGGTAGTCATGATCAGGACCACATTGCGAAAATCGACCTGCTTGCCGTTGTGATCGGTCAGCTTGCCGTGATCCATGATCTGCAGCAGCACGTTGTAGAGGTCGGGATGCGCCTTCTCGATCTCATCGAGCAGCAGCACGCTGTGCGGGTGCTGGTCGATCGCGTCCGTCAGCAGGCCGCCCTGGTCGAAGCCGACATAGCCGGGCGGCGCGCCGATCAACCGCGAAACAGTGTGACGCTCCATGTATTCCGACATGTCGAAGCGGGTAAGCGGCACGCCAAGGCCCGCGGCAAGCTGCTTGGCCACCTCGGTCTTGCCGACGCCGGTCGGGCCCGAGAACAGGTAGCAGCCGATCGGTTTTTCCGGCTCGCGCAGGCCGGCGCGGGCGAGCTTGATCGAGGCGGCCAGCGCCTCGATCGCCTTGTCCTGACCGTAAACCACGGACTTGAGCGTCTGCTCGAGGTGCTGCAGCACCTCGGCGTCGTCTTTCGACACCGTTTTTGGCGGAATCCGCGCCATCGTGGCGATGGTGGTCTCGATCTCCTTGGTGCCGATCGTCTTCTTGCGGCGGCTCTCCGGCAGCAGCATCTGTGCCGCACCGGACTCATCGACCACGTCGATGGCCTTGTCCGGCAGCTTGCGGTCATGGATGTAGCGGGCGGACAGCTCCACCGCCGCCTTGATGGCGTCGTTGGTGTACTTGAGCTTGTGGTAGGCCTCGAAATAAGGCTTCAAGCCCTTCATGATCTCGATGGCGTCGGCGACCGACGGCTCGTTGACGTCGATCTTCTGGAACCGCCGCACCAGCGCCCGGTCCTTCTCGAAGTACTGCCGGTATTCCTTGTAAGTCGTTGATCCGATGCAACGGACGTTGCCGGCCGCCAGCGCCGGTTTCAGCAGGTTCGAGGCGTCCATGGCGCCGCCCGAGGTGGCCCCGGCGCCGATCACGGTGTGGATCTCGTCGATGAACATGATCGCGCCGGGATAGGCCTCGATCTCCTTGATCACCTGCTTGAGCCGCTCCTCGAAGTCGCCGCGGTAGCGGGTGCCGGCCAGCAGCGTGCCCATGTCGAGCGCGAAGATGGTGGCGTTCTTCAGCACGTCGGGAACCTCGCCGTGGACGATGCGGCGGGCCAATCCCTCGGCGATTGCGGTCTTGCCGACGCCGGCCTCGCCGACGAACAGCGGATTGTTCTTCTGGCGGCGGCACAGCACCTGGATGGTGCGGTTGATCTCGGCGTCGCGGCCGATCAGCGGATCGATCTTGCCTTCCTTGGCTTTCTTGTTGAGGTTGATGCAGTAAGCCTCGAGCGCATCGCCTTTTTTCTTGGGCTCGCCCTCGCCGCCCTTGGCCTCCTGCTCCTCGTCGGCGCCGCGCACCGGGCGCGCTTCCGACATGCCCGGACGCTTGGCGATGCCGTGGCTGATGTAGTTGACCGCGTCGTAGCGGGTCATGTCCTGCTCTTGCAGGAAATAGGCCGCATGGCTCTCGCGCTCGGCGAAGATCGCAACCAGGACGTTGGCCCCCGTCACCTCCTCGCGGCCGGACGACTGCACGTGGATGACCGCGCGCTGGATCACCCGCTGGAAGCCTGCGGTGGGCTTTGAGTCCTCGCTGCCCTCGGTCACCAGGTTCTCGAGCTCCGACTCCAGGTAGCTCGCAAGGTTCCGCTTGAGCTTCTCCATGTCGACGTTGCACGCGCGCATCACGGCGGCGGCATCCTGATCGTCGATCAGGGCAAGCAGCAGATGCTCCAGCGTGGCGTATTCGTGATGGCGTTCGTTGGCCAGCGCCAGCGCCCGGTGGAGGGATTGCTCGAGACTGCGCGAGAATGTTGGCATCAGAGGCTCATTTTCATTTGTATTGGACGTTTCCCCCACCACTGCCGTGCCTTGCCATAACGCGCGGCACGTCACTTCTTTTCCATGACGCATTGCAAAGGATGCTGGTGTTTTCGGGCAAAGTCCATCACCTGCGTCACCTTGGTCTCGGCCACTTCGTACGTATAAACGCCGCATTCTCCGATGCCGTGGTGATGGACGTGCAGCATGATTCGGGTCGCCGCCTCCCGGTCCTTGTTGAAAAACCGCTCCAGCACGTGAACCACGAACTCCATCGGCGTGTAGTCGTCGTTGAGCAGCAGGACCCGGTACAGATTGGGGCGCTTGGTCTGCGGCTTGGTCTTGGTGATGACGGCGGTGCCCGGCGCACCGCGTTCCCCGCCGCGCTTGCGCTCGTCATCCCCGGCTAGGCGCGCAGGTCGCGCCGAATCCCGGGATTCCCACTGAAAAGGGCGGCTTTGGACGACAACGGAAGGGTTCGGCGGTCCGTGCATGGCAACTAGAAGCGGGTTCAATCCTTGGTCCAGAGCCTGGGGCCGAGCACCAAGGCGCGTCCATCATAATGGGCCATTCCACCCACTGCCAGATCGCGATCCGCGCACCCTGCACAGGCGTTGAGCGCGCCGCGGCGGCCCGCTCAACAGTGTCGGTCCCAAGATAGGCGGCTTTGCCGATAACGCAATTGCGTAAAAATCGCCGACAATTTGTCGAAAATCCATTCCGTGCCCGATACGCGGCCGCAACTTCCGGCCGCGATAATCCGTGAAAATACGGCGAACACCGAGCCGGCAACTCGAACCATCGAGGATCCGCGATGCTGCTCCGCTTTTTGCGCAATCACGACGCCAGCGTGGCCCCCATGCTGGCGCTGGCGGCGCTACCGTTGTTCGGGTTTGCCGGGGCAGCGATAGACTTCAGCCGGGCGGCGGCGGCGCGCTCCTCGATGCAGGCGGCGCTGGATTCGACCGCGCTGATGCTTTCCAAGGACGCCGCCACGGCCGAGCCGGCCCAGCTCCAGACCAAAGGCTCCGACTACTTCAAGGCCATGTTCAACCGCCCCGACGTGGCCGAGGTGTCGTTCACGACCAGCTACAACAACGTCGCCGGATCGGAGATCGTGGTGACCGCCGGCGGCACGGTCAAGGCCAACTTCATGGGCGTGATCGGCTACCCGACCATGCACATCGGATCCACGGCGACGGTCAAATGGGGCAACACCAAGCTGCGCATCTCCCTGGTCCTCGATAACACCGGCTCGATGGCCAGCGACGGCAAGCTCACCGCGCTCAAGACCGCGACCAAGAACCTGATCACCCAGCTCAAGGACGCCGCCGTCACCGACGGCGACGTCTATGTCTCGATCGTTCCGTTCGTCAAGGACGTGAACGTCGGCGCCAGCAACCGCGATCAGCTCTGGATCGACTGGAGCGATTGGGACGACCACAACGGCACGTGCAGCAAGTCCGGATACTCCAGCAAGGACTCGTGCACGTCCCACGGCACCTGCTCGAAAAACTACAGCTCGCAAAGCAAGTGCGTGAACAACGGCGGCACCTGGACGCCGGCGACCTGGACCTCCGCCAACCACAACACCTGGAACGGCTGCGTCACCGACCGCGGCAATTCCAACTCGCCGAGCTCGGGCAACTATGACACCAACGTCGAGCCTCCCAAGACCGGAATCCTCGCCTCGCTGTTCCCCGCCGAGCAATACAGCTCCTGCCCCCAAGGCATCATGCCGCTCAACTACAACTGGTCGGGGATGACGACGCTGGTCAACGGCATGGTGGCCGCCGGCAACACCAACCAGGCCATCGGGCTCGCGCACGGCTGGATGTCGCTGGTGGGCGGCGGCCCCTATCCGACGCCGCCGGCGGAAGACCCCAGGTTCAAGTATAAGCACGTCATCATTCTGCTGACCGACGGCCTCAACACCGAGAACCGCTGGTACAGCAGCGCTTCCTCGATCGACGCGCGCGAGCAGCTCACCTGCACCAACATCAAGGCCGCCGACATCACGCTCTACACCGTTCAGGTCAACACCGGCGGCGATCCGACCTCCACGCTGTTGAAGAACTGCGCGACCTCGACCGACAAGTTCTTCCTGCTGACCAACGCCAACCAGATCGTCACCACCTTCCAGCAGATCGGCACGCAGCTTTCCAACCTGCGGATCGCGAAATAGCGTCGCCCGGGCGGGCGATGGTTGCCCGGCTGTTAATGGATCGCTGAGTTTTTGAGCCTTCGATTGAACGACCATTTACGCCGAGCAGGCATTTATCGATCGGTTGCTTTACCAGCTCGAATCTATCGAGATTTCTGCAGTCAACTTTACGCTGTTTTCATCGCTCCCGTTTACGACTGGCGGCCAGTTTTAGGCTCGCAATAGGTCTCACACAGGGCGGACTGCCATGAGCAAATTCGCAATCGTTGAATTCCTGCGCCGGCGCCTGCGCGAACTGCGCGCAGCCAACGGCGCCAACGTCACCATCACCTTCGCGCTGGCCACCATTCCGATGGTCGGCTTCGTCGGCGCCGCGGTGGACTACAGCCACGCCAACTCGGTCAAGGCGGCCATGCAAGCCGCCGCCGACGCGACTGCGCTGATGCTGTCGAAGATCGCCTACAGTCTGAACAGCTCGCAGATCCAGACCAAGGCCAACGACTACTTCAAGGCGCTGTTCACCAAGCCTGAAGCGACCAACGTGACAATCACGGCGACCTACAGCTCCACCAACGGCAACCTGGTTCTCGTCAACGCCACCAGCGACGTGAAGACCAGTTTCATGAACCTGATGGGCTTCAAGACCATGAAGGTCGGCGTCGACTCCCAGGTCAAGTGGGGCAACACCCGGCTGCGCGTCGCGTTGGTGCTCGACACCACCGGCTCGATGGCGGACGACGGCAAGATGGACGCGCTCAAGCCTGCGACCAAAAGCCTGTTGGATCAACTCAAGGCCGCCGCCTCCAAGAACGGCGACGTCTACGTCTCGATCATTCCGTTCAGCAAGGACGTCAACGTCGGCAAGGCCAATTACGCCGCCACCTGGCTCGACTGGTCGGAATGGGACGACGACAACGGCGACGATGTCAGCAGCACGACCTGCACCAAGAATGGCAAGAAGAAGAAGTGCACGACCTCGAGCACCTGGGTGCCGGACAACCACAACACCTGGAACGGCTGCGTCACCGACCGCGGCAACCAGAACGGGCCGCACTCGGGCAACTACGACACCAACGTCACGGCGCCCTCGATCAACAATGTCGCGACGTTGTTCGCCCCTGAGCAATACGGAAGCTGCTCGCCCAAGGTGATGGGGCTGAGCTACGACTGGATCAACATGAAGAACCTGGTCGACGGCTTCTATCCTGCCGGCAACACCAACCAGGCGATCGGCTTGGCCCACGGCTGGATGTCGCTGGTCGGCGGCGGCCCCTACCCGGCGCCACCCGCGGAGGAGGCCAACTACAAGTACCAGAAGATCATCATCCTGATGAGCGACGGTCTGAACACTGAAGATCGCTGGTACAGCAACGCCAGCCAGATCGACGCCCGCCAGAAGATGACCTGCGACAACATCAAGACGGCCGGCATCACGGTCTACGCGGTGCAGGTCAACACCGGCGGCGACCCGACCTCGAGCGTGCTGAAGTATTGCGCCAGCACGACCGACAAGTTCGTCGAGATCAAGTCGGCCAGCCAGTTGATCGCCACCTTCAATGCGATCGGCACGCAGTTGTCCAACCTGCGCATCTCGCAGTAGCGGCGGCGCCTTCTGCAACGAATGAAAGCCCGGCCGTGCGCGGCCGGGCTTCTTTTTTTTCGCCCGCCCGCTAGACGAGGGAGCGGCTACAAAAAAGCCCGGCCTCTCGGCCGGGCTCGCTCACGCGGTACAACCGGAAGCGCGATTACTTCATCGGCGCGGTCTGCACCATGTAGTTCTCGAACGGCTTGTACGACTCCTTGGCCAGGTCGACGTACAGCTCGCCGATCTTGGTGGCCTGGGCGACGAAGCCCTCGTAGGCGGTCTTGGCGTAATCGGCCTGGATCTCGATGGCCTTGTCGAGCGACTTGGCGCCGATCAGCTTCTCCATCACCTTGGTGCCGTCCTCGAAGGACTTCTTCGAATAGTCCGCGAGCTCGGTCGCGATCGTCTGGGAGGCCTTCGAGAGCGCGCCGAACGACTTCATCGTCGCGTCCATGTTGTCCTTGCCCAACCTCTGCATGTCTTCAAAGTTCTTGAACATCGTCATCTCTCCGTTCCGCCGCCGCGCGTCGGAACCCTTGGGGTTTCGCCTGATGGTTTGCTTGTAGTTCGCGCAGGCTCAACCGCCCGCATGAGAGGCAATATATTGCACTGCACAAAAAATGCAAGTCCGATTTTGCAACGCACGCAAATTCGCCGCGCGGCTGCCGGGTTCGTCTTTTGTCCTTGATATGATTTAACTTTTTGGCAACCGCGTCGCCATAGTTTGGAATGCTGTGCCGCCAGGGCCACGGTTTGCTCGATAAACAGTGGGCAAAACGCGCCGACGGGCACATTTGGGACAAAACACTGGCGTGTTGTGGGGCTGAGATTCGGGCGTTTTGAGTTAGGACGGGGATCGAAACATGGTCGGGGTGTCGGTCGAAGCCCATCGCAGGCTTCGCGGGTGTTGTTTGCTCCTTGCCGCTGCGGTCGCAATCCTGGCGGTCACCAACGACCCGGCCGACGCGCGCCGCCGCAGCAAGCTTCGCCAGATCAAGCATGCGGCAGCCCAACGCTACAATCCGCCCTATGCCGATATCGTGATCGACGCCAAGACCGGCGCGGTGCTGCATCAAGCGAGCCCCGACAGCTCCCGCCATCCGGCATCACTGACCAAGATCATGACGCTCTATCTGCTGTTCGAGCGGCTGGAGGCCGGCACCATCAAGCTCGACACCGAGATGAAGGTGTCCGAGCACGCCTCGGAGCAGGCGCCGACCAAGCTCGGCCTGGAGGCCGGGGCCTCGCTTGCGGTCGAGGACGCCATCAAGGGACTGGTGACGCGATCGGCCAACGACGCCGCGGTGGTGCTGGCGGAAGCGCTGGGCGGCAGCGAAGACGACTTCGCCAAGATGATGACGCGCAAGGCGCGCGCGCTCGGCATGCGCAACACCATCTACCGCAACGCCTCGGGCCTGCCCGACGACGAGCAGGTCACCACGGCCCGCGACCAGGCCCTCCTCGGCATCGCCATCCAGCAGCGCTTCCCGCGCTACTATCAATATTTCTCCATCCGCAGCTTCGTCTATCACGGTCAGTCGATCCGCAATCACAACCGCCTGCTCGGGCGGGTGGACGGCGTCGACGGCATCAAGACCGGCTTCACGCGAGCCTCCGGATTCAACCTCGTCACTTCGGTCCGCCGCGGCCCGCGCCATATCGTGGGAGTGGTGCTGGGCGGCCGCTCCGGCGGACAGCGCGACGCGCGGATGGCCGAATTGATCGCAAGCAACATCGAGCGCGCGTCGACCAAGGACGGGCAATTCGTTGTCGCCACCGCTCCGGAGCGGGAAACCGAGCCGGTTGAGAAGCCCAAGCTTGTCGCGGCCGCGAGCACGCCGCTATCGCTGGCGCCGCCGGCAACCGAGGCAACTGCGGCGATTCCGCGCCCCGGTTCGAGCGCGCCGATCAGGCCGGTGGCGGTGAAGACCGTCGCGGTCAAGCTGACGGCGGCAAAGCACGCGCCCGCCGCCAAGCAGGTCGCGACAGCCGCCAAGCCGGAACGGTCCGAGCCGTTCATACCTATCCGCTCTGCCGCACCTGAAGCTCAACCCGTCGCTGAAGCAACCGCGCCGACCGCGCCTCCACCGCCCGAACACAAGACCGTCGTCGCATCCGCGCTGGCGGCCACCCGCGACGCCATCGTGACCACCGCCAAGGCCGAAGAGGCGCCCCCCCGCATCGTTCATCGCGGCTGGGTCATCCAGGTCGGCGCGTTCGAGGATCCGGCGGAAGCCAAGCAGCGGCTGGAGTCGGCACAGAGCAAGGCCGCGCCGCTGCTGAGCAAGGCCGAGCCCTACACCGAGAAGACCGTAAAGGGCGACAAGATCTACTTCCGCGCCCGGTTTGCCGGGTTCGATCGCGACAAGGCCGAGGCCGTTTGCCACAAGCTCAAGCGCAGCGAAATCCCGTGCATGTTCCTCAAGATTTGAGCTCGGTGCTCGGCAACGCCGTCAGCGGTGACGCCGCAGCAGGACCTCTTTCGCTTCGTTGATCTGGGCGGCTAGGTAGTTGGAGCCGCCCTGGTCGGGGTGCAGCTTCTTCATCAGCGTGCGGTGGGCGCGGCCGATCTCCTCGGCGCTGGCCCCTGCCCTCACCCCAAGCACCTGATAGGCTTCGTCCTCGGTCATCGGTCCGCGGCGCGGCGGCGTCTCACGGGTTCCGGCGGCACCCTGCACCCGCGACCGCCAGTCCGGATCGCGCCGGTCGAGATAGGCCTCCAGCAGCGCACGGCTGTCGGGGTCGATCTCCGACAACAGTCCCAGCAGCGTAGTGACATCGAGCGCGTCGAGCGTGGTGCCCTCGTGCCGCCCCGCCAGGATCCGCCCGCGCATGGCGCCGCTGTCGTGGTCGAGTTCCATCTCCACGAAAGCCGAGCGGACGCGAGAGACTTGCCCCGGCGTTTTGCGCGTGCGTTGAAACCAGCCGGTCGCCGCGAACGGGCCCCAGCCGAGCAGCCCCAGCCCGAACAGTCCGAGCGGCACCGCGGTCTCGACATGGCCCCGGAAGAACAGAAAGGCCGCAGCCACCAGCGCCAGGATGCCGCCCGCCGGCCGCAGGATTTGCGCCAGCACCTTGGGGTCGGCCTTGGAATAGGCGTTGAGCAGCCACAGCGCGAGCACCAGGACGAGGACGCCGAAGACCACGGTCGGCATGGCTATCTCAGTTGCGCCAGCAGCTTGGTGGCGCCGCTGTTCTTTGCCTTCAGGTCCGCGAGCGCCTTCATGCCGCCGGCGGCGTAGGCCGCGACGGCGCGCAGCAGCTCGGCGAGTTCATGCGCGGAGCCCGCATCGAACCGGCAGTAGGCGCCGCGCGACAGTCGCGCGATCTCGCGAAACGCCTGTTCGGCCACCGCATCGTGGCCCTCCTGGAACACGAATGCAGGAACGGCGACCAGACCGAGCTGGGCCGCGGCAGCGCAAAGATCGTCGATCGGCTCTTCCATGGCATCGCCGACGAACACCAGCGCTTGCACCTTGCGCTGTTCGGACTCGCGTTTGGCGTGCGCCAGGATTTTTCCGATCTGGGTGTGGCCGCCGCGGCAATCGATCCGCTCCATCAGGCCGCCGAGCTGGCGCGCATCCGACACCCAGCGCGACGCGCGGCACTCCGCCAGACCGCGATAGTAGATGAGCTGCACGTCGAGTCCGCCGATCGCTGCCGTCTCGCGGAACATGTCGGCTTGCAGCCGGCACGCGGTGTCCCACAACGGCTGCCGGCTCATGGTGGCGTCGAGCGCGAAGATCAGCCGGCCGCGCCCGCCGGCCGGGGCGGCCGGCCCAAGCGAACGCACCTTGTTCAGGAACGCGTCCACCTCCGATCGCGTCGACCCTGTGGCTGGGATGGCGCGTCCATCGGTTGAAGCCGGCGGGCGGTCCTTGCTCATGGCAGATCGCTGCTTCGTTCCATGGCGTATAAGTGCCACTTCGCCTGCCGGGCGCAATGGCTTCCGTCTGACAGAATTCGGCTGAAGGCTACTGGGCCACGATGTCGTGAAGCTCGAGCGGATTGCCTTGCGCCGCAAACCACTCCGCCCGCGCCGCCGCCCGCCGCATGCCGCGTTCATCGAGCGGCAGCTTGAGCGACTTGAGCAGGGTCTCGACCTCCTGCCGCGCGGTCAGATGCGACAGGTTCGGCCGCGTGCCGAGCGTGCTCTGGTCGAGATCGTCCAGCGCAGTCAATCCGCGCGGATAGAACTCGCGGAAGATGACGCGCTCGGCGAAACCATCGGTCCAGCGGAAACCGAGCCGCAGCGAAAGCTCGTTCAGCCCCTCCCCCACCAGGCGCTTGTTGCGCGAGCCGATGGTGGACAGCCGGTTGCGCACCACGACCCATTCGATCGCGGCCTGGTCGACCAGCCGCCGGTGGCGTCGCGCGTCCCGCACCATGTCGGCGAAATGACTGGTGCCGGTGACGGCGAAGGTGACGGGATCGATCGTGCCCAGCACATCGAAGTCGAGGAAACTGTCGTTGAGCGGCGTGATCAAGGTGTCGGCCATCGAATGCGCCAGCCGCATCAGATAGCTGTCGTGGCCCGGCGTATCGATCACGATGAAATCGTGCGTGTGTTCGATCGCGTCGATGATCGCCGCGAAGTTGTTGAACTCGAACGCTTCGTTGTCTGACACCAGCGGACCTTCGGAACGCGCGACACAATAGTGTGTCGGCAATTCCAACTCGATGCCGGCGCGCTTGGCCCAGGTCCGCCGGTTTTCAATGTAGTGCGTGAAGCTTTGCTGACGCGAGTCGAGATCGATCGTGGCAACTCGCTGGCCGGCCTTCAACAGCGCGACCGAAACATGCATCGCAACCGTGGATTTTCCCGATCCGCCTTTTTCGTTTCCGAGAACAACGCAATAGGCAGAGCGCGGCCTGACGCTACTCTCAATCGACATGGCACTCCCTGCGAGGGCCCATGCCTTTCAAGCTGCCACCGCTTGAATAACCCCCGCCAGCACGAAGCTTAGCATGGGTTTCGGAAAGGTTTACGATCAAGTTTGACAATGACGAGAAAATCCACATCCCAGAGTAAGCATGCGGACCCCAAGGTGCTGCGCGCGGTTCCGGCCTTGCGCGGCGCCGTCGAACGCGCCCGCGCACGCGGCAAGACCGTTGCCTTGGTGCCGACCATGGGCGCCTTGCACGCCGGGCATCTGGCGCTGGTGCGACTCGCCCGAAGGCGGGCGGATTTCGTCGTGGTGTCGATCTTCGTCAACCCGACACAATTCGCGGCCAACGAAGATTATGGCAGCTACCCCCGGACCTGGAACGCCGACTGCGCTGCTCTGGCGCGATACAAGGTCGACGCCATCTGGGCACCGTCGGTTGCCACAATGTATCCGGACGGGTTCCAAACCCGGATCGAACCGGGGGGGCCTGCCCTCGCCGGCCTGGAAGACCGGTTCCGCCCGCACTTTTTCGGCGGAGTCTGCACGGTGGTTGCCAAGCTGCTGATGCAGGTCCGGCCGGATATCGCGACCTTCGGCGAGAAGGACTATCAGCAGCTCAAGGTGGTCACAGCGATGGCCCGCGACCTGGACATCCCGGCCAAGATCGTGGGGCTGCGCACGGTGCGCGAGCCCGACGGCTTGGCCCTATCCTCGCGCAACGCTTATCTCTCCGCTGACCAACGCCAAGCGGCGCCGACCCTCTACCGCGCGCTCAAGACTTGTGCAGCGCACATCCGAGACCACGGCAGGCTGGAACAAACGTTGGCGGCGGGCCGCGCCACAATCGCAAAAGCCGGCTTCGCCCTCGACTATCTTGAGGCTCGCCATGCCGAGACGTTGCAGCCGGTTACCTCTCGTTCGGATGGACCGATCCGCCTGCTGGTCGCAGCCCGGATCGGGCGAACCCGCCTGATCGACAACGTGCCGGTCTAATGATGGACCGAGCTGCGCTCGGGATCCTGCGCTTCCGGGTGATTGAGCGCCGCGGTGATTTCCGTTTTGGTCAGTCGCGTGCCGTCATCGCCTTCGATCAGGAGCGCGACCCGGCCGCCGCCATTGACGTGGCGGGCCCATCCCAAGGCCTCGTCCAGCAGGCCGAATTCCTTGTACAGCCAGCGTTCCTTTTCCATCGGCGGCACCACCTCGGTTCCGGGCGGGCCGCTGTAAACACGATAGGTCATGGGGCTCTCCACTGTTTGCTAAAAATGGCAGAGCCCCCGATTCGCACCGGAGGCTCCCCCGCAAACCGCCGGCATCCATGATCGCCAGCGGCATCATGACAACCCGCCGCAACGGGCAATTGTTCCGCGGTGCGACAAACCGGTGCAGTGACCGCCGGCTAGAAGTTTTCCACCCAGGGCCGCAGTTCCACCTCCCACGACCACGCGCTGTGGGGCTGATGGATGACGTGGAGATAGCTTGCCGCGATCGAACCCGGGTTGAGCAGACTTGCAGTCTTTCCGGCGGGCTCCGGCCGGCGCTCGCTTCGGATGCCGCCATCGATCACGATATGGGCGACGTGAATGCCCTGGGGATGCAGTTCGCGCGCCATGCTCTGGGCCAACCCGCGCAACGCGAACTTGCCCATCGCAAACGGCGCCGACTGCGCGTAGCCCTTGACGCTGGCGGATGCCCCCGTGAACACGATGCAGCCGTGCTTTTTAGGCAGCATCCGCCTGGCCGCCTGCTGGGCGACCAGGAAGCCGCCATAGGCGGACACCATCAAGGTCTTTTCGACCTCGGCCGGGTCCAGCTCCGCCACCGGGCCGCGGGTGCGATAGCTTGCGTTGTAGATCACGATCTCGGGCGCGCCGAACGAGCCATCGAGTTCGCTGAACAGCTTCTCGACATCGCCCCGCTTGCTGGCATCGCAGCTTAAGGTCACAGCCCCGATCTCCTTGGCGAGCCCTTCCAGATCGCCGGGGGTGCGCGCGGCGAGCGCCACCTTGATGCCCTCCTCGGCGAGTGCGCGCGCCAACGCGGCGCTCAATCCAGCTCCCGCACCCACGATCAAAGCATTGTTGAACTTGACGTAGGGCATCGTCGGCCTCCGAACTCGTGCAACGCCATTGCCGGGGCGCAGCTTCGAGGACACAATACCGCTTGTCCCGAGGGAAGACGATGCGTGCGGCCTATTACGAGCGAAACGGCCCCGCCCGCGAGGTGCTCTCGGTGGCCGAGGTCGAGACTCCGCGACCCGGTCCCGGCGAGGTCCGCGTCAGGCTAAAGGCATCCGGGGTCAATCCATCCGACGTCAAGGCGCGGGAAGGCCGCACCCGCAAGATCGCCTGGCCGCGCGTCATTCCGCACAGCGACGGCGCGGGCGAAATCGACCTGGTAGGCGATGGCGGGCCGGCGGGCCGGATCGGCGAGCGGGTCTGGACCTGGAACGCGCAATGGAAGCGCGCCAACGGAACCTGCGCGGAATATGTGGTGCTGCCGGCCTCGCTGGCGGTGCCCTTGCCGGCTCATATCGGCTTCGACGCCGGGGCCTGTCTCGGCATCCCGGCGATGACCGCCTTCCATGCGGTCGCAGTGGCACAGGCCGCCAAGGGCTGCAATGTTCTCGTCACCGGCGGGGCTGGCGGCGTCGGGCATTACGCCATCCAGTTCGCCAAGGCCCGCGGCGCCACCGTGCTGACCACCGTCAGCTCGGACGCCAAGGCGAAGCTCGCCCGGCAGGCCGGAGCCGACCACGTCATCGATTACAAGCGCGAGAACGTCGCCGAGCGGGTGATGGCGCTGACCGGAAAATCCGGTGTCGACGCCGTGGTCGAGATGGACTTGGCCGCCAACGCCGGGCTCTACCCCGGCTTGATGCGCCCGCGCGGCCGCGTCGTGGTCTATGGCACCGGCAGCGCCGAGGCCGCGATTCCCGCACAGTTCCTGCTGGTCAATGCGATCACGCTGCAGTTCGTCTACGTCTATGAGCTGACCGCCGAGGAGCGGGCGGCGGCGGTTTCCACCATCACGGCGATGTTGGAGAGCCGAACGCTGATCAACAACGTTGCGATGACGCTCCCGCTATCCGATGTACAGGCCGCCCATGAGGCCGTCGAGCAAGGCCGCGCCATGGGCAACGTCGTCGTCACGCCATGACGGCAGGATCACGGCGCCTCTGGGAGGACAACCTCATGCTTCGATGGCTGGCAATCGCCGCTTTGGCAACGATCGCGCTCGCGCCCGCCAAGGCCTCGGCGCAGAACGCCACGTTCTTCAGCGTGACCTACGTCGAGGTCGGCCCGTTGCTCGCCAAGCTCGGCTCCTCCAACCTTCGCAGCTATCGCGACGCCGGGCGCAAGGACAAAGGCAGCGTCCACCTCGACATATTCGAGAACCTCGAGCGGCCCAACCAGTTCGTCATCCTGGCCGCCTGGGAGGATCGGGCGGCGTATGACTCGCACGCCGTCAGCGCTCACGCCGCAGCGCTGAAGGAAAAGCTGCAGTCCATGCTGGTCGCACCGGTGGATGCGCGCCCCAGCACGGCGGTGGCGGGTTCGGTCGCGGTCGCCCCGGACAAATCGGCGCGCGACGCCATCGTCGCCATCACCCATATCGACGTGATCCCGTCGAAGAAGGACGAAGGACTCGCCGCGCTCAAGCAGCTCGCCGACGACAGCCGCCAGCATCCCGGCAACCTGCAGTTCCATGTCTGGGAGCAGACCGACCACCCCAACCACTTCACCGTGATCGAAGCCTGGTCGTCGCGCGGCGCCTTCAACATCCATCAGATGCGCAACGAGACCCGCGACTTCCGCACCAAGCTCGCCTCGATGTCGGGCGCGCTCTACGACGAACGGCTGTTCAAGCCGCTCAAATAGGGCGGACACGGTCGGCCTCCGCGCCGGACGAACGGCGGCCTTCGATAATAAGAAAGGCGCGGGCGGCGAACGGCCGCTATAGCGGACGGCATCCGAACCGGGGTTTTACTGGTGTCCTCCGCGCTGCTGCCCTTCGTATTCGCGCTGCTGTGGGCGTCCTCCTATGCCGGCGCCAAGATCGGGCTGATCGACGCTACGCCGTTTGCATTGGTGGCGGCGCGGCTTGCGATCGCCGCCGCGGCCGCGGCGCTCGTACTCTCGGTCATGGGCCGCACCTGGCCGCGCGCCGCACGCTGGCCGCACCTTCTGCTCGGCGGCGCGCTGCTGCACGGACTCGGCCTTTCCATGGCGCACGCGGCGCTGGTGGCGGTGGATGCCACGCCGACGGCCCTGGTGCATGCGTTCCATCCGATCCTGACGGCGGCGCTCGGAGCGCTGCTGCTGGGCGAGCGCTTCGCGCCGTGGCAGTGGCTTGGCGTCGCACTCGGCTTCGCCGGCGTCGTGCTCGGCGTGCCGCTCACGCTCGGCACCGGCAACCTGGAATTGCTCGGCTTGAGCCTGTTCGGGCTCACCGCCGGCACGCTTTATCTGCGCTGGCGCTGCGCCGACGTTCCGGCGTTCGAAGCAACCACCGTGCAGCTGATCGGCGGCGCTCTCCTGGTCTTCGTCCTGATGCTGCTGTTCGAGACCCCGCATTGGCGCTGGACCGCAAGCTTCGCCGCGGCGCTGGCCTGGAACACGCTGGCCATGTCGATCTTCGGCATGGCGATCTACAACCTGATGCTGGAGCGCTTTGGCGCCGGTCGCGCCTCCTCCGGCTTTTTCGTGGTGCCCGGCGCTTCGGCGCTGATCGCCTATGTCATGCTCGGCGAGCATTTCACCCGCCTCGCCATCACCGGCCTGGTTTGCTCGACGCTGGGTGTCGCGCTGGTGTGGTGGCGCCGTTCCAAGGGGTGAGGCGTCCGATGGAACTTTTTTCAAGTTCCATCGTTGTTGCGCCGACTTAGAAACTACGGAGAAGCGATATGACCTTTGGTCGAGGCCTGCTGCTGTGGCTGCTCGGCATTCCGCTGCCGATCATTCTTCTGCTGGCGTTGTTCTGGCATCACTGATCTAGCGACGGTGACGCGTCCCTGGCGCGGTCCGGTGCATCAGCACGGACCGCGCTGGTGTTTGGGGCCGTTCGCAGTCAGCGCCCGGTCAAAGCCCGAAGCGGCCCAAAGCCACCATCGGTGCTATCCTGCCCCCCACCGAAACGGTGGGGCGAAGCGTGCTGCATCGGCGCAGCGTGACCACACGGCCGCGTCCGGCATGGCGCGGCGCGGCGCGGCTTGCGCTGACCGCCGCCAATATCCTGGTCTATCTGCGCCATCCCGCCAAAGTCCTGCTGTTCTACCATTACCTCCGGTACTGGCCGAACATCTGCCTGCCCCGCAACAAGAACGAGAAATTCATCTGGCGGAAGGTGTTCGACCGCAATCCGGTCTACCGCCTGATTGCCGACAAGCTGGCGGTGAGGACGTTCGTGACGCAGCGGTGCCCCGGCCTCCTCACATCCGAGATCGTCTGGACCGGCCTGACGCCCGAGCGGATTCCCGAGTCGTTGCTGCAGCCAGGCTTCATCATCAAGACCAACAACGGCTCTGACCGCAACATTGCGATCGCGCAAGCTCCGGCCGATCGCAACGTCATCAATCGCAGGATCAGGGCATGGCTCAGGCGTCGCTACGCCGTCCTGCACGGTGAGTGGGTTTATCACCGGATCAACCCGATGGTGCTGGTCGAACGCCTGATTGCGGCGCGGCCGCCCGGCGAGTTCGTGGACATCTCCTGCCATGTCGCGATGGGCCGATGTCTGTTCGCGACCGTGGACAAGGACGTCAAGCAGAAGAGCGAGCGGATCGCCGTGTTCGATCCCGCGGGACGGCGCATTCCCGTGCAATGCAAGCCCTGGGCGTCAAAGCCACCTTGCGCCGAATTGCCAACCGATTATCCGGCGCCGTCAACCTATGCCGAAGCAATCCGGTGCGCGGAGCGCCTCAGCGAGGATTTCGACCACATCCGGGTCGATTTCATGAGTGCGGGCGACGATCTGTATTTCTGCGAATGCACGGTGTTCCCGATGGGGGGCTATTCGCTGATGATCGGCGGCGACGAGCTGATCGACGCCGCCTGGGACTTGCGCAATTCCTGGTTCATGCGGCAACCGCAGCGCGGGCTTGCCGGCGTCTATCGGCGGCTCTACCGCTATTGTCTCGAAGACAGCCTCACATCCTGAACACGCCGAACCGCGTCTCCGGGATCGGCGCGTTCAGCGTCGCGGCCAGCGCCAGCGACAGCACCCGCCGCGTCTCCGACGGCAGGATGATGCCGTCGTCCCACAGCCGCGCGGTGGCATAGTAGGGATTGCCCTCCGTCTCATATTGCGCGCGGATCGGCGCCTTGAACGCCTCCTCCTCGTCCGCGCTCCAGCTCTTGCCCTCGCCCTCCAGGTTGTCGCGCCGCACCGTGGCGAGGACCGAGGCCGCCTGCTCGCCGCCCATCACCGAGATGCGCGCGTTCGGCCAGGTGAACAGGAACCGCGGCGAATAGGCCCGCCCGCACATGCCGTAGTTGCCGGCGCCGAAGCTGCCGCCGACGATCAGGGTGAGCTTGGGCACCTGGGCACAGGCCACCGCGGTGACCATCTTGGCGCCGTCCTTGGCGATGCCGCCGGTTTCCGCTTCCCGCCCGACCATGAAGCCCGCGATGTTCTGCAGGAACAGCAGCGGAATGCGGCGCTGGCAGCACAGCTCGATGAAGTGCGCGCCCTTCAGCGCACTTTCCGAAAACAGGATGCCGTTGTTGGCGAGGATACCGAGCGGCATGCCGGCGAGATGGGCAAAGCCGGTCACCAGGGTGGTGCCGTACAACGGCTTGAACTCGTCGAACTCGGAGCCGTCGACCAGGCGGGCGATGATGTCGCGGGCGTCATACTGCTTGCGCAGGTCGGCCGGCACGATGCCGTCAAGCTCGGCCGCGGCATAGGCCGGCTCGCGCGGCGGCCGCAGCGCCACGTCGATCGGACGCTTGATGTTGAGATTGCCGACGATCCGGCGCGCCAGCACGAGCGCATGGGCATCGTCGGCCGCCATGTGGTCGACCACGCCGGACTTGCGCGCATGCACGTCGGCGCCGCCGAGGTCCTCGGCGGACACCACCTCGCCCGTCGCGGCCTTCACCAGCGGCGGCCCGCCGAGAAAGATGGTGCCCTGCCCCTTCACGATGATGGTTTCGTCGCTCATCGCCGGCACATAGGCGCCGCCGGCCGTGCACGAGCCCATCACTACGGCGACTTGCGGGATGCCGAGCGAGCTGAGCGTGGCCTGGTTGTAGAAGATGCGGCCGAAGTGCTCGCGGTCGGGAAACACCTCGGTCTGGTGCGGCAGGTTGGCGCCGCCGCTGTCGACCAGATAGATGCATGGCAGGCGGTTGTCGCGCGCGACCTCCTGGGCGCGCAGATGCTTCTTCACCGTCATCGGATAATAGGTGCCGCCCTTGATGGTGCTGTCGTTGCATACGATCACGCACTCGCGGCCCTCGATGCGGCCGATCCCGGTGATCAGGCCGGCGCCATGAATGGCGTCGTCGTACATGCCGTTTGCCGCCAGCGGCGACAGCTCCAGGAACGGCGCGCCGGGATCGAGCAGCCGCAGCACGCGGTCGCGCGGCATCAGCTTCCCGCGAGACAAGTGCCGTTCGCGAATGCGCGCGGGCCCTCCCTCGGCCGCCTGCGCGCGATGGCGTTGCAGTTCCTGCGCGAGTTCGCGCATGCGCGCGGCATTGGCGGCGAACTCTTCGGAAGAGGCGTCGATCAAGGATTGTAGCGGCAAACTGAACTCCCGGGCGGGCTCGTCATCTTATGCGGCTGCGATATCTGAACAAACGGTCATGAAGGAACCTGTTGGAAATTGCACGCTTTTCGGAACCGGCCGCGAGGCTGAGCGTTGCTGTCGAGACCGAAAATATTCGGTTTCCGAGGGGATCACAGAGGAGAACAACCTGATGAAGAAAATCCTGTTGGCGACGGTCGCCACGCTGGCCCTGACGGCGAGCGGGTTTGCGGCTGAGCCGGAGCACGGCAAGGCCGGTGCCGCGATGAAAGGCCAAGCCGAGGTGAAGGGCAGCGCCCAGACCCAGACTCCTGCCGCGGGCGCCAAGGCCGACACCAAGGGTCAGGCCCAGGCTCCGGCCGGCAAGTCGGAGATGAAAGGCACGGCGAGCAAGACGGACAAGAGCCGGACCACCACCGGTCAGGGCACGGAGAGCAAGACCGTCCAGCCCGAGCCGAAGGCCAACTCCAACACCATCAAGAACGACAACGGCCCGAAGGGCGCGCGTTCCGGCGAAGGCGGGCGCATGGGTGAAAAGGCGGGCGACCGTAATGAACGCATGGGCGAAAAGGCCGGCGATCGCAACGAGCGCACCGGCCAGCGGACCGGCGAATCCAACCGGACCGGCGAATCCAGCCGGCAGGCTGGCTCCGATCGCTCGGGCGGCTCGGTCTCCCTGACCGCCGAGCAGAAGACCAAGATCCGCACCACCGTGGTCGCCAAGGGCCCGAAGGTTGAGCGCAGCAAGATCAGCTTCTCGCTCAACGTTGGGACCAGGATTCCGCGTGGCAGCGTGCATTTCGTGGCGGTGCCGGCGACCTTGATCGAAATCCACCCGGCCTGGCGTGGCTACGAGTATTTCGTGGTGGGCGATGAAATCGTCATCGTCGATCCGCGCACGCTCGAGATCATCGCCATCGTCGCAGTGTAACGACGTCCGGTTCGTGACGACTGCCAAGGGCGGCCCAAGCGGCCGCCCTTGGGCTATCTTGGGGGCTGTCATGGCCTCGGAGAGACCGATGGCGTCGCGACGCGATCACGTCAGCGCCGGCCTTTTGGCGTACCGGCTGCGAAGGCCCGGGCCGCAAGTCCTGCTGGCGCACCCGGGCGGGCCATATTGGGCGCGGCGCGATGCCGGCGCCTGGACCATTCCCAAGGGGCTGGTCGAGCGCGACGAGTTGCTTGCCGCGGCGGTGCGCGAGTTCAACGAGGAGACCGGGCTGGTCGCCGAGGGGCCGTTTGTGCCGCTCGCTCCGGTCAAGCAGAAGAGCGGCAAGGTGGTGCATGCCTTCGCGTTCGAGGCCGACTTCGATCTGAACACGTTCTCCAGCATCGAGTTCGAGATGGAATGGCCGCCGCGCTCCGGCCGGCGGCGCAGCTTCCCCGAAGTCGACCGCATCGCCTGGTTCGCCCTGGACGAAGCCCGGCAAAAGATCATCGCCTACCAGCGGCCGTTCCTGGATCAGCTCGAAGCGAGTCTCGCGGCCGTGGTCGACACACGGAGCGCCTGAGCCGGTCGGCGCTACGCCCGAACCTCCTGCCGCTGGAACACGACGTAGCCGATCACGTAGAGCATGATCATGCCGGCGATCAGGCTGACGATTTGCGGCCAGGCGATCATGATGCTCTGCATCAGCGGCAGCGGGGCGCCGATCACCGCGCCCTGGAGCTGCTCCAGGAACAGCGGGCCGAGCGCGCGCACGTCGGGATTGAGCATCGCCACCACCGCCTCGCCGTAGAGCGTCGACGGCGACAGCCGGGCGAGCGTGGTCTGCCACAGCAGCGTGCCGGGCGTCTGCAAGCCGAGCATGGCGTAGCGCGGATCGGGCGGCGAGATCACCGCGGCGACGGCCGGCGCCAGGGCCGGCCACAGCAGCGCCAGGAACAGCCAGATGCCGAGCGCCACCAGCGCCGCGGTGGCCGGCGAGCGGAACACCGTCGACAGCAGCATCGACAGCGCTAGCCAGACCCCGGCGTAGGCCACCGTGATCAGCAGGAACATCAGGCCGCGGGCCAGCTCCTCGGTGCTGGGCGGCACGCCGAGCAGGAACAGGCCGAGCCCGATCACCAGCAGGAACAGCGCCAGCAGGCTGACGGCGAGCGTGGCGAGCCCGGCCAGGAATTTGCCGAACAGCAGCGCGTCCCGATAGATCGGCTGCGACAGGATGCGCGACAGCGTGCGGCGGTTCTGCTCGCCGTTGACCGCGTCGAAGCCGAGCCCGATGGCGATTAACGGCACCAGGAAGCCCAGCAGCGACACGAACGAGGGCAGCGGATCGCGCGACTTGGTGAACAGCCGCAGGAACAGGAACGGATCCTCCGCGGTGGTGGCGCGGATGTCATGCAAGGCAGCATACAGCGCCGCGCAGGCGGTCAGGATCACCAGCCACTCCAGCACCCGCATCCGTGCGCTGGTGAAGTTGTCGGAAATCTCCTTGAGGAACACCGCGCCCAGGCCCTGCCAGGGCGATCCTTCACGCTGCGGCATGGTGCGCTCCCGGCTGCGTTCCCTGGAAATAGCGGTTGTAGATGGCGTCGAGCGAGGGCTCCTCGACCGACAGCCGGCGCAGTTGCCCGCCGGCGTTGACCACGGCCGCCGCCGCCTGCGGACGCACATCGCCTTCGGCCAAGAGGCGGAAGCGGTCCGGACCGGTGGCCTCCACCTTCTGCACGCCCGGCACGCCGGCGAGCCGGTCGGCGAGCCCCTGCCCCGAGGCCTCGACCTCGACATGATAGCCGCCGCCCAGCACCTGCCGCGCCAGCTCCGGCACCGCGCCCATCAGCGCAATCCGTCCCGACTGGAACAGCGCCACGCGGTCGCACACGCTTTGCACCCGGTCGAGCAGATGCGAGGACAACAGCACCGCGACGCCGTCGTGCTTGAGGGCGCGGATCATGTCCAGCAGCTCGACGGTGGCCTGCGGATCGAGGCCGGAGGTCGGCTCGTCGAGGATCGCGATCTGGGCGTTCTTCATCAGGATCTCGGCAAGCCCCAACCGCTGCCGCATGCCGCGCGAGTAGGTGCCGACCTGCTTGCCCGCGACCTCGGCGAGGCCGACACGGTCCAGCGCCGAGGCGATGCGCGAGCCGCGCTCGGCGGCCGGAAAGCCGATCAGGCGCGCGGTGTAGCTCAGGTTCTCGACCGCGGTGAGGTTGTCGTAGAAGCCCACCGTGTCGGGCAGATATCCGACCCGGCGCTTGACCTGCAGCGGTTCGCGCACCGGATCGTGGCCCAGCACGCGCACGGTGCCGGCGGTGACGTCGCTCAACCCCAGCATCATCAGGATGGTGGTGGTCTTGCCGGCGCCGTTGGGCCCGAGCAGGCCGAAGATTTCGCCCCGGGCCACCGTGAACGAGATGTCGTTCACGGCAATGGCGCTGCCGTAGCGCTTGGTCAGGCCCCTGGCCTCGATAACGGGGGCCTCGACGACCGGGGCCGCGATGACGGGCTCGCTCATCGCCGGCCGAACCTTGCCACCGCACCCACCAGGATCAACAGCGCGATGGCGATGATGCCGGCGCCGACGATGCCCCACATGGTCGAGGTGGTGACCGCAATACGGAAGTCGGAGCGCGCGGTCTCGCCACGGGAGGCGGCGCTGATCGTGGTGACGTAGTCGCCGGCGATCGCCTTGGCCGGCGGCGTGATGCGGGCCTGCACCTCCTTGTTCTGGCTCGGCGCGATGCGGTCCACGGTCTTGGGATCGAACTCGATCTTCCAGCCGCTAGGCGCGCTGCCGGAGAGCTCGATCTCGTCGGCGGGAGCGGTCCCGGTGTTGGTGATCAGGATCGGGATGTTGGCTTCGGCGCCGGCTTCGGCCCGGCCGCTGACGATGCCCTCGCGACCTGCGATGTTGAGCTGCGGCTGGCCGGTGATCTCCAGCGCGGCCGTGGTGTCGGCGGTCGCATCCTCGGCCGTGGCCTTGACCGAGACAGGATAGCGGCCGGCGCCGATGGTGTTGGGCGGGCGGACCTTGAGCTTGACGGTCTTGGAGGCGCCGGCATCGATCGGGATCGAGGACAGCTCCTGGCTGCCGTACTGCTCGGTGAAGCTGGTCTCGAAGTTGCGCGGCGCCTGGGCGCCCAGGCTGACGACGAGATTGCGGCCGCTGTCGTTCTTCACATCGAGTTGGAACTCGAAGCTCGACTTCGAGGTGCCGCGCAGCGAAGGCAACTGCGCCTTGATGGTGAGCTTGGCCGGCAGATCCTTGGCGAGCGCCACCACCAGCGGCAGCGTCAGTTGGGTCTTGTCGCCCTTGGCGCTGATGCTGAGATCGTGGCTCGACCCGGTGGCGGCATTCTCCGGCACGTCGAGCCGAAGCTGCAGCGAGGTCGAGTCGTTGGTGCCGACCATGGCCGCGGCCACCGGCTGGCCGCCGCCCAGCAGAGTGGCGGTCCAGCCCTGCGGCACCCCGCTCACCGACAGCGTGAAGCGCTCGGGATCGACCGCGTAGTTCTTCAGCCGCAGGTTGACCGTGGTGGTGCTGCCGGGGCGGACCGTGACGGCTGGGTAGTCGGTCAGCAGAAACAGGCCCTTGACCGGCGGCGGCGTCTCCTGTTGCGCCGCCGCGGGACCCGCGACCGTCAAAACCAAGGCTGAAACAAGGGCAGCAAGCAGTCTCATGGCGATGTCTCCCGGCCGCAATACGTCGAAGGACCGTAGATGTCGCCCCCATCCTCGGATCGCCCCTGGCCTTGGTGCGCGAGGACCGAGGCATCTGTTCCCTCGATCGTGACAAAATCCGGGCAGCAGAAGATGGATTTCCGAGCAGTTTGGCAAGAGTGGCGCGTAATAATGCCGCGTTGCCGAAACGTTCGACCGCGGTCCCGCCACAGATCGCCGGAACGCTCGCGGCCCTCCCCACGTTGAAAAATGGCAGGAGGCGGAGCTTTCAGGAGGCGACCATGGATCGCGTCGCGATTGTTGCGTGGGGCTGGTTTGTGGGATTCGTGGCACTCGGCTACGCCACGGGCAACTTGCTGTTTGCCACGCCTTGGACCGGCGGGCTGGTCGGCTTTCTGTTTGCCCTGGTGGGCAGCCTGATGTGGCCCTTCGTGCTGCCGGATCGCGTCAACGACTGGATGGATGACCGGCCGGCGTGGCCCTAGGGGGCAAAGCCTGCACGGAACCAGCCGTTTCACAACACGTTATATCGCGGCAAGGAGATCAGCCATGAAACGTGTGGCCATCGTCGCCGCGTGCTGGTTTGCGTTCTGGATGTCGGTTGGTTCGCTGGTCGGCGGCCTCACCGGAGGTCCCGGCGGTGGCGTCACCAACGGCATCTATTTTGGCGCCTTTAACGGAGCGTGGTGGGCGGTGCTGACCAGCTTTGCCTGGCCGTGGATCCTGCCGGAATCGCTTGAACGTTGGATGGACGGGCCACGGGAGCAATCATGAAACAGGAAGCAGGTCACATCGTCGAGACGCCCGTCGAGGCTCGAGCCGGCTACCGGGATCGTCCGGTCGCTGTGGTGCTGGTGGCAAGCGTGACCCTGGTGGTGCTCCTGTTCGGCATTGTCTACGTTGTCTATTTCACCTGAGCGGCAGCGCGATCACGCGCGCTCACGAAGCACTTGCGGCCAATCGATCTCGTCCTGCGGCAACACCCAAGGCTCCTGCAGAGCGGCCGCGCGCCATTCCTTCCAGGCGGGCAGCGCCATCACCGCCGCCATATAGTCCCGCGCCACGCCCCCGACCTCCACGTCATAAGTGTGAAAGCGCGCCACAACCGGCGCGTACATGGCGTCGGCGGCGCCGAACCCCCCGAACAGGAACGGCCCGCCTGCACCGAACCGCGTCCGGCAATCGCCCCACATGGTGTCGATGCGACGCGCATTGGCACGCACGTCGTCGCCGATCGCAAGCCGCTTCACCGGGCGCCACAGGTTCATTGGGCACGCGCGCCGCAGCGGTAGAAAGCCCGCGTGCATCTCCGCGGCGATGGCACGGGCGTGGGCCCGCGCCGTGCCCTGTTCCGGCCAAAGCCGCGCCGCCGGGAATCTCTCGGCGAGATATTCGAGGATGGCGAGCGATTCCCAGACCTCGATCGGACCATCGACCAGCACCGGGACCTTGCCTGTGCCGGAAACCCTGCCCACCCGCGCCTTGAAATCGTCGGCGTCGAGCGAGATCACCACCTCGTCGAAGGCGATGCCGGCCACCTTCATGGCGATCCACGGCCGCAACGACCAGGACGAGTAGTTCTTGTTGCCGATGACCAGCGTGAGCGCCACGGTCGCCTCCTGTGCTGCGAGAGATTCCGGGTGCAACGCGCTCCAAAGCAAGCGAATTGTAGTGACGGCAGCTTCACCGGATCGAATGAATGCCCCAGAGCCTGACCAAACGCCTCCTGATTGCCATCGCCCAGACGCAGGTCATCCTCGCCCTGTTGATCTTCGGCACGGCGTGGACGCTTCACTATTGGCAGGGCTGGCTGTTCTGGCTGGCGTTCCTGGCCTGCGTGCTGCCCATCAGCCTCTATCTCATTCGTTACGATCCGGCGCTGGTCGAGCGTCGGATGAAGGCAGGGCCGACGGCCGAGCGGCGGCCGCAGCAGAAGCGCATCCAGCTTGTGGTCAGCGCCCTGCTCCTGATCCTGATCGTCGTCTCGGTGCTCGATCACCGCAACGGCTGGTCATCGCCGCAGACGGCGGCGGTCCTGCTGGGCGATGTCCTGCTGATCACCGGCTTTGCCGTGGTGTTCGCGACGTTTCGCGCCAACTCGTTCGCCTCCTCGATCGTGGAAGTCGCACCGGGCCAGAAGGTCATCGACACCGGTCCCTACGCGGTCGTCCGCCATCCGATGTACGGCGGGGCGTTGCTGATGTTCCTCGGCACTCCGCCGGCGCTCGGCTCCTGGTGGGGTCTGATCCCTGCCCTGCTCCTGAGCGCGGCCTTGGCCTGGCGGCTGATCGACGAGGAGGCATTCCTGGCGCGCGAACTGCCCGGCTACACCGCCTATCAGCGCACGGTGCGGAGCCGGCTGTTGCCCGGGCTGTGGTGAAATCAGCGCGGCGACGTCTTCACGCAGGCCCCGACCACGTCGACCCTGGCCGTGGTGGTGGTCCGGCACAGCGCGGTCTGCTCGGTCGGATAGACCGCCGGCAGCCGGCCGACGCCGCAATGGGCCGTCAGCATCACCTCGTCGGCGTCGCATTTCACCGTGCAGCTTGAAGCGCTGCAGTTGTGGCGCACGATGCGAATGCCGGGATCGCCGGGTGGACCGGGCGGACCGGCCTCGCCCCGCGGCCCGGGTTCGCCGCGCAATCCGGCACGAGCCGGACCGGGCGCGCTGCCCGGCATCGCTTGAACCGCGGCCTGTGGAGCGAGGCCGGCCCCGCCCGCCACGGGGCTGGCCGCGCCGCGATCGAGCACCAGGGCGTACACCACTGCAAAGGCGAGCAGCCCCACCGCGCTGACCGCGCCCAGGATCATCGCCTCGGGCGAGGCCCATGGCTGCTTGGGGGCCGCCGGCGGCGGCGGCTGGCTCGGTTCCGGCGGTGGTGAGGCTTCGTGGTCGGACATCAATCGCCTTCGGCGCGCATCTGGCGCATGCAGGTTTGGCGCATGCCGATCGGGCGCGTCATGCGGGCTTCGGCGGCGGCGCTTCCACCGGGCCGCCGGCGTTCTTCCAGGCGCCGAAGCCGCCGCGGATATGGGCCACCGGCTTCAGCCCCATGCGTTGCGCGGTCTGCGCCGCCAGCGCCGAGCGCAGACCGCCGGCGCAGAAAAACACGTAGCGCTTGTCCTGTGCGAACTGCGGCTTGTGATAGTGGCTGTCGGGATCGATCCAGAACTCCAGCATGCCGCGCGGGCAATGGAACGCGCCGGGAACCTTGCCTTCGCGCTGCAATTCGCGGATGTCGCGGATGTCCACCAGCACCACGTCGTTGCGGCCGTGCAGCTTGATCGCCTCCTCGACCGGCAACGTCGCGACCTCGCGCTCGGCCGCCTCAACCATGGATTTGGCGCTCTGGGTAATCGTCTGCGGCATCGTGGTCTCCAGCGCGGATGGTGCGCGCACCCCATGGTGCGGTCAAGGCGGGCTTGCGCGTGCCGGATGATGGTGTGAGGCTCGCGCAGGAATCATCCGGCTCATGCTGCTGTTTTCCACTCTCGACCTGCTGGCGCTCGCCTGGTTCCTCGGCGCGTGGGCCGCTTACTCGTTCATCATGTCGGTTTCCGAGCGGCGCAGGGGCGGCCTCAACTCCGAGATGGCCGGCCAGCGCGAACGCTGGATGCAGCAGATGCTGGCGCGCGACGCGCGCATGGTCGATGCCCAGATCATGGCCGCCCTGCAGAACGGCACCGCGTTCTTTGCCTCGACCTCGCTGATCGCCATCGGCGGCGCGCTGACGCTGATGCGCTCGACCGATGCCGTGCTGACCGTGGTGGCATCGCTGCCGTTCGGCATCGAAATGACGCCGATGCAATGGGAGGCCAAGACCATCGGACTCGCCATCATCTTCGTCTATGCCTTCTTCAAGTTCGCGTGGTCGTACCGGCTCTACAACTACGTGGCGATCATGCTGGGCGCCACGCCGCCCGCCATGGAAAAGCACACCGATGCGGCGAAGCTTCATGCGGCGCGCGTCGGGCGCCTGTGCGAGGTCGCCGGCCGTCATTTCAACCGCGGCCAGCGCGCGTTCTTCTTCGCGCTCGGCTATCTCGGCTGGTTCATCAGCCCGTGGCTATTGATGGCGACCAGCATCGCGGTCGCCGCGGTGCTGTGGCGGCGGCAGTTCGCCTCGGATTCACGCGCGGCGCTGATCGGGGAGTAGCTTCAGGACAGATGCATCCACAGCGTCATGCAGCAGGTCAGGACCACGCCGACCAGGGCGGCGGAAAGGGTGAGCTTGTTCACCCGCCACAGGCGTCCAAAGGCGCGCTCCGCGGCGGCATCGGAGGCCGCATCCTTGTTGGCGTGTCTCGCCATGCCTGGCGACATCGAGGCCGTCCCGGTTGCGGCCGCGCCCTGGGAGCCGGCCGACCGCGGCGCCGTTATGTCTGAGTCGCGGGCCGAGATCGAACACGCGATTTTCCGGCTTTTGGCGGAGGCCGGCTCGGACCGCACCGTCAATCCCACCGACGTGGCGCGCGAGATCGCGCCCGACGCCCATTGGCATCTGCAAATGCCGGCAATCCGCCGCGTCGCGGTGGAGTTGGCGAGTTCGGGTCGGATCGTGATCTACCGCAAGGGAAAGCCGGTCGATCCCCGCGAGTTCAAAGGTGTTTATCGGCTCGGGCTGCCCCGCCAGGACTAGGCGGACATTTACTAGGCGGCCTGCTGCAGTTGCGCGTCGCACACCCGCCATTCATGGCGCTCCCCGCAAACCGGGCAACGCGCCTTGATCGGACTGTTGCGGATTCGCAGCAGCGTATCGAGTTCGCTTTCGATGCCGACGTCGATCACTTCACCCGTGACCGGACATGCAAAGTGCAGGCGTTCCATGCGATTGGTCCCCTCGCTGAACGTTTCGGCCCGATCCCTAGCGTGGCGAAGGGGCGGAAATCCGGCTCATTCGTGTCCGCGCGTTCACAGTGCGGTGAGCCGAGGGCTCGCCGCCCGGTGACCATCCGGCTTGAACAGACGCAACTACGGGCTTGGCGCGGCTACCAAATCCCATCTGGACTGAGGTGCGCTCGAACCGCCCTCGCCCGGCTCATTTTTCACCCCGTTGGGCCGGGCAAGCTGCTATATTTCTGAATGGAAATTCAGGCACCCGATCGGTCGTGGGTCGTGAAATGAGTGTTCGCGTGAGATTGTAGGAGGCGTGTTTGTTGAAAACCCACAAGTATTCCATCGGCCAGAACGTGCGTTACACGTCGGGGCCATTCGGGCGCTTTGGCGCCGGCGGTTCTTTCAAGGTTGTGAAGCTGCTACCGCCGGAAGGCGACGAGCATCAATACCGGATCAAGAGCGCGGGCGAGGCATTCGAGCGCGTCGCCAAGGAAAGCCAGCTCGACCGCGAACGCTAGGCCGCGATCAAAGCACGGGGAAAGCCGGCAGGGGCTTCCCTCCAAAAGCCAGTCAGGTCGTGCCTTTGTGCGACAACCTGGTCCACACGTCCCGGGCTTGCTGGCGCACCACTCTCAGATTGTCGCCGACCACATCCCAGTTGACCATGACGCGTCGTTCCGACGCGCCGTTGGGCGTTTGCCAGTTGTCCGCCGCGTAAGCTGCCCCAACAATGAGCAAGGCGCCCAGGATCATTCCGAAAAGCACACGCATGCCGGTCCCCGTGGTTACAACTCGACAGAACAATCCCGGCGTGGACTGAGTTCCACCGCGATGCGGTTCATCGGCCCCGCGACACCGCTCGCGACCGGGTTGCCGAACCCATGATCTTTCCGTGTCGGGGCGGACCAAAAGGTAGCCCGGTCGGGCCACCGCAATTCTGCCAATGTTAAGACATGGTTAACGCTGCGGGACGCACCGGGACGCGGGCAGTTTGGAGCGGGGCTTGCCGCTCGGGCGCTCCGGTGGCTTTGGAAGTTCGGTTGGTGGGGTGGGTTCGCTGCGCCATACTGCGGCGCCCTTTCGACGATGCGGCGTGAGACGGCATGCCAAACGCGACCTACGATCTCGTGCTCGGCGCGTATCTGCTGCCCGCGCTGTTTGCGCTTGCGCTGGCGGCGGTTTTGGTGACGGTTGCGGTGATGCTGTCAAAGGTCGTGGAAGCGCGGAGCGTGCTTGGCAGAGCCTGCAAAGGCGGCATGCTGGTCTTGCTGGGTGGGCTTGTGGGCGGCGTCCTGTTCGGCGCGCCGTGGTCCGACAGCGATGCCGTGGAGCGGCGGGCTTTGGAGGCACGCGCGGCGGATCTCACGGCCCGCGCCCTGGTCCCGGGTTCGGCGCTCGCCTGCCTGGACGCCGTGGCCAGCGCCGATGTCGAAGCCGCGTGCGAAAAGACGTTATTCGCAACGGCCGAGACGGTCGCGGCCGCGATTGCCTACGTCGATGCCAGGATTTCGTTGCTGGCCGCGAGCCGCTCCCTGGCGGAGCGTGATGCCGATTTCCGGCCCTGGTTCGAGCGGGCGCGGCGCGCCATCGAGACGGACCGCTTCGGGGTGGCGGCGCATGTGCTGGTCACTCGCGGATGCCAGTCCGGCGCTTGCACCGATCTCAAGGTGCTGCGTGACAGCAGCCGCGTCACGGCCAACATGACGGCGCGCACGTTCGACAATTACGTGGCCGTGCACGTCGCCGCCTGGCAGGCCGCGGCCGGCCCGGACGCAGCGGCCGCGGCGCAGGCCCATGCCGCGGCTCCGAGCCAATTGGCTGCGTCGCCCCCTGCACCGCCACCGGCGCCAGCCACCATGGGCGTCGCGTCCAGTGCGACCTCGCAGCCAAGCAACCTGGTTTATCCTTCGGCGGCCTCGATCCCCGCTGTCAGCATCATGAACGCAGAGCCGACGATTCCTGCCGCCGGTGCCTCTGCCGAGCCGACGCCTCCGCGTGAGCACCATGAGCCGCGCGCCAAGCCCGCGCCGGCCAAGCGGGCGCAGCCCGCGCGAAAACAGACCGTCCAGGAAAGTCAGGCCACGGCGCCGCCGATGTCGGTGCTGCCGCCTCCGCCGCCGCCGCCGACCACCCGCTAGCGTCGGTTCGGCAGCAGGCTTCCGGGTCCGTCGCGGGACAAGCCGCGCCGGCGGTGCTAATCGGTCGCCATGTTCTCCTCCGTGCTGATCGCCAACCGCGGCGAAATCGGGTGCCGGATCGCCCGCACCGCGCGCCGCCTCGGCATGCGCACCATCGCCGTCTATTCGGACGCCGACCGCGATGCGCTTCACGTGCGCCTCTGCGACGAGCCCCATGCCATCGGTCCGGCGCCACCGCAGCAGAGCTATCTTTCGATCGATCGGGTGATCGGCGCGGCGCGCCAGGCGCAAGCGGAGTGCATCCATCCCGGCTACGGATTCCTGTCGGAAAATCCCGAATTTGCCGAAGCCTGCACGCGCGCCGGCATCGTATTCGTCGGGCCGCCGGCCCCGGCGATCCGCGCCATGGGGCTGAAGGACCGCGCCAAGGCGCTGATGGAAAAATCAGGCGTGCCGGTGGTGCCGGGCTATCACGGCGAGCGGCAGGATCCGGCGCTGCTCAAGCAGAAGGCCTATGAGATCGGCTATCCGGTGTTGATCAAGCCGGTGGCCGGCGGCGGCGGCAAGGGGATGCGGCGCGTCGACCGCCACGCCGATTTCGAAGCCGCGCTGGAAGGAGCGCAGCGCGAGGCCTCGAATGCCTTTGGCGACGCTCGCGTGCTGATCGAGAAATACGTCGCCGCTCCCCGCCATATCGAGATGCAGGTGTTCGCCGACAGCCTGGGCCACACCATTCACCTCAATGAGCGCGACTGCACGCTGCAGCGTCGCCACCAGAAGATCATCGAAGAGGCCCCCGCCCCCGGATTGCCTGCCGAGATGCGGGCGGCGATGGGAGATGCCGCGGTGCGAGCGGCACAGGCGGTGGCTTACGTCGGCGCCGGCACCGTCGAATTCATCGCCGACAGCTCGGACGGGCTTCGCCTGGATCGCTATTGGTTCATGGAGATGAACACGCGCCTGCAGGTCGAACATCCGGTGACCGAGGCGATCACCGGGCTCGATCTAGTGGAATGGCAGTTCCGCGTTGCCGCAGGCGAACCGCTGCCGATCGAGCAGCAAAGCCAGGTTCCGCTGCAGGGCCATGCCGTGGAAGCGCGCGTCTACGCCGAAGACCCCGATCGCGATTTCCTGCCTTCGACAGGCCGCCTGCTGGCGTTGCGCTTTCCCGACGCCGTGCGCGTCGATACCGGCGTCGAACAGGGCAGCGCGATCACGCCGTTCTACGATCCGATGATCGCCAAGATGATTGCGCACGGGCCCACCCGGGAAGCAGCCCTCGATCAGCTCGCGGCAGCATTGCAAGGCACCGTTGCCGTTGGCCCACGCACCAATCTATCGTTCTTGTCCGCGCTGGTCCGCATGCCGGAATTCAGGTCGGGGCTGTTCGACACCGGATTTGTCGGCCGTCACGCCGCCGCGCTGAAGCATGGCGGGATCGATCGCGCGGTTGCTGCGGCTGGCGCGGCAAGCCTGCTGGCGCAACAGGCGGCGCGCATCAACGCCGACAGCGGCCGCGCGCCTGACGCGCCGGCCTCGCCCTGGGACGCAACCGACGGCTTCCAGCTTGGCGGAGCGCGGGTGGTGGCCTTGCCGTTTCTTGCTGACGGCGAACCGATGCAGGCGCAAGTCAGCTATGGGCCGGCCGGCGCGGAGGTTGCTGTGGACGGCACCGGCCCGGCCCTTGATGCCACCACGATCGTGGCGGCAGATGCCGTCTATCTGCTGCGGGACGGGCGCCAGACCGTGGTCCGCCACGCCGATCTCGCCGCGCACGATCTCGACCGCGGTGATGGCGGGGGGCTGGTGAAGGCCCCGATGCACGGCAAGGTGCTGGCGGTGCTGGCGAGAGAAGGCGACAGTGTTGAAAAGGGTCAGCGGCTTGCCATCGTCGAGGCCATGAAGATGGAACATGCGTTGCTCGCGCCTCGGGCCGGCCGCGTCGCGGGAATCCTGATCACCGTCGGCAGCCAGGTGACTGAAGGCGCCACTTTGATGACCGTCGAGGCATCGGATGCCTGAGCGTTCGTTCAACGGGAAGCGATGACATGCCGCTGCATCTCATCAAGCTCAGCGTCGGGACCGACTCGATCGAGGACCTCGAGGATTGGATCAAGCTCAAGCTGAAGGAGCAGCGCAAACGCGGTGTCCGCAAGCCCGAGCGCGTCCACACCACCCGTATGGTCCCAAAGCGGACCGAGGAGTTGCTCGACGGCGGCTCGATCTTCTGGGTGATCCGCGGCGAAATCCTGTGCCGCGAGCGCATCCTCGATGTCCGCCCGTTCGTCGACAAGGAGGGCGTCGGCCGCTGTCGGCTGGTGCTCGATCCGCAGTGCATCGCGGTGCGGCCGCGGCCCTATCGTGCCTTTCAGGGCTGGCGCTACCTGGATGCCAAAGAAGCCCCGCCCGACCTCGATCGCGTGGCGCGGGGCATGACCAGCATGCCGGAGCCGCTGCGGCGCGAATTGCGGGAGCTCGGGCTGCTCTAATCCGGCTTCGGAAACAACACGTCGGTGCGGCCGATCAACCGATAGACCACCAGCCCCACCCATTCGTGGACGGCGGTGTCGGTGCGGGCGAGTCCCTTGGCGATGGATTCGAACGGAAACCATTGATCGAGCCGTCCGGTGGTTCGCCAGTCCACCGGATAGGCCTCGACCGGAAACCCGACGCGGCGAAAGCACCCGACGGCGCGCGGCATGTGATAGGCCGAGGTCACCAGCAGCCAGCGTTCGCCCGGTTTCGGCTGGGCCACCGCCTTGCTGAACAGTGCGTTCTGGTGGGTGTTGAGCGATTTGTCCTCCAGCAAGATGCGCTCGCGCGCGATGCCAAAGCTTTCGAGCAGGGGCACCGCCGCCCTCGCCTCGCCGGGGACATCTTTGGCAACGCCGGAATAGCCGCCGGCCAGCAGGATGCGGGCGTTCGGAAAGCGCCGCGCCAGGTCCGCGATCTCGGTCAGCCGTTCCGCGGATTCATCGAGCGCCGGCTGGCCGCGCGCCGCGGTCAGCGTCGGCCCGATCGAGCCGCCCAGCACCACGATGCCATCGGCAGCCGAGCCGCTCCACGCCGGAAAGCGCTGCTCGAGCGGCAGGATCAGCGCATTGCCGAGCGGCGACAGCCCCGCGACCACAAGCAGGCCGAGACTCATCGTCAAAAGTCCCCTCGCCGTGCGCTGGAAACGGCTTCGCAGCAGCAGCAATCCCAACAGCCCGAGCGCTACAAGGACGTCGCTCGGGACCACCAGGAAGCCCGCCACCTTCGACAAGACATGGGACAACATCGATCGACCGTCGCGGACGCGGAGAGATGGACGAGGCTTGTTGAAACGTTGGCGTCTCGCCGCATCGATAGCACGGCTTCGCCTATCGTTCAGCGTAATCAACTCGGATAAGCTTCAGGCCCGCATCGCTCGCGGCCCAATCGCGATGACACTGCTGCTTCATACCGGCATCTATCTGCTCGCCCGTCTGGTTGCAGGCGGCACCGCGGTCGTCGCGCTGGCCTTGTACACACGCCTGCTCGACGCCCATGCGTTCGGCGAGCTCACGCTCGCGCTGAGCGCGATGTCGCTGATGAGCCTGTCGCTGGCCAATGGCCCCAATTCAGCATTGCGGCGTTTCTTCGGAGAGGACGGCGAGGATGCCCGCACCACCGCGCTGCTGTGGCTGATCCTGCCGGCTCTGCTTGCCTGCCTGGTTGCCGCAGGGACCGCATGGCTGTTCAACCACCATCTCTGGCACGAGCTGTTGCCGCTGTTGTCGCTGCTGCTGGCCGTGAGCGTCCTGCAGGAATTCCAACTGGGAAGCGCGCAGGCCAAGCTGGAGCCCTGGCGCTATGCCTTGGTCAGCGCGATCAAGGGCGCGGCCAGCGCGCTGTTCGGAGTGGGTCTGGTCATGCTCGGATACGGCGTGGTCGGGGCGCTGTGGGGGGTGGCGGCCGGCACCGCGCTGAGCCTTGCACTGAATGCGCGGGCCTGGATGGTCCGATTGCGGCGGCCCGAGCCGGCCCTGTGGCGGCGGATGACCCGCGTCGCGGTGCCGATTTCGGCCGGTGCGGCGCTGCATTGGGCCAGGCTGTTCAGCGACCGCTGGCTGTTGGCATGGCATTACGACGCCAACACCGCCGGTCTGTATGCCGCCGCCTACGACATGACGTTTCAGGCCCTGGTGCTGTCCTATTCCGTGGTGATGCTGGCCGGCGAGCCTTTGGTGTTTGCCGCCCACGCGCAGGGCGGCATCGAAGCCGCCCGCCGGCAAATCCAGCAGTACGTCGGCCTTGCCATCTCGCTGCTGCTCCCGGCCGCGGTGGGCCTCATGCTGGTCGCACCGCTCCTCATCCAACTTTTGCTCGGAGCGCCGTTTCGCCCCACCGCCACGACCCTGGTGCCGGTGCTGGCGCTTGCGCTGTTGGCCCAGTCACTTACCTTGTACCCGGGGTGCGCCTTCACGCTGGCCGCGCGCACTGAACTTTCGCTTGCGCTGACCGCATTCGCGGCCGCGCTCAACGTCGCGCTCAATTTGGTTCTGATTCCCCATTACCAGGCGCTCGGGGCGGCAATCTCCGCGCTGGCGACACATTCGATTGGATTGGTGCTTTCGCTCGTGATCGCGCGCCGGCTGTTTGCGCTGCCCCCGCCCGAGCCCCGGATGTCGCTCGCCGCGGTTGCGGCGACGGCGGCCATGGCGGCCTGGCTGTGGCCGTTTCGCCAGACCGTCGAGCCCAGTGCCGTGCTTTACGTGCTGCCGGTGGCGGTCATCGTCTATGCAGGCGTCTATATGATCGTTCTCCGACACACCGGGACGAGTCTGTCGCACCTGCTGCAGCGGCTCGAAAAATAGCACGGCTCGCAGCCACGACTTCCTTGAATGGAAGACAAGCGGCACGGGATTTCATCGCTTCGACACGCTGAGGCGATATGTCCGATCGGTTCGGGATGACTCCGTGCCCGTGTTGGCATATTGCATCGCGGGCGCGCGTCTCGATGACGGGGCGAAGCCTTGATGAAAGTTCCTGATTTCTACATCGTTGGCGCCCCAAAGAGCGGAACCACCGCGCTTAGCGAATACCTCAGGCAGCATCCGAACGTCTGCTTCTCGCATGTCAAGGAGCCGCATTTCTTTGCCGATGACCTGCCCTCCTACAAGATGGATCGGACGATAGGCGACTACCTGCGCCGAAATTTTTCTCACTTCGATGGGCGTCGTCATCGCGCCGTCGGCGAGGGTTCCGTCTACTACTACATATCAGACGTCGCTATTGCGAAAGTCCTCGAGGCGCAGCCGTCAGCCAAGTTCGTCTATGCGATAAGAAATCCCGCGGACATGGTGTATTCGCTGTATTGGCAGTACCGCCTCAGCAACATGGAAACCCTCGACGAATTTGAAGCCGCCTGGGAGCAGCAGGATGCGCGGGAGGCTGGGCGCAACATTCCACGGCATTGTTATGAGCCCCGCTTTCTACAGTATCGCGCGATGGGAAGGCTGGGTCAGCGCCTTCAGGTGCTGAAGGCCGCCATCCCCGCAACGCAACTCATGGTCGTCGTATTCGACGACTTCGTGCGCGACACCCGGCGAGTCTACGAGGACGTGCTCAGGTTTCTCGACCTGCCCTCGGATGACCGCCGAACATTTCCCGTGATCAATGAGAGCAAGGTGCAGCGAAGCGAGCTCATTGCCGGCCTGCTGGCTTCCATTCCGACGCGTCTGCACAACGTGGTGAGGGATCTCAAACATGGCCTCGGGCTCTCCCACATTCCCCTCAATCTCCTGGCGATGTTGAATGTTAAGCCGGCCCAGCGTCCACCGCTGTCCGAGAGCTTCAGGTCGCGTCTCATCGCCGAATTTGAGCCGGACGTCCGGCTACTTGAAACGCAGCTTGGCAGGAGCCTGGAGACCTGGCGGAGTTAGGTGCGGAGGCCATGTCGGTCACCTACCGTGCTTTTTCCATGCCTCGTATCGCGCCTTGGCGTCCTCGTTTGGCGGATAGAGTCCGGGCAGCGCCACGCCGCGCTCGACCTCGCTGACCACCCAGGTCTCGTAGCGCTCGTGCTCCTCGCCTTCGGCGGCAACGAACTCCACCAGGGCCTTCGGGATCACCACCGCGCCGTCATCGTCGGCGACGATCACGTCATCGGGAAAGATCGCGCAGCCGCCGCAGGCGATCGGCTCGTTCCAGCCGACGAACGTGAGTCCGTTCACCGATGCCGGCGCCGCGGTGCCCTGGCAGAAGATCGGCAGATCGGCCGCCATGCAGCCGGCCTTGTCGCGGATCACGCCGTCGGTCACCAGCGCGGCAGCCTTGCGGCGCGCCATCCGCATCACCAGGATGTCGCCGAAAATCCCCGCGGTCGTGATCCCCATGGCGTCGGCCACGGCGACGCAGCCTTCCGGCATGGCCTCGACCGCGGCCCGGGTCGAGATCGGCTTGCCCCAGCTTTCCGGCGTCGCCAGGTCCTCGCGCACCGGCACGAAGCGCAGCGTGAACGCCGGCCCGACCACCCGCGCGCCGCCGGGCGCAAGCGGCATGGCGCCGCGAATCCAGCAGTGCCGGATGCCCTTCTTCAGCAGCATGGTGGTGACGGTCGCGGTGGTGACGCGGCGCAGCACGTCGAACACGGCAGACATGACGGACCTCCTTCTGCGATAATGCGCCCGTGCCGAGGCACAGGGGACATTTTCGATGGCCGAGCCAACGAAGCAAGGAATCATCGCCGTCGACAAGATGGGCGGCAAGGTGCTGTTCCTCGATCCGCAGAGCTTCGTCACCGAGGTGACGATCGACGGATTTCCGCGCACCGTGCACGAACTGCTTCTGATCCCGGAGCGCCGCCGCGCCTACGTGCCGATCTTCGGCGACGGCATTCACGGCCGGAATCCCAACCCGCAGCACGTCGTCTGCGTGTTCGACCTCGACCGGCGCGCCCACATCGGCACCATCGACCTGCGGCCCTACATCGCCCCGCACACGCTGAAGCTCGGGCCCGACGGGCTGATCTACATCACCTGCGAGAACAGCGCGAAGGTGGTGATGATCGATCCCGCGACCGACAAGGTGGTGGGCGCGATCGATTCCGGCTCGACCAACGGCCATCGCCTGATCATTTCGCCGGACGGGCAGCGCCTCTACACCGAGAACGAGGAGGACGCCACGGTCTCGGTGATCGACCTGCCGGCGCGCAAGCTTCTCGGCAAGGTCGCCACGCCACGCCCGCTGGCCGGCATCGCCATCTCGCCCGACGGCCGCACGGTCGTGGCGGTCGACGACGCCAAGCCGACGCTGTTCCTGATCGACACCGGCGCCGGCAAGGTGCGCGACGAGATCGTGCTGAAGGACGTGCCGAAGGCCGCGCAGATCGCGCGCTATGCCCCCGACAACAGCATGGTCGGCGTCACCAGCCTGAACAGCGACACCGTCAGCCTGATCGATCCGTCGTTTGCCGCGCAGACCGCGATCAAGGTCGGCAGCCAGCCGATGGACATGGCGTTTCACGGCAAAGAGCTATTCGTCGCCTGCCAGGGCGACGGCTCGGTGCATGTGATCGACATTCCCGGCCGCCGGCACAAATCGAGCTTCAAGGCGGGCACCGGCTGCGAGTCGCTCGGATTTTTCTAGGTCACCAAGAACACAATCGGGGAGGTCAACAATGCGCAACCTGCTTCAGCGGATCGCCTTTGCGCTCGCGGTCGTTGTCGCGATCGGCGGCAGCGCCACGGCGGAAGACTACCCCGACCGCACCATCACCTTGATGGTGCCGCTCGCCGCCGGCGGCGGCATGGACTTCATCGCCCGCACCATCGGGCAGAAGCTGTCGGAGCGGCTCGGCAAGGCCGTCGTGGTGGAGAACCGCCCCGGCGGCGGCACCATCGTCGCCTTTCCAGCACAGTGGGATCCGAAGCTTGGAATTCACGTGACTTGAAGTC
>JADMIO011204600.1_pt1 | contig 97071 bp, 103 predicted proteins | sample 8958161 | NCBI WGS metagenome assembly JADMIO01 (sample SAMN16585339, study PRJNA669376) | soil metagenome | isolation source: Crop rotation soil | place: USA: Cullars Rotation, Alabama | collected 2011
GCCGCGACTTCAAGTCACGTGAATTCCAAGCTTCGGATCCCACTGTGCTGGAAAGTTTACAGGAGCGCTGTTCACTGGTGCGCTGCCCATCCTGGCCGTGTTCTATGTTTGCATGGGAGCGACGATCTCGTTTGAGGCGACACCGTTTATCTTGCGAAAGGGTGGGGCGCTTTTTGCGGCCAAAATTTTGTGCGGTCTCATTTTGGGAGCGGTGCTAGGACGTTGGCTCGGAGAGAAACCAGTGGAGAGTGGCTTTTTTGCGGGACTTTCAACCCTGGCGGTGGTCGCAGCCGTGAATGACACGAACGGCGGATTATACATGGCGTTGATGGGGCAGTACGGAAAGGGCCGCGATGTGGCGGCTTATTCGATGATGTCGATCGAGAGCGGGCCGTTCCTGACAATGCTGACGCTCGGTGTCGCGGGCCTGTCGGCATTTCCTTGGCCGACACTGGTGGGAGCCATTCTGCCCTTAGCCATCGGAATGCTGCTGGGCAATCTGGACCACGATCTTCGTCATTTTCTCGGCGGTGCAGCCCCAGTGTTGATTCCGTTTTTTGCGTTCGCGCTTGGAGCGGGCATCGACATTGGCAATGTGTGGCGGACCGGTCTCCTGGGCCTGCTGCTGGGGCTTTTTGTTATCGTCTTTTCGGGCGCAATTTTGTTTCTGGCGGACCGATTAAACGGAGGCAATGGAACCGCTGGTCTAGCGGCAGCATCAACGGCAGGAAATGCAGCGGCGGTGCCGGCGCTGGTGGCTGCAGCCAACCCTGCCTACAATGCAGCAGCCAAACAAGCGACGCTGCTTGTATCAGCCAGCGTGGTAGTCACCGCGATTGTTGTCCCATTTTTGACTGCATGGTGGGCGGGCAAGAAACAATCCAAAATCGATGGTTGACAAAGAAAGGCTCTTTTGAAATTAATGCGTTCGATGAAGAACGGTAACGTCATCTCGAACGAGACTGTAGCCTAGGAGGCTACCCGGATCATTCATCCTTCTCGGTAGCTTCCCTTTGCAGTTTCCTAATACGGGCGCATTTTTTTGCCCGCGAGGTTTTCCAAACAAGGTCGGATAATTTTTATTTTAATTTTTTATGGAGTCACAAGTTTCAATTTTAGAGAAGAGAAGTTTTTGGCAGTTGATCAGAGCGGCGGTGTCGGGCGAACAGAAGGATTTCACGTCGGGAGACTTGAAGCGAGCGCTGTTCATGCTGGCGGTGCCGATGATCCTGGAAATGGTGATGGAGTCGCTCTTTGCGGTTGTGGACGTCTTTTACGTCTCGCGCGTCGGGGTGAACGCTGTCGCTACGGTTGGTTTGACCGAATCGGTGATGATGCTGATTTACGCCATCGCTGTCGGCTTAAGCATGGCTGCAACCGCATTCGTGGCGCGACGGACCGGGGAAAAGGATCTGCACGCAGCAGCGAATGGAGCGGTGCAGGCGCTCTATCTGGCGGTGGCGATAGCCATTCCACTCAGTATCGCAGGGGTTATTTTTGCAGATGACATCCTTGGATTGATGGGTGGTTCGGAAGATCTAATCCGTGAGGGAAAGAACTTCACGCGAATTCAACTGGGCGGACATATCGTCATCATGTTCCTGTTCCTGAACAACGCGATCTTTCGCGGGGTGGGGGATGCAGCGATTGCAATGCGAGTGTTGTGGCTGGCGAACATTCTCAATATGACACTGGGACCGATCTTTATTTTCGGCCTGGGTCCGATACCAGCTCTGGGAGTCACCGGCGCGGCTGTCGCCACGACGTTCGGACGTGGAATCGGTGTGCTGTTCCAGTTTTACAATCTCTTCAGCCAACGTTCGATCATTCGGATCGACTGGAGCGACCTGGCACTCAAACCAAAAATCGTCTGGCAGATGTTTCGAGTCTCGCTCGGCGGAATGAGTCAGTTCCTGATCCACTCCGCGAGCTGGCTTTTGATGGTCCGTATTCTGTCGAGCTTCGGAAGCAGCGCCGTCGCGGGATACACGATCGCAATCCGTGTGATCATCTTCACGATATTGCCGTCGTGGGGATTGGCGAATGCTGCCGCCACGTTGGTGGGTCAAAACCTCGGAGCGAAACAACCAGAGCGGGCCGAAAGATCGGTTTGGACAGCGGCGTTGTACAATATGGTCTTCCTGACCAGCGTTTCGGTTTTGTTCTTCACATTCGCGGAAGAGATCTTACGGGTTTTTTCCAAACAACCGGACGTTCTTCGCAATGGTGTTTTATGCCTGAGGATCATCTGTCTGGGTTACGTATTCTACGCCTACGGGATGGTTATTGGGCAGGCGTTCAATGGCGCGGGCGACACAAAAACGCCAACATACATGAATCTGTTCTGCTTCTGGCTAATCCAGATCCCAATGGCCTATGTGTTGGCTAAGGTATTGAACGTCGGCTCAGCCGGAGTGTTCGCAGCACAAGCGTTTTCCTTTTCGCTTGTGGCGGTGGTCGGGATTATTATTTTCCGGCGAGGGAAATGGAAGGAAGTGCGAGTCTAAACCTCAACTCAGTTTCTGGACATCTAACAAGTCCTTCAGTCTGCCGCTCTTGAGCTTGTTCTGGATTAAGTCGGCACGACTGATGATATTGACTGGAATTTGATCGATGGTTGCCTGTACGCGATTAACGAAACACTCAGAAAACTCGCGACCTGAAACTTCGGTCAAGAGTTCAATCCGGGTGGGTTCAACGCCCATGCGAATAATCCGTCCTTTGTTCAGAAACAAAGCTTCGGACAGTTCCGGCGTTTCGAAGCCGAACTCTTTAATAAGAGCAACGAGTTTCCGGGCGTTGTCAGGGTTTACAGCCACCCAGAAATCGATATCAGCGGTGTTTCGATAAAAACCGTGAAAACAGACAGCGTATCCACCAATGAGCAAATACTCAACGCGGTGTGAATTCAACAACCTCAAAAAATCGCGGAAGTCCGCGGGTAGTCGGATCATATCCATAGGTGATCTGGCGACTTAGTTCCAGGGCGGCAAAGCGTTCATCCGGCGTGCGAGAACGCCAGTATTCCTCGTCCGCTTGATCGGCATCATGAAGAGAAACAACGCTGAATGCTTTGCGGTCAACCCGGGCTTCACTTAACGGCGTATGGGCCATCGCTCAATTGTAATCGAGAAGACCTGTGCTGAGAAGCGCAGATTGGATTCCAGCTAACGAAGATAATCGAGCAGGGTGAGGTTCAAAATCGAAGCGGCTGACTGAAGCGTGGCCTGATAACTCGTTTGCGTTTGATTCAGGCGAACGATGGTGGAGGCCATATCAGCATCAGAGCGACGGGATATCTCTCCCTCGAGATTCAGCTTATTGTCCTGTGTCATATTGAGCGAAGCCTCGAGGCGCGATTGAAGGGCGGCGTTGTCGCCCACATGATAAAACACGTTATCTTCGTCCGCTTTAAGGTCGGTTCGCGATTGAGCCACACCGGTCAGATCACCGGTGTTCAGTTGTTTTTGTAGATTGATCAGATGCGCAAAAAAATCCGCGCCAAAACGCGAGTCGGCGATCAGGCCGCGTTCACCCGAGCCTGTGTTGTTCTCGCCAACGAGGCGGGAGGAGATGAGAAGCGCGGGAGCAATCTGGCTCTGCGCTACTGTTGTGTTTCCAGAAAAGCTCACTGACGTAATGTTGTTTTCGCTGTCGGTGGCAGCAGTGAACGGAGCGGTGTCGGTTTTCGTGCCTGCGAGGAGATATTCCCCCCGATGCTGAGTGTTTACAATTTCAAGAGCCTGCTTGATCAGTTGTTCAACTTCAACTCCGTAGGTTTTTAAAGTTTCGGGAGAATCTGTGCCGTCAGCGGAAACAGCCAATTCCTGAGCACGGTCCAGGATTTTGGTAAGCGACTTCAACAAATCGCCCGTGATGCTGGCATATTCCTGATGGGTCTGGATGTTGTTGGCGTATTGCGCCGAAGCCGCAGAACTGTCGCGAAGCTGCAACACTTGCTGCATGGCGAGAGGATCTTCCTCGGCAGTCTGAATCCGCTGACCGGTGGAGACCTGGGTTTGAAGAGAGGATTGCCGCTTTGCCAATGCCTGAATCTGGGAAATCAGGTTATCCGCATAGCTTGTAGTGGTGACGCGCATAAGCGTTACATTTGGATAATGGTGGCAAGCATTTCATCAGTCATACTGATAAGTTTGGCTGAAGCCTGAAAAGCTTTCTGAAACATGACGAGATTGGCCATTTCCTCATCGATGCTGACGCCCGACACGGAATCGCGCTGGGCGCTGAGATATTTTTGGATCGTCTGCTGATCGCTCAAATCCTGGTTTGTCGACGATAATTCCTGACCAAGTGAAGCGACAATCTGCGCCTGACGGCTTGAGAATGAAACTCCATTGAGGGAAGCATTCGGCTTGTCTCTCAATTGAACGATCTGGAGCAGCACACTGTTGTCGCCCGAGGCACCATTAACGCCGCTTGCCGCGAGCTTCCTCGGATCGGCAAGCAGATCCGGATTTACTTTGATGTCGGCTGCATTAGCGCCATTGAAAAAATTAAGGCCTGTCGAGCCATCGAGACCGAAACCGGTCGCGTGTATCTGATTGACCGAAGTAATGAGCGTCGACGCGAGATTGTTGATATCCGCCCGCAAATTCGCCACTTGATTGTCCCGGACGGAAATGGCGCCTTCTATAGAACCGCCGGTAACACTCAATGCGGCAGCGTCGCCAACCACGCGAACCAGAGGCTTGCCGTTTCCAGGGTCGAATGTTTCCAGTTGGGCTGTGACATTTGCTCCATCCACGAAAGTGCGCCCATTGATAATCACGTTCAGGGCGCCATTTTCATTTTCAACCGCATCGAATTTAACAAGCGAAGACAGTTGATCGATCTTTTGCTGGCGCGCGTCACGCAAATCGTTTGCCGGGCTATCCACAAAGCTTTCGCTGGCGGAAATCTTTTTATTGAGGGTGGCGATGTCATCGAGGAGAGCATTCGCTTTCGTGACGTCGCTTTGCAGCCGATCATTCAGCCCGGATTCCACCGCCGCGATGCGCGAATCGGTCTGATTAAATTTGGTGGCCAGCTCGGCAGCCTTTTGCAGCACAACTGTTCGATCGGGAATGGAAGGAGCGGTTGTCGAGAGGCTTTCGAGAGCATTGAAAAAATCGGAAAGACCCTGGGATATGCCGGCCGTCGAAGTGCCGGAAGCGCTGTTGCGATCGAGTGCTTCGTTCAACGCGTTGAGCGCCTGCTGGAGAGCGTCCTGCTTCACTTCGATCGAACCGCTAACGCTGTTCTCGACCTGCGCCTGTTTATCGATGAAAATATTGTGAAGTCGATCGATCCGCATTCCTTCGGACCCGGAACCAATCGTGCCCATCTCGCTGCCGGTAGTGGTCGCTTCAATGGCGAGACGCTGACGTGTGTATCCTTCGGTATTGACGTTGGCGAGGTTATGGCCGGCGACATCAATGGCTTTGCGGTAGGTCGTGAGCGACCGTGTCCCGATGCCTAAAGTATCAAAAAGTCCGGCCATAAATGGTTAGCAGACGGCCTCGTAAAGAGAAGGCGCGGCAGGCGTTTGGCTGAACATCGCACCGCTCCCATCGTAAACGGGAGTGCTGCGGTGGATTCCGAGAGAATTAATGACTCGCTGCATCGAATCGACGGTGCGAGTGAGCAAAAGATGGTTTTGACGAGCGCGGTTGTGAATGCGCATGAGCAGCTCGTTATTCTCCTGAACGAGAGCATCAACCAGGGGACGATAATCCTGCGGGAGATGCGGCATGAGATCCTTGAAACTCGCGTCCTGGGAGATGCCAAGCTTTTCGCAGAGATACTTCATGGCGGCGAAACGGACTTCGCGGGCCTGTGTCAGAATGGTGGATTGCTGCTGGACGTGCGGAACAGCCTGGACGAGCGCATCGGCAGAGCGACGCATCACCAGTTGCTGCTGGTCATCCAGTCGAGCGAGCATTTCACCGTAGTGCTGCAATTCGTCGCGCAAGGCGGCGATGAGTTTTTGAAGAGCTTCGATCATAGTTTGGTGCCCGCCTGAGGAGCAACCTCCGGAGCGGGGTCTTCTTTTTTGTGAATCAATTGATGACTGAGTTGCTTTTCGATCACCTGGGCAAAACCAAATGAGCCGCCTCGGCTGATTCGATCCGCGAGTTCCTGGGTAATCATATCCTGATAAATCGCTGAACTGCTGCTCGAGCCAGTCAGCGTCGTTTCGAAGAGCGGCTTTTGGGCCTGACTGAGAATCTGTCGAAGCAGCACCGCCTCAAATTGGCGGCTGACTTCCGCGATTTTGTCCTTGTCGGAGATCGCGGAGTTCGAGGCGAGCTTTTCCAGCGGCAGGTCCGTGGCTCGAACGGTATGAGAATTGAGGGGCGAGATCTCCATATCAACGCAAGATCAATTCGGCCTGAAGCGCGCCGGCTTGTTTCATGGCTGTGAAAATCGCCATCATATCGCGCGGTGTCACACCTAACGCATTCAGGGCCGAAGCAATTTTTTCAATTGAAGGCATATCCGGAAACGGAACGAGCTTGCCCTTGTTCTCATTTGATTTTGTTTCCGTGCGCGGAACCACAACGGTCTGCCCTCTTTCGCTAAAAGGGGCCGGCTGAGAAACATCCAGTGTTGAGGCAATACTAATGATGAGATCGCCGTGTGAAACAGCGCAACTGCTGATCTTAATTTTACTGGTCGCGACGATGGTGCCAGTCCGTTCATTGATGATAATGCGGGCCGGAACGTCTGGATTCATCTCGATGGCTTCGACCCGGGCGATGAAATCAACCGCGGCGTGCTCAAGGCCTTCCGGAACCTTCACGCGAACGGTGGTCGGATCGACGGCGAGTGAACTATCCGGAAAGACCGAATTAATGGCCACTGACATGCGAGCGGCGCTGGTAAAATCGGGATCACGGAGAAGCAGTTCAATCTGATTGTTGCGGACAATTTCAGTGGGGATTTCTTTTTCGACAAGAGCGCCGCCAGAGATCGTCGCTACCGTAGGATGATTTTTTTGAATGGTTGCTCCGCCGCCACCGCCCTGGCCGCTGATAAATCCACCGACTGAGAGCGCTCCCTGGGCAAGGGCATAGACCTTTCCGTCAATACCCAGAAGGGGAGTTTGGAGAAGGATTCCTCCTTGCAAGGTTTTGGCATCGCCCATGGCCGCCACTGTGACATCGATGCGAGTGCCATTTTTTACAAAAGCCTGAATATCGGCCGTAACCATCACTGCCGAAACATTTTTGGAGGAAAGCGTGGCCGCCGGCACTGTGATGCCGAAACGTTGAAGCATGTTTGCAATTGCCTGCACCGTATAAACAGGGTCTTTATCGCCATCACCGGCCAATCCGACAACAAGGCCATAGCCGACCAATTGGTTTTCGCGAGCGCCTGAAATCATCACGAGATCCTTGATCCGCGAAGCGAGCGCGTGCGTTCGCACAGGAAGCGCCAGCAGGCAAAATAGCAAACTGATGGAAAGAAGACGCATCGATCAGAAAGGAGTAATTTTTTCCCAGATCTTGGTGAACCATCCTTTGCGGGTGTTATCCGTGATGGTTCCCTTGGAAATGTATTTGATCGTGGCGTCCGCTATATTGTAGCTGAAGATCGTGTTATTCGCGGTGATATCTTCTTTGCGAACCATCCCTCGCAAGACCGCGTCCTGCGTTTCACCGGCGAAGGCAATCTGCCGGGTGCCTTCAATCACGAGATTGCCATTGGGCAATGCGTCGACCACGCGAACCGCGATTCGAGCGGTAACTTTTTCGTTGTTACTGATTTTGCCGCTGCCTTGAAAATTCTGTTTTGCCTCGGTCTGGAGGGCGGGCATTTTTCCGTTGTGAGTAAGAAGGCCGCTGGCATCGGGACTGTAAAGGAAGGTTTTAATGGCGGCGTCGATGCTGCTCTGTTTGGCAGTCTGAGTTGAGTTGTCTTTGCTCGCGGTATTGTTTTCCTGGATGATGATCGTGAGAATATCTCCAACGACGGCCGCGCGTTTGTCGGCAACCATTGAGCGGGCGGTCTCTTCGTTCCAAAGGGACTGGCCTTGCGCTGTGAAGGCTAAAAGACAAAACCCAATGACCAACGGAGCAACACGCATCTGTCTATCTATCGGCAGTTTAAAACATGACCAAAACAGTTTGTTCATCCTGGACCTTTCCTTTGAATTCACGCCTGGAACGGAGATTTCGAACCCGAATGGGCTGCCCGGGAACGCCATCTTCCAGAGCTTCCGCTTTGACCGAAATCGTCATTGAATCCTCCTGTAACATCGCATCGACGACACGGCCGCGTTTTACGATAGCTCGAAGGCGGAGGACGCGCGGAGTGAGAGGTGTTCCGGCCGGGACATTTTCACGAAATTCGATATAGGGATCCTCCTGCGGGACCTGAGTGAGATAATCGTGCAAAGCGAGGATGTCGCGCCGCTCAACTCCAACATCGGCGTCTTTCAATAGTTGACCACGAATCAGATTGGAACGAGCCACAAAAATTTCTTTCCACACCTTCGCCTGGAGAGGTTGTTGGAACACGCCAACGCTCTCGCCGCCCGCCAAAAGTTCGAAACGGCAGATAAAGTTGCCGCTCACGCCAGAACCTGGCATCTCTTTAATTTTCAAAGTGAGGACATCGTCGGGGACGGCCAGGTGGTTCCACGGCCGACTGAAATCGAGTTCGAGTTCACCGCGCGACTTTACGTGCTCTTCCTGGATGGAAGAGGTCAGAAGATTTTTGAGAATGGATTCATCAACAATCCGCGTGGCGCGGATGATTCGGACTTTGTCCGCGCCGATCCAATTCGAGCAGACAAGTTCGGGAGCTTTTTTGGTGAGAAGATCATTGACCTGAAAACGCGTCAGGAAAAGAGGACGTCCAATCTGTGGTGGATTAGCCAACAGGATCTTAGGGATCACACGCTCGGATTTATTGGTGATCAAGTCAGTCAGGAAAACCCCCTGGGTGCCAGCAGTTGCCTGAGAAACAAGCTCGAGAGGACCAATATTTTCAGCAGCGATGAGACTGTTGATCGCGAACAGAAACAAAAATACCGATTTATGGAACCGCATTATCTTCGGAGGTTGTTGCTCATTTGCATCATTTCATCGGCGGTTTGAACGGCCTTGGAATTCACTTCGTAAGCGCGTTGCGCCAAAATCATATTCACCATTTCCTCAACCACTTTCACGTTGGAGAGTTCGAGGTAATGCTGTTGCAGCTCGCCGTAACCATTTTCGCTCGGGTTGCCGATTTCGGCGGTGCCCGAAGCGGGGGTTTCGCGATAGAGGTTATGTCCGATACTTTCGAGGCCGGCAGGATTGGCGAAACGGACCAGTTGCACTCGAAAATTCTGCGTGCCGCCGGCGCCCATCGTGGTGACTTCTCCGCTGGAAGCGATCGTGATGGAAGTCGTTCCTGAAGGAATTGCCTGCCATCCGCCCTGCAACGGCATGCCATCGCTGGTTGTAATCCGGCCGTCGTTGGCCATTTTCAAAGCGCCGTCGCGCGTGTAAGCCCGCGTTCCGTCGGGCAATTGAACTTCGAAAAATCCCTCGCCATTGATCGCCACATCGAGCTGTTCGCCGGTTTGGGTCAATTCGCCGCTGGTGAAAACTTTTGCCGTTGAGATCAGACGTGAACCATGGCCGATTTGAAGGCTCGTCGGCACTTGATTCCCGCCGCCTTGTTCAGCGCCTGCCGAGCGGGATGTTTGATAGAGGAGATCCTGAAATTCGGCTTTGCTTTTCTTGAAGCCGGTGGTGTTGACGTTCGCGAGATTGTTCGCAATGACGTCAAGATTCGTCTGCTGCGACTGCATTCCGGCTGACGATGAATATAAAGCTCGAAGCATAGGTTACCTTAGTTAGGGTTGCCGAGTTCGCTGATGGCGCGCCCGATCCTGTCATCCTGCATTTGAATCACCCGCTGGTTGGCTTCATAGGCGCGCATCACATTGATCAAGCTGGCCATCTCTGCTACGGCAGTGGTGTTGGCGCCTTCGAGAAAGCCCTGACGAACGGTCGATTTAACCTCTGTACTGGCCTGGAGATTTGGATCTTTGGCCAGATAAAATCCGCCACCGATATCCTTCAACAGATTCGGGTCGTTGAATTCAGTGAGTTGAATTTTGCTCCGGCGCTCTGAGCCCTGGCTGATCGTCCCGTCAGGCGCAACATTGATCACGGTGGAATTATTTGGATCGAATTGAATCGGGCCGCCTTCGCCCATGACAAGGTAACCTTGTTTGGTCACGAGCTGGCCTTGTGCATTCATTTTGAATTCCCCGTCGCGAGTGAAAGCAGAATTGCCATTTGGCAACTGAACCTCAAAGAAAGCGTTTCCTTCGATAGCGAGGTCGGTGTTGACATCGGTGCGCTTGATTTCGCCCGGGGCAAAATTGATATGGCCGCGCGGAGTGGACATCGAGATAGCCTGAGCGATCCCCCCCGAAGCAGTCGGCTTGAGCATTCCTGCCTGGACGGCTTGAAAAGTTAGATCCTGTTTTTTGAAACCGGGGATGGAACTGGAAGCCATGTTTCCGGCAATAACCTCCTGCCAGCGGGCATTGGCGTTCAATGCGGATGCGGCCTGGTAAAGACTCACGTTCACGGAAAGGGTTAAGCACCAGATGTGCCAGAGAAAAAAAGGGCCGTTTTTAGGGCTTTTTGTGGAAAATTATGCCTGAAAAGCGTGGTTGTTAGCCGACTCCGGAAAAGTTTGCCCAATGCCACGGCATCCCTTGCGTGTTCGGGTAGTGGGTCAGTTTCATTCAAACTGACCCACTACCCGTGTTCGCATGCGCTTGACCGGGAAACAGTCTGGTCGCAAAGTTCTGTAATGGGTAAAACGCAAATCGCTCAGGCCCCTGACCTAAGAAGCCCGCCCCCTCCGGGAAAGTGGGAACAGGAGAAACGAGCGTTTCTACGAATGCGCAGCTCCCTTTCTAAAAAGTATCTCCACAAATACGTGGCAATCCATGGAGGCAAGATTGTCGAGTCTGGCGACGAAAAGATCGCGGTCGGTTTGCGGGCATATTCACGATTTGGTTATGTGCCCATTTTTGTGGGTTACGTCGGAGACGAACTGGCTGAAATCGTCCGACTGCCGAGCCCCCGAACTGGCTTGCGTAAGGAATAAACTACTCGCCAGCGCGGGTGAACCTCACGTACTGCTGGGAAGGGATGTTCTTGGCGCTTACAACGTTCTCCTCAATGGGCCAAATGGCATCGTAGAGATTGCCTGAGACGGAAGGCTCCGATCAATTCAATATTCGCAGTCGAGTTCGATCGTTTCACCGCAGCGGCATTGGATGCGAATCTGAGTGATCCGGTCGCCATCGCGCTTTAGTTCGACTTTGAGATCAAGGGCTGGATGCGCAGGTTTGGGAGAAGCCTGAGCCATGGTTTGGACCGGCGAAAAAGCAGTATCAGTTCCAGAGCAGGCATGCCCCGTCTTTTCGCGAAGCGCTGGCAAAAATGGAACGAACTCAGCGGACATACTAGTTGATGTGATTTTGCACGCGGAGAAGCAGGGTCACACGACGATTGCTTTCGTCTGTTATGTCCACGTTTTTTAGGGGATGGGTATCGGCATATCCGGCGACCTTCCGAACCTGAGACGGTTTAACGCCATGCTCTTCAAGCAATCTGCGAGCGCTGTTGGCGCGGTCGGCAGTCAGTTCCCAGTCGCCGTAGATTTCGGACCTCGGCGGATGACCCGCTTCGGTATGTCCTTCCAGTTCCATCATGAAGTTTTTGGGAAAGCGCGATACCTGCCAGGCAAGAGTGGAAAAAACCCAGCGGCCGTATGTCGTGAAGTCGGCCGATTGTGCTTCGAAAATTGGTTTGTGTCCTTTGTCGAAAATATTCACGCGCAGACCCTCAGGAGACACATCCACTTTCACAGGAGATTCCTCCTGGTCCTTCTCCTGTTGGAATGCCTTGAGCAAATCTTCGGAAAGTTTGCGAAGCATGTTTAATTCAACCACCGAGGCCGAATCGAAATTTCCTTTGTCGGAACGGACGGCCTGCGCGTCCTTATTGGGGATCAGACCAGTCGAATCCTTGGTCAGGGAAGAAAAGGGGTTTTTAAAAGAACGCTCAACGGCTTCCTTGATCTTTTCGTCTTGCGAAGTAAGCCAGAGGACCAGAAAGAGCGCCATCATCGCGGTGACGAAGTCTGCGTAAGCGACTTTCCAGGAACCGCCGTGATGATGATTCTTTTTGGCCATGTTATTTGCCTACCTGTTTCAGCATCTTTTCAAGATCGTCAGCCGTAGGACGCACTTCGCTATCCAATCCACGGCGCGCCATTTCGACCGCCATGATTGGAGCCATGCCGTTGGCAAAACCAACGACGGAAGAAGCGATGCAACGGGAAAACGCGAGCTCGGCCTGGCCGATAAATTCCATATTCACGGCGAGGGGATTTAGAAAACCGTACGAAAGAAGAATCCCGAGGAAGGTTCCAACGAGCGCCGCGGCGACGTGATGGCCGATTTGTTCGATTGGTCCGGCAATTGAACTCATCGTAATGACAATCCCCAGAACAGCGGCCACAATGCCGAAGCCGGGCATCGCGTCGGCGGCCTTCATCAAAACGTTGACCGGTTTTTCGTGCTCTTCCTCCATGCTTCCAATCTGGATATCGAGAAGCATTTTCAATTGGTCCGGTTTGACCTTGCCATCGATGATCGGACGAAGAGCGCCGCAGAGCAGTTCGACCGCATGATGGTTTCTGCGGAAAGCAGGATATTTTTGCAGGATGCTGCTGGCCTCCGGATTAATGACGTGTTCCTCGAGCGCGATCATTCCGTTGCGCCGCGCGAGCATAAAAAATTCGTAAAGCGCCTTGAACAGTTCTTCGTACGCAGAGCGATTATGCGGAGCGCCTTTTAAAGACGCGAGGATCTGCTTGAACATGTCCACGAGCACCTTCTTTGGGGACATAATGACGAGCGCGCCCAGCGCGCACCCAGCGATGACGACAAACTCTGAAACCTGGAGAAGGTTTCCCGGATGCCCGCCGGCCATAATGAACCCGCCGAGAACGGAAGCCGTAACAATGATAGCTCCGATAATGATGATCATGGACAGGCCCCGTTCAGGAGATCTTGCTGCTATTCTTGTGCAGATAATTGCGAATGGCCATGATCGCCTGGGAATGAATCTGGCAAATTCGAGATTCGGTCACCCCAAAAGCTTCTGCAATTTCGCGAAGACGCATGTCTTCAAAATAATAAAGAGCAAGAACTTTGCGCTGCATCTCGGGCAATTGGTCGATACGTTCGGCGATGACCCGCGTCAGTTCTTTTTGAGCGACGCTGTCGTCGGGTCCGCCGTGGGCCATATCCGCGACCCATTCGTGGCGGGTGGTTTCATTTTCATCTTCGCCGCCAACTAGGGAATCGAGGCAAACAAAAGTAGCGGGACGGATCTGGCCCTGAAGTTCTTCGTATTCAGCCGGAGAGAGCTTCATCGCTTTGGCCATCTCAGTTTCGGTAGGGAGGCGGCCGTACTTCTGCTCGAGCTGTTCCATTACGCCCTGGACCCGGCGGGCTTTCTCATGAACGGAACGAGGAATCCAATCCATTCGGCGAAGCTCGTCGAAAATCGCGCCGCGAATGCGGACTTTGGCATAGCTTTCGAAGGAGCTGCCAGCAAGCGGATCAAACTGGCGAACGGCGTTCAGGAGGCCGACCAGGCCGCTACTGTATAAATCTTCTGGGTCAACATGGGGTGGGAGAGACATCGCGAGGCGGCCAACAACAGTTTTAACAAGGGGAAGATGCTCTTCGACCATCGCAGCCTCGGCCAGCGAGCCGGGCTTCATGTTTTTGTAGCGCGATTTGATCTTTTGCGCTTTGACGATCTTCAGTTCGGAGCGTGTGAACGTTGTCGTCTCCGGTTCCAGGAGGGCAGTGGCAGCAGCATGTTTCATATATTAGCAGGCGGAGTCGGAAGAGTTGGGGAGGCGAGACGTTCGATTTGCGCGTGGCGCAACGAGCGGAGCCATTGACGTCCCCACCAGCGGAAGAGATAACTTGAGGCGAAACAGACGAGGCTCGCTCGCCACATTACTGAAGGCCATGGCGAGCCCTGGACCAATCCGAAAACCAGTCCCGAAGAAAACCCGACTAACGCACCCAATATCATCAGTTTCTTCATCTTCTATGAACTCCAAAAGGGTGTTTAGCAGGAGGTTTGCCAGCCTCAAAAATGGCAAAAAATGCCCGTATTTTCGCTATTTTGAACGAAATTGACGGGCTAAGAGGCGATCTGCAGTCGCAGGAATGAATTCGCCGGGAATATTTTGCCCGGCTGAGAAAAATCGAAGATTCAAGTTACTTCCCAAAATCAGATTCCAGATTTTGCCCCAACGCAGCTCTTCGTCGAGGTGCGTCAGGATGATATCTGAAAGCGACAGGGCAGAGAAGGCGCGGACTTGTTCGAGCAGCAGCGTTGATTCATAAGCCGCGTTCAGAACAAGGTGAACTTCAGCGCCTGGAAATTTCTCTAAAAGCTTTTGCCCCTCGAGAAGCGCGCGCTCCGAATGGAAATTTACGCCAGGCAGATCGAGGAAAAGTGTGTCGTTGGCTGGATCGAAATCTTCCGGCACCGAACGGTAGAAAGTGGCGCCAAGAATCTCCGAGTAGAGTGCCGGCAAGGTCGAGGAATTCGCAGCGTGCGTGTCGAGCTGGCAAACTTTTGCTGGTTGACCGGAAGTCAGGACCGATTGAGCGAGCCATTTGCAAAGCACGGTGCTTTTTCCGACACCGGACGGGCCGACGAAAATGTGTGTGTTCGAAGAAGCGTTTTTCTCCTGCGGCCAGTACGAACGCAGGATGTTTTGGGCCAGCTCGATTTGTCGGGCGAGATTGACCGGCGCGGTGCCGTGCATCGAAGCCAGGCGATCGGAAATCTGCTCGGCGTAAAGGGGAAGAATCCCAGTTTGAGTGAGAAAGCGATTTACCCGCCACCCGCCCCGTTCTCCACCACTACCAAACTCAAGAACAGGCTGAGTTAATGTCGAATCGACCAGGTTTTCCGGGCTCGTTTCGCGTTTGGATACATGCTCTTTGAGCACGCGGATTTCATCACGCAGTTCCGAAAGTGGATCAGAAACGGGTTCGGTTGGGAGCGGCTCTTCAGGAATTCCTGCGATCACCTCGATCTGGCCGCTGCTCCAGATGCGAGAAAGCCCCGAAGGAGGAAGCTTGCGCACGCTCAACACCACCGCCGAAGGACCGAGCTGCGAGCGGATTTGATCGACCGCGTCGTTGGCTGATTCCGAAATGAAAGTGTGGACTTGCACGTGATTTTACGCGGCGACCGGCAGGGCTGAAACCGGCACATCAATATGTCCGGCGCTTTGCACTTCGATTCGTGACGGAATTTCTGGATATGACAGAACCACCAATTCGGCGAATGCGCTTTCAAAAAACCGTTTGAAGCCGAGTCGGATTTGCGGCGCGCAAAGCAACACCGGTTGCTGTCCCGAAGCCACCATCGCCTGCACGAACCGCGAGAGTTTATCGATAATATGGCGTGCAATATTTGGGTCGAGCACCAACGAAATTTCCGTAGGCGTTTGACGAATGCCCTGAGCAATTTGTTGTTCGAGGCGCGGGTCCAGCGTAATGGCGCGCAAAGGACCGTTGTCCTGTTGGTAATTCCGAACGATCTGGGCGCCGAGGGCTCGACGAGCATATTCGGAGAGTTCGTCCGGATTCTTAGTGATGTGCGCGTGATCGCCGACCCGTTCCAAAATGCTCGAGAGATTGCGAATGGAAATCCCTTCGGCGAGCAGGTTCTGCAAAATTCGTTGCACCTGGCCGACCGTTAATTGCGCCGGGATCAATTCGTTCACGACCGTGGAATGAGTTTGCTTGAGATTATCGAGCAGGTTTTGCACATCCTGGCGGCTTAAAATTTCATGACAGAAGCGCTTCACCGTTTCCGAAAGATGCGTCACCAGCACGGATGAAGCATCGACAACGGTATAACCAGCCAATTCCGCGTTTTTGCGTTCCGCGTCTGTAATCCAGGTAGCCGGCAGCTGAAAAACCGGTTCCGTTGTGGGGATACCCTTGAGAGCGTTTTTGCTGTTGCTGGCATTCATCGCGAGCCAATAACCGGGCATGATCGTTCCCTGAGCCACAGGCGAACCCTTGATCAGGAACCGATATTCGTTCGGCTTCATCTGCAGGTTATCCCGCAGGCGGATTGGCGGAACGACAACGCCCATTTCCTGAGTAAAATTGCGGCGAACACCGGTGACCCGATCCAGCAGGTCGCCACCTTTTCGTTGATCGGCGAGGCTCACCAGGCTGTAACCGAGTTCGATCTGGAAAGCATCCAATTGAAGAAGGGATTCCAGCTTTTCCGGTTCTTTTTTCTGGGCGACATCCGCGGCCTTTTCTCCAGCTTTAGTCTCTGCGGCTGTTTGCGCAGGATTTTTGTGAATCTTGCGTGCCACGAGCGCCGTACAAACACCGAGGACCAGGAATGGCAGCGCGGGCAATCCGGGCACAATCGCCATCACAAACATCATTCCGCTGAGGATCGACAGCGCGCGCGGATAAAGGAGCAACTGGTTCCGCAGTTCGGTGCCAAGATTGTTCTTGGCAGCTGCGCGAGTGACGAGCAAACCGGCGGCCATCGAGGTAATCAGCGCCGGCACTTGCGAAACCAAACCATCGCCAATCGAAAGCAGAGTAAACCGCTGCAGAGCTTCGGGAACCGTGAGACCGCGTTGCATCACGCCAATCGCAAAACCGCCGAGAACATTGATCAATGTGATCAGAATAGCCGCGATGGCGTCGCCACGAACGAATTTGCTGGCACCGTCCATCGCGCCGTAAAAATCCGCCTCCTGCTCAACCTTCCGGCGGCGATTGCGCGCCTCTGCTTCCGTGATAACACCAGCACTCAGTTCAGCGTCGATTGCCATTTGTTTGCCGGGCATCGCATCCAACGTGAAACGCGCCGCAACTTCTGCAATACGTCCCGCGCCCTTGGTAATCACGATAAAATTGATCAGGACAAGAATCAGGAAGACAACAAGCCCAACGACGTAATTTCCACGGACAACAAAATTCCCAAATGCCTCAATGATATGCCCGGCGTAACCATCGAGCAGAATCAGGCGCGTACTCGCGACGTTCAACGCGAGTCGAAATAATGTTATAAAAAGTAGCAGTGTCGGAAATCCGGTGAAGTCGGCCGGTTCTTCCACATAAAGGATCACCAACAAAACAAGCAGCGCCATCGCGATGCTTACCGTCAGCAGAAGATCCAGGAAAACTGGTGGAACCGGAAAAATCAGCAGGAGGATCGTCCCAAAAATGCCGAGGATCAGCCACAGGTCGCCCTGTCGCAACAGCACGCCAATACTCGATCTCGTTTTGGCCATCGCTTAACTCTGGTTGTTCTCGCTGTAGTAACGGAAACGGTTCACCCGGTACACCCAGGCGAGCACTTCCGCGACCGCGGAATAGAGCTCAGCAGGAATCTCGCCACCCACCTTGCCGTACTTGAAAAGCATCCTCGCCAGCGGTTTGTTTTCCATGATCGGCACTTGGTTTTGGCCGGCAACCTCACGAATTTTGAGAGCATTGAGCCGTGAGCCTTTCGCGACAATTTTCGGCGCCTTCATCGTTTTCCGATCGTAGCGTAGCGCAATCGCCAGGTGCGTTGGGTTCGTCAGAACTACGTCCGCCTTAGGCACTTCCAACAACATCTGTCGTTGCGTCTTCATGATTCGACGTCGCCGTTGCCGTGCCTTTACCTGCGGATCGCCTTCAGAGCTTTTGATTTCTTCCTTCACTTCCTCCTTGGTCATCATCAGCTCGCGATTGGTCCGCCAATACTGGTATGCGTAGTCGGCTCCAGCAATCGCCATCAGGACCAAAATGACCCGGGTGCCGAGTTGGAAGGCCGTTTGTGACAGGAACCGAGCAATTTCTGCCGGATTAATCGCGGAGTAGAAGATCGGATCCTGCAAAAGTGCCCGAACCGAACTCCAACAAACCGCCCCGATAATCCCAAGCTTAAAAAGCGAAAGCGCAGTCGGGATGAGGGACTTTGTAGAGAAAAGGCGTTTGAAGCCGGCTGCCGGGCTCACTCGTTCCCAATCTGGAGTGAGCGCCTCGGAGGCGGTGTTAAAACGACTTTGAATTCCGCCCGCCAGAAGCCCCCCCAAAAGAGTTGCGATAACAAAAGGTCCAACACAAATCGCAAACAGAATCGTGCCTTCGACCAGATAGCTCTGCAGATTTTCCTGCGCGATCGAGATTTTGCCCAGATGCGCAAAGATTCCGGTGAATACCAGCGAAAGCTTTTGCCATGATTCCGCCCCGGCCATGCGCATTGCGATTAGACCCGCGCAGAGAACAAAGACCGTTTGAACCTCAGCGCTGCGAGCAAACTGGCCTTTCTTTAGCGCCTCCTCAAGGCGCCTCGGTGTTGCCTGCTCTGTCTTTTCGCCAAAGTGTTCCGCCATAGGCTATGCGCCGAGCACCCTTGCGACTCGAATAAAGTCTTCGGGGATGCGGTTGAGTTGATTGACGATATGTTGCGCCATGAGGTTGAGAGTGAGTCCGAAAATCGCGAGGCCCGCAAAGGTCCGGACCGGAAAGCTTTCGCTGAAGACGTTCATTTGCGGAACAGCACGCCCCAGCAGCGAAAAAACCAGCGTTACAAGGAAGGAAGCCGCTAGAATTGGAGCGGTCATCTGTAGGGCAATAACAAACATACTCGCGCTTCGATGCAGAATCTCGTTGAGGAGAAACTCGTTTAAATGCGCCCCACCCACCGGAATAATCTCATAACTTCGCTGCAGCCCTATGAGAATCCAATGATGCAGATCCAGTGCAAGCAGGAGTACTAAACTCATCCAATGGAGTAGCGCTCCCGGTGCAGAACCAAATGAGCTCGTGATCGGATTAAAATTCGAGGAGAGCATCAGGCCGGTTTCCGTCGAAACGATGCTTCCAGCAATTTCGATCCCATAAAAAAGAAAGCGCGCGAGCAGCCCGAGCACGAGCCCGGTGCTCACTTCAACAAACATCAGGCGGATCACATCGATGAACGATGCATGATCAAGAATGGCCGGAGAAACCAAAGGCATAATAATGAATGCGCTTAAACCCGAGAAACCGAGACGAACAATCGTCGGAATTCCCTGCGCTGCGGTGAGCGGAAAAATCAATAAATACGCGCTGAAACGAACAAAAATGAAGAACCACGTTGTAATGTCCCAGAACATCGCTTAATGCACCATTTGCGGCATCTTCTCGATCATCATCGTCGTGAATTCTACCGTCGACCGGACGATCCAAGGAAGCGCGATGATCAGAATGGCCATGATTCCAAGAACTTTCGGGACGAACGACAGCGTTTGCTCGTGAATCGATGTGACCGCCTGAAACAGGCTGACACCAAGGCCGATGACCATGGCGGTGAGAAGAATCGGCGCGGACAAAGCCAGTGCTTGAAAAAGCATGGCTTTAACCAACTCAATGGCAAATTCGGGGTTCACGTTACGTAGCGAAACTTTGCAAGAGTGATCGTGTAATCAGGCTCCACCCATCCACCAGCACGAAGAGCAAAATCTTTAGCGGCAACGCGACCGTCGCCGGCGGCATCATCATCATGCCCATGCTCATCAGGACCGTTGCCACAACCAGGTCGATCAGAATGAAAGGAACGAACAACAGAAAGCCCATCGTAAACGCGGTTCGAAGCTCGCTAATAATGAACGCCGGAACTACGACTTTGAGCGGCAGTTCGTCCACAGAACTGATCTGCTGGCGATTCATTGAGGCGAAAAGCTCGACATCTTTCGGCCGTGTTTGAGCCAGCATGAAAGACCGTAAGGGTTTGGCAGCTTCGGCAAGAGCTCGATCGCTTGTGAGCTGCCCGGTTTTGTACGGCTGCAGCGCTTGTTGATCAATTTTCGCCCAGACCGGTTCCATGATGAAATAGGTCATGAAGAGCGAAAGCCCGACTAGTATCTGGTTCGCGGGAGTGCCTTGAAGTGAAAGGGCGGAGCGGACAAATGACAGCACAATCACGATTCGTGTAAAGCTCGTCATCAGAAGAATGATCGACGGGGCGAGCGTCAACAGAGTGATCGCGAAAAGAATCTTGATCGATGAATCGACATCCTGTGGCTGTTGCGCCGCTTCAACCCCAAGATTCAACTTGAATGGCGCCAGCGAAATCGTGTTGGTCGAAGGAGCAGGCCGCGTCTGGGCAAACGATTCGACACACGAGCCCAACAGGACAACCCCGAGCACCAACCTGATAAGGCGAACGCCGAAAACGCGCCGGGCAAAACGGTTCAGTTTATGGAAAACGAAAAGCATTTTACTTTCGGCCAAGGGCCTGCATCAAAGCATCCCCAAACGAAACGGAAACGACTGCCGGCGCTTCGGTTTGAGACGACCCCTCCGGCAGATGAGTTAGTAAAGTCAACCCCTGCGCCGTTGCGCCGATCAAAAGCCGCTGCTGTTCATAACCGACCACGTAGATTACCTGCCGCGGCCCGAGAGATTTGGCTTCGAGCACCTGCAGTTTGCGATTTGCTGTGGAGCCGCCTTTAAATCGATGCGAGTTGCGGAATAACCAGGCCGCCCCAAAGAACAGAGTCAGAACAAACACCAGCGCCCCGATCATTCTGAAAACTGCCGCACCCATCGATGGAGCCGCGAATGTCTGGATGGCCGGCGTTGGCGACTCTCCAAACGTGAAAACCAGCGTCAGCAAAAGCAGAAACAGCCGGAGACCCAATTTATAAGGGAGCCGCATTGATCAACTACCTCCCACCATTTCGGTAATTTTAATGCCGAAACGATTCTCGATCACTACCACTTCGCCGCGCGCCACCAGCTTGTCGTTTACCAGAATATCCACCGGCGAATCCGCAACCTTGTTCAATTGCACCACGGAGCCAACGTTCAATTGCAAAACCTCGCGCATCGAAAGCTGGGTCGAACCGAGTTGGACCGTGACGCCGACCGGGACGTCCAGGAACATGTCGAAGTTGGGAGGAAGATCAGATCCAGTTTTCATGAGGTTTTAGAAATTTCAGTGATTTGAATGGCCCACTTGTTGTCGCGGGTCCCAAGCCGTCCCTTAAATTTTGTCATCGATCCAAGGCGAATTTCGATTTTCTCCGACAACTCCGGATTAAGCTCCAGAACTTCGCCCGGCTTCAAAGCCAGGAGTGCACGCGTGGTAATTTTCATGGCGGGCCATTGCGCGGAGACAGTAATGGGAACGTCGTCAAGCGTGCGATTCCACTTCATGGCGGGTGCCCCGGAGGCTTGAGCCGCGGCGGCCGCCGATGGGGCTGCTGATTGAGCCAGTTTTTTTACCAGCGGTTCGAGCGTGCTGTAAGGAAACGCGAGCTGGATTTGATCCACGCACTCGCCCATGCGCGCTTCGAGCGTCGCAACCAGCATGATCGTGTCACCGCTCGAGCTCTGCAGAAACTTCGGGTTATTTTCGTGCCCGAGAATTTCCGCCCGAAGATCCTGCACCTTGCCCCATTGTTTGGTCCACTCGTTCAAAAGAACTTGAACGACCTGGTCGAGCAGAGCGACTTCCATTTCGGATAAATTCCTGAGTGGATTGATCGGCTGACCAGGCCCGCCCAAAAGACGATCCACGATAGCGCTTCCGATCAGCGGACGAATCTCGAGAATCGAAATGCCGCGCATCGGTTCGAGCTTGAAGAGCGCGAGTTGTGTCGGCGACGGAACGGTGCCGGTGAATTCGTTAAATGAAACCGTCTGAAGTCTCCCGATCTGCAGCCCGAATTCGAGACGCAAATAGGTTGAAAGGAGCGCGCCGATCGATTCGACAAATTCATCGAGCTCGATGCGAAGTTTGCGCCACTCAGCCGAAGACAAAAAAACCGGATGCCGAAAGTCAAATGGCTTCGCGGCGGCAGTAGAATTGGCCGCGGTGACCGCAGGCGCCTGGGCTTCTGCTGCTGGATTTGTTTCGGCCGAATCCATCTTATTGGACGGCAAACTCCGTCAGGTAAATCTCGTTCACGCTATCTTTGCCGAGGATGTCGTTGAAAGCGGAGATCAGCTCGGCGCGAATGATGTTTCGCATGCCCGGTTTCTCCAAATCGTTGATCGTTTTGCCGCTTAAAATGCTCGAAGCTGCATCGCGAAGCTCAGCGTCATTTCCATCAACCTGCGATTTGAGATCCGGCTTTTTGCCAACCAGAGTGATATTCGCGACGAGATAACGTGTCCCGGCAGTTCCCGCGACATTCACCAAAACTTTTCCACTCAATGGGGCGCTGAATTTGCCCTTCGCCCCGGGTTTGCCCGAACCGCCTTCACCTCCATGCTCGCCGGAACCTTCCGTTGCATTTGCAACTGTCTCGGCCTTCCCGCCTTGAACTTTCGGAATCAAAACGAATGTGGTGATGCCGTAAGCAATCACAGGCATAAGCAGGATATTCGTGATCAGTGGAATCCACGCTTTGATCCCAGCGTTCGCGGGGGCTGCGGCGGCGGGCGCGGCGGCTGTTTTATCGCCATTGCGCACATCGTCCGGCGCTTTCGTTCCTTCCAATCGATTAGCAGGCATAGAAAAACTAGCGTTTGAGATTCACGAGTTCCTGCAACATTTCGTCGCTCGTCGTGATGATGCGGGCACTGGCCTGAAAACCGCGTTGCGTCGTAATCATCGAGGCGAATTCATTCGCCAGATCCACGTTGCTTTGTTCCAGGGAACCACCGCGAACCGTACCAAGGCCATTGCTGCCCGGCGCTTCCGATTGAGGCGTGGCTCCGCCGAGCGGGCCGGAAGACGCGGTCACGGTGAATAAATTATTCCCCTCCTTGATCAACGCGTTTGGATCCTGGAATTTCTGGAGCAAAACCTGACCGCGCACAAACTCTGTGCCGTCGCTCAACTTCACCTTGATCTTCCCCAGATCATCCACGCTGAAACGCGCCACAATCGCGCCGGGTGTCGCGCTGGCTGGCGCTCCAGTGGCATCGATCTTGATATCGCCGCGGGCGGTGAGGCCGGCATCGCCGTAACCTTGCAGGCGCATCCCGGTGTTCGAAACCAGGTAGCCATCCGAATCGAGACGAAAATCTCCGGCGCGGGTCACATATTCCTGGCCGCCTCGAGGATCTTTCACCGTGAAAAAGCCATCGCCATCAATAGCCATGTCGCTGTCCAGGCCAGTGCGGGAAATTGTGCCCTGCTGAAACATCGAGCGAACCGCCCCGGTCGTCACTCCGGTGCCGATCTGGATTCCCGCAACATTGCTTGGCGTTTGCATCGCCTGGCTGAACGAATCCTCAAAATCGGCGCGCGCGGTTTTGTACCCGAGCGTGTTCGAGTTCGAAATATTATTGCCGATCACATCCAGTTTTTGTTGAAACTGCTGGATCCCACTGACACCTGAATTTAGAGAGCGTAACATAATTTTTTAACTGGCTTGAGTTGGAGTTTTTGGGGCTTTGAAAGCTGGCTGGTACTGCGGCGCGGCGTTCTGCCAAACGCGAACGACTTCATCGAGCCTGTAGGGCTTTTCATCCACGATGATCTGCGGTTGGCCGCCGAGGACCTGGACAGCGGTAACGGCGCCGGTGAAACGATTCGCATCGTCATCGAGCAGTTCAACGTTGCGTCCGATCATGGCATTGGCTTTCAGGAATTCCTGCTGCGACTGAAGCGATTCAATCCCATCCTTCATCGCCTTATTGCTTTCCAGTGTGCTGAATTGCGCCATTTGGGCGATGAATTCGCTGTCTTTTTGCGGATTCAGCGGGTCCTGGCTGGTTAACTGCGTCACCAATATCTTGATGAAATCCTGCTGCCCCAGTGTTTGCACCGGGATGCGCGTAGGGTCCGCGGGAGTTAGATCCGAGTTAATATTTCCAATTGCGCTTATTGCCATAAATCACGCCCAGCTTTGCCATCCAGTGCCGCCTTTGTGGGTCTGCGACGGTTTCGATGCCGCGGATGTGGGGCCGGATTTCTTTTGTCCGGGATTCAGTTGATTCGATGCCGCGGAAGCCCCGCCGGAATCATCACGACCCGCTTGTTGTTGACCTGAAAAATTGGGACTGCTGAAGGACGTCGTGGCGCTGTATTGCAACGGTTCGACGCGGATACCCTGATTGGCCAGCGATTGTTGCACCTGGCTCCATTGCGCGGCCACGTGGTTGAGATCACCGCGCTCCCAGCGCGCCTGAACTTGAATCTCGCCATTGACCTTCGCTACCTGAATAAAAAGTTGAGTATCTTTGTCAGGTCGAAAGACCAACTCCATGCGATCGACGCCGCTATAGCGAAGCAGTTGCACATGATTATGAACTGTTTCAACAACGGAATCGACAGAAGCGGCACGCGTCGGAGTGAGTTCAGATGGAGAGACTGGATCGGGATGATGCTTTTGCACCGGAAAACTCTCGGTCGGTGAAAAATCAATCTTGATCGGTTGTTCGCTGCGCTTTTGGCCGAGCGCCTCATTCAGAACAGAGATTTTTTGAAACCTAGCAGCGGCTGGTTTCAACTCGTTCTGCACCGGATTTGCGTTCGCGGTGTCGGAACTATCATTCCGAATATGGGCGTCCCCTTTGCCGGAGGCGGCAATTTCATCCTTCTTTTGGCTGGGACGCAGCATTATTTCCTGTTGAGCAACGAGTATGCCATCGGGTTTTGAGGCTTCTTTTGCCGGTTTTTGGGCATTTTCTGCCGAATTTGAGGGGGCCGGAGGGTTGTTTTCGATGTTTTCGGCGACTTTCGGCTGGTTCGGCGATTTTTCCAGCTTTGCGAGCAATTCCGCCGGAATCTCGCTTAGAGGCGGGCTTTCTTCGCTGATCCGTGGACTTTGGTCAGGCGATTTCGCTTCGCTCGACTGTACGACTTGTCCCTCGGGAATGCATTCAGCTTTGCCTTCGCTATCGGTTTTCTCCGCGGTTCCTTCTACCGCCGCCGTATTGGTTGGCACCGCGATTTGAACGGTGAGTGGGACGACACCATAAAGTGTCCACGCATCGACGGTGCTTTTTGTTGATTCCTTCTTTTCGGTCGTTGGTTCCTTCTCCTGATCGCCACCCTCAGGGACGTCGCCGAGTTCCTGATTGAGGAGGTCCGCGAAGTTTTCCTTTTCACCAGCTTTGGTTGATTTGTTCGGAGCCTGGCTTGGTGCGGGAAAGTCCAGAACCGGAGGTTCGGGACGAATCGGAAGGTTCATGGCTTGCGTTTTTCGCTGAGGGTTTTACGCAATGACTCTGAAATCAGAGCAGCCCGTTTGGCTTGCGCATCGCCCTCCTTGGCCATGGTCTCGATCAGCGGCGCCGATTCGGCTTCCTTCATAAAGCTCAAAATCTTCACCACGACCTGATCGTCGAGTTCCTTGAAAATTGTTGATACGGCTTCCGGGGACATATTCGAATACATCCGCGCAAGCTTCTTGAGATTCGGCGCTTCTTCCTCCTTCACGCGAACCACATTCTGGTCAAACTCCGCCTGCAACTGTTGGACGCGCTGGGTGATCGTTGTCAATTCCGCGCGCTCGGCTTCGAGTCGAGTCTGGAGTTCCTTGAGATCCGCTTCGCGTTTCGCGAGCGATTCTTTTTCCTTCTTCAATTCCTGCAACATGAGATCGACTTCGGGGCTGTGCTGCTCCCAGAAACCGGTGCTCTCCTCCTCCTGTTCTTCCTTTGGCGCTGCTTTGCTCGCCAGAGGGCGATGAATCAGCAGGAACATCGTTAGCAAAAACGACATCCCACCGACCGTCATCGCGGTGAACGGAGATTGCAGGACTTTGGTCATATCGCGCTAAGCAATCCGCGCTTGATCTGCTGGGCGATTTCGTCGACCCATTTTTGTTCCTGTTTGGCTACGTGAAATCGATGCGCTGTCTTTTGGCGGCCGTAAAGACGCTCAAGAATTTCCCGTTCGCGCGCCACTTTCTCGAGCTGGGCGCGGGCGAGGGTCACTTCTTTCTCGGCGCGCAGGCAGATTTCCAAGCGTTCCTTGCGCTGTTTCTCCAGCGATGTCATATATTGGTTGAGCTGCTGCATCTGGTGCGCGTTTTTCTTTCCCTTTGTCGAGAACTGCATTAGCGCGGTGGCATTCAGCTCATTCTCGGTTTGGGCCAGGTCTGCCTTGGCCCGGCTAAACTGGAGCAACGCTGTTGAATGTTTCTGCGCGGCCTCTTCCTCGAGGCGACGTTTAACTGAACGGACTGTTTCCAGACTGAATTTCCATTTTTTCATTTGGTTATCCTATTTTTTTGGTGAGTAGTTCATGGCTGTTTCTAAAAGGTGCCAGCTCTTTGCCGCGGAATAGCCTTCGCCCATATGTTGGCAAAGAAACTCCCGCAGCGGCGTTTGCAGGCGAAGCGAAAGATCGATTTCAGGATTCGATCCGGGAACGTATGCGCCAATATTGATCAGGTCCTGATTTTTCCTCAGAAGAGCGAGCAGATTGCGCGCGCGCCCGGCCAGTTCCTGGTTGCGCTCGTTGGTCAGGTCACGGTTCAACCGGCTGACGCTTTCCAGCACGTCGATCGCAGGATAATGATTTTCGGTCGCCAGTTGACGGTTGAGCACAATGTGCCCGTCCAGGATGGAGCGGACCGCGTCGGCAATCGGATCGTTCAAATCGTCTCCTTCGACCAGGACCGTGAAAAGGCCCGTAATCGAACCGCTTTCACCCGCTCCAGCGCGTTCCAGCAGTTGCGGCAATAAAGCAAAAACCGACGGGGTGAATCCACGTGTCGCCGGTGGTTCGCCAATCGCCAGACCGACCTCCCGTTGGGCCAGGGCAAAGCGGGTTACGGAATCCATCATCATCAGTACATTATGTCCGCAATTCCGAAAATGTTCCGCTATGGCCATTGCAACAAATGCGCCTCTAATTCGGGTCAATGCCGGTTCGTCCGAGGTCGCGACGATGATCACGGATTTTTTGCGGCCTTCTTCAGTCAGATCTTTCTCGATGAATTCGCGGACTTCACGACCACGTTCGCCGATCAGAGCAATGACATTCACGTCCGCCTGCGCGTGGCTCGCGAGCATCCCCAGCAAAATGGATTTGCCCACTCCGCTCCCGGCGAAAATTCCCATTCTCTGGCCCCGTCCGCATGGAATAAAGGTGTCGAGCGCCTTCACCCCCGTCTCGAATTGTTTGCTGATGCGCTGGCGTTTCAGAGGATGCGGAGGCCGGTTCAAAATCTTTGAAGTCTCAATGCAATGGAGGGGACCTCCGGAATCAATCGGCTCGCCCAGGCCATTTAAAATGCGGCCCTTTAGCTCTTCCCCAACCCGAACCTCAAGCGAGCGTCCCAACGCAACGACAGGACTCCCCGGCTGAATCCCATGGACTTCGCGCAACGGCATCAGAAGAACCCGATCACCGCGAAAACCAACCGCCTCCGCCAAAATTGTTTCGCCCCGAGCCGCTTCGATTCGGCAGACATCCCCGACAGCCACCATCGGTCCGGCCGCTTCAATCACAAGACCAATGACCTGTGTGACATAGCCTCGCTTTTCAACCAGAACGGTCTCGCGCGCTTTTTGAATGTAGCCGGCGAGCCGGTTGTGCCGAGTGCGCGAAATGGAGGTGGTCAGCATAATGCAGCCTCCTTCACCCGGTTGAACTTTGTCCTACGTAGAGCATCGATCGTCCCAAAGCGAGTTTGGACAAGGCAACCCCCACGCGAGACGCCAGTGTCCGCGCAAAACTGAATATCCTTGCTGCCGGAAGCCAGGAGCCCGGATTGATTGCGCTTAAGCAATTCCAGATCATCCGGGTGCAAACGCACGGTGTATTCGGCGGTCCCTTTCAGTTCGTTCAGAGCGTCTTTGATCGCGCTCTCAACCAGCTCAATCGAAATTGGAACTGCGCCAACAACTCGTTCAGCCGTCTCCAGCGCCAAAGCTACGAGGGCTTTTTCACAATCCTGAACGACGTTGGGTAAAGTATTGTAAAGAGCTTTTAGAACACCGCTTTGGATCTGAAGCAGTTCAGCCCGTTGCTGGACCAGTTGTTCGCTCAAAGCTTTTTGTCCGGCCTCGATGCCGGCTTGATATTTTTCCGCGAGCAACTTTTTGACATGCGTCTCGGAAATAAGAGTTTCGCGCCCATCGTGAACGCAAACATCTCGCAGCGGTCCAGCCAAACGGATTTTATGTCGCGAACATGACACTGTCCTGGTTCTCCTTTCCGTTATCGAGTTCGACTTCGCCTTCCGTTTCGAGGCGGCGAACCACGTCAATAATACGCATCTGCGCAGCTTCAATTTCCTTGAGCTTGATCGATCCGAGAAAACTCATTTCCTCTTCGACCGTTTCGGCGGCCCGGCGGGAAATCGCGCCCAACAATGTCTTCTTAAGCTGTTCGCTCGCCGTTTTGAGCGCCACTGCCAGATCGCGAATGTCGACTTCGCGCATGATCTTTTGCAGGCCGGTGAGGTCGATCAGCGCGAGGTCCTCGAACGTAAACATCTTCTTGCGAATCGACGCCCCGAGGTCTGGATTCCGTTCCTCAATCGCAGAAAGAATCGCCTTGCTCGTGGTTTTATCGAGGGCGTTCAGAAGATCGGCTGCTGATTTGACGCCACCGGTTTGATTCAGAGCACGGGTTGGTTTTGCGCTCATCTTGCCGACAAACATCTCGACCACTTTTTCCACCACTTCGATTGGAGTCGGCGAAAGCGTAGCCAGCCGCTCTACCACCTGCTGACGCTGTTCGTCCTTCATCATGTGAAGGACCTGCGACGCTTTTTCCGGAGGCAGATAACTGACAATTAACGCAATGGTTTGCGGCTGCTCCTGTTTGATTAGGTTAAAGATTTGCCGGGTCTCCAGTTCGACCAGCTTCTGCATTGAACCGACCGTCGGCGCTTTTGTCGGTGCCACACGCGAGAGCACATTCGCGGCTTTGTAAGTGCCAATCGCCTTTTCCAACGTTTGCTGGGTATAATCCATTCCACCCCGCACCGAGGTGCTCGCTTCCACCGCTACCTGGCTGAATTCGCGAAGAATCTCCATTTGCAACTGCTGGCTGATCAGCCCTTGCTTGCTCATCTCCAGAGAGACCGCTTCCATCTCGTGTTCATCGAGGTTCTTCAGGATTTGCGACGCGGTTTCCGGACCAAGAATGATCAAAAGCAACGCAAGCTTCTGGACCTTGGTCAGCTTCGAAGTCTGGCTCGCAGGATTGGCTTCGGCCTCGTTCATTTGTTTTGTCCTCGAGTCATCCAGCCGCGGATCGCCTGGGTCATGTTCTGCGGATTTTCACGGATGAGCTGGTTTAAAACTTCGACTGTGACGACGCCCGATGGAGTGCGGACCGAGGTGCCCTCCTTAGCGTTCGTGGTCGCATTGGCGTTTTGGCCATTCACATAAGTCGTGCCTTCGCCGACGGGAACGCCCACCGGAATATCAACATCAGGTGCGCGTTTGAAAAGTTTCAGAAGAACAACCAGCACCGCCAGCGCCAGTATTGGATAAACCGCAGTTTGGACCATTTGTATCCAGAACTGCCGCGACTGATCTTTTTGCAATGTCGTCGTCAGTTCGGTGGTGGATTGATCGTTGAATGGGAATTCTTCGAGAGTGATTTCGTCCTTGCGTGTCGATTGCGCTCCCTCCTGGATCCCAAGGGCGCTTTGCACAATCTTGCGAATCTTGTCTAATTCTTCCTTTGTGCGTGCAACCGTCTTGCGATTCGCGCCAGTCCCTTCCGTTTTGGCGGCCACGAACACGGCTGCGCTCAGCCTGGAAACGCTGCCCGCTGCCTGGACAAGGTTGCTGGTGATCTTGCTGATCTCGTATTGATTGCTGGTGACCTTTTTCCGCGTGCGATTGTTGTTCTGGCTCGCCGTCGAAACACTGTTGGTTTCGCCATTGGCATTCACCGTGACGCCTGGAACACCGCTTGGAGATGGCGTCGTGGAATCCGTATTCTCGTCGGTGGTTGTCTCGATCCGCTTGACCTGGCTTTCGGGATCAAACTTCACTTCTTCCCGCGTCATCGAATCAAAATTGATATCTGCCGCGACCCGCACCACTGAATTGCCGGAACCGAGCACGGTATCGAGCATTCCTTCTGCCTTTTTGGAAAGATACTGTTCGAGCTTTTTGCGGACTTCCAATTGCGTTTGCGTCATCCCCACCACGCTGTCCGGCTCGAGCGAATCCGAAAGGACGTTGCCAAGATTATCGACCACGCTCACGTGGTTCGGTTGCAATCCTTCAACTGAGTTCGCGACTAAAAAGCGAATCGCATTAACATTTTGCTGCGGTAATTGCGCATTGCCGCGCACCTTCACGAACACGCTGGCAGTCGGCTTGTTCTTGTCACTAATCAGCAGCCGGTTCTCCGGCATCACAATCATCACCCGCGCTGTTTCGATGCTGTCCACCTGGCTGATCGTGCGCGCCAGTTCACCTTGAACTGCGCGAAGGTAATTCGCGCGCTGCACAAAATCCGAGATGCCGAAGTTCGAACGATCAAAAATCTCAAAACCAACTCCCTCGCCCTTCGGAAGGCCCTTTGAAGCGAGTTGCATGCGAGTGGAGTGAACTTTATCCGTGGGAACATAAATGGAACCGGCTCCCCGGACTTGATACGAAACTTTGGCTTCGTCCAGAAAACCGACGACTTTGGCCGCTTCGCTTTCGTCAAGCTTTCCGTAAAGCAAAGAATAGCTTGGCCGGCTCGACCAAAATCCAAGACTGCCCAAACCGACAAGAACTGCGAGGGTCGTCGCCGCAATCGTTATCCGCTGGTTCAATCCCAACTGCGCCCAAATCGACTGCAGTTGTTTGAGTATCTGCGCAATCTGCTGATTCATCAATCACCGCTATATCTGCATCCGCATGAGCTCCTGGTAGGACTCAAGCAGCTTGTTCCGCACTTCCACCATCAACTGAAACGAAACACTCGCTTCCTCAACCGCCAACATCGCGCGGTGAAGCGGAACATTTTCTCCAGCCAGGACACCTTGCACGGCGTCCGAAGCCGATGTTTGTTTCGCGTTTACGTCGTGGACCATGTCACCAAGAAAGTCTGAAAAGGAGCGCCCGACATTTTGTGTTTGTGGCGCGCTGACGCTGCCGAGATTCGTCAATTCCTGTGTCGGAATTGTTCCGGGTTTTGGCGCCTGGACATCGAGCGGCTGCAACCCGTTTGGGATGATGTTCGCGAGACGAAGGCCTGAGACAGCATCCATAATTTATCAATGCTTTCCGATCGAGAGTGTTTGCAGCGCCATCGCCCGTGCGTTCTTCACCACAGCGAGATTTGCCTCGTACGCGCGAGATGAAACGATCAGGTCTGCCATTTCCTCGTGAATATTAATGTTTGGAAATGCCACCATCCCGTCCGCATCAGCGTCTGGATGGCCGGGATTAAAAATCAATCGAGGAGGTCTCTGATCGTTCTCAATGCGCGCCACCTGCACTTTTTGCTGGCCGGTCTCGACTCCCTGGGCCTGTTGCAAAACTTTTTCGAAAACGACCTGCTGACGCTGATAGGCTTTCCCATCGAGCCCCCGCGTCGTGTTCGCATTCGCAATGTTCTGCGTGATCACATCCATGCGGACTCTCTCCGCTGCCAGGGCGGAAGCTGTGCTGTCGATTCCGTTAAGTGTTTGAATCATCAGTTACCTCATGAAGTGCGGCCCGTGATCGCCATGCGCAGGCGCATCAACGTTCCGCTGACCAATTGGGTTTCGAGCGTGTGTGCGAGAGTGTTTTGATTGAGGTTCATCAGCTCTGTTTCGAGCTGAACTGTGTTCCCGTCCCGCGTCGCCGCAATTGCATTGCTGTCTTCTGCAAGAGAAGGAGTTAACGAAGAAATTGTTTGAACATCCCCGCTCGAAACCGCCCGTTTCAGTTCGTCCGCGAAAGAAGCCTGCACATCGATTCGCTTGTAGTTTGGCGTTTCAACATTTGCGATGTTGCTGGCGATGGCCTCATGACGCAGCGCAGTCGCATCCATCATTTTTTTGGTTGCGACATAGTTGGGCTGGTTGAACAGGGCCTCAATCATGGCTTAAGGCCTCTAAGCAGCCGTTATGCCACGGGAAAAAATCGCCAGTTTAGCCGCTTTTCGATAACAAGAACCTGCTGAGAAGGAAAAACTTGCCCCTGAAACGACCAGAGGCGGCAAACTTAGCGCCATTTGAGAAAAACCAAAGCTTTGGTTAAGGAACACCTGCCATTTATTCGCTGACCGAAACAACCGATGGCGAATATTGTCGAACCAACGCGTGAAAAAGCGCCTGAATGCAAAACGAGTTATCTTAGTCTCGCTGTTTACGAGCGCACTCGGAGTGATTCTGATCCTATGCGCGTTCATGAAGACAATGGGCGGACAAATGCCCGACATCTTATGGGTTCGGCAACGCGAGCTGCAATTCTGTCCGCGATGCGGCTTGCAAAGATGGGAGCATGTTAGAGGCTTTCTGTTCGGCCTGCGCACACACCAGATCGAAGAGAAACCAACCCAATCACCCAAAATTACGGGCATTGATCGAGCCAACTGCGATCACTTGTTCTACACCGTGGCAATGGACGGCAAAATGCTGATCACGCGCGGGCTTAAAATGCAGAAGTTCACGATCGGCCAGGCCTCAGCAGATGCCTTTTGGGATGAACCACTTCTGGTCGATTCATTTCGCAAGATTGAAAAAGACAACCAGGCTCATGCGTTCACACTATTTCAATTTCTGGTAAATGAACGGCAGAGAACGGCCGGCCTTACGAATGTATTAGAAGCAATGAAGGGGACAAACTCCACCGCATTAATAAATGCGATGTACCGGATTTATACCAACGCCGGGAGAAGACTGCCGGGAATTCCAACAGACAAATAATAATTTTGTTCAGCTTGCTTTTACAGAATCGGAAGCGTCTGCGGAATCGTCGCGCCCATTAACACCATATTCGTGAAGTTTGTTTCGAAGTGTGCGGATACTAATGCCGAGTTGCTTCGCTGCCTGCGTTCGGTTCCCGTCGCAAATCTCCAATGCACGGAGGATGTGTTCTTTTTCCACTTCTTCCAGCGGCGTGACACGATCGGGTGCGGCTGCGGGAGGCGGTACGATTGAAATCGGGGCGGCTGGACCTGTTGCCGGAGCGCTGTTGGGTGCACCATCTGATTTCCGCAGCATCATAATCGGCGCAAATCCAAGATGCTCCGGCTGAAGCTCATGCCCATCCGGGCACAAAATCACGGCGCGTTCCACGACGTTCTGCAACTCTCGAACATTCCCCGGCCAGGAATGCGCCCGCAATGCCGCAAGGCATTCCGACGAAATTCCCGCCACACGCACGCCATGTTTCCTCGCCAGCCGCTGCATGAATTGCTCCGCCAAATAAGGAACGTCGTCCATCCGTTCACCCAAAGGCGGAACCTGGATGGGAACAACATTCAGTCGAAAATATAAATCCTGCCGAAACTCCTTTTTATCGACGCTTTGCTCAAGATTCCGGTTCGTCGTCGCGATCACGCGAACATCCACTTTAATCGTTCGATTCCCGCCCACTCGTTCGAGTTCGCGCTCCTGCAGTACACGCAATAATTTCGCCTGCACCTGCGGCGAAACTTCGCTCACTTCATCCAGCAGAATCGTTCCGCCATGCGCCAGTTCAAACCGCCCTTCCCGCTTATTCAAAGCGCCCGTGAACGCCCCTTTTTCGTGCCCAAAAAATTCGCTCTCAATCAGATTTTCCGGAATCGCCGCGCAATTAACCCGGATGAACGGCGCGTTCGCCCGCGTGCTTTCGCGGTAAATCGCGCGCGCGACTAACTCCTTACCGGTGCCGCTCTCCCCCTGGATCAGCACCGTCGCCTGCGTCTTGGCCACTTTCCGGATGAGCTGCCGCAAATTGTCCATCAGGGGACTGCGCCCCAGCAACTCGTATCCCGCGTCGTCCCCCTCATCATGGCTCAAATACTGGTTAACCTTGACCAGGCGCGTGAAATCCTCCGCCTTCTTCAGTGTGACCTCGATCGTATCCGATGAAAACGGCTTGATAATGTAATCAAAAGCGCCGTCCCGCATGCAACTTACCGCCGATTCCACCGAGCCAAACCCGGTGATCATCACCACCAGCGGCCTGTACGCGCGCGCTTGAATCTGCTTAAGAAGGTCCGTTCCTTCCCCGTCCGGCAACCGGATATCAATGAAGATCAGGTCCCAATTGTCCTTGCCCAGAAGTTCCTGGGCATCGGCGATGGTGGAGGCAGCCGCGACGTCATATCGCCGCTGGCGAAGTTGTTGCTCGAGATTCTTGCGGACGATCATGTCGTCCTCGAGCACTATAATTTTCTCGATTGGCATTGGCGATTCGGGCTAAGAGGCCGAATGCCGCTGATACATGCTACTCACAAAGTGCGGACGCTGCCGATTCGCCGGAGGCACATGCCTCGGAGGAACCAGCCCTTTGCGCAATAACGCCTGTTCGTTCTCGCGGTCCAGCACCAGGATTCGCATGATCAAATTCTGATTTTCCCGCAGCAATTCAGCTATTTCCGGATGCCCCTGTCTCACAGCAGGTTCGAGCTTGAGCCATGCTCTCCGGTGTTCGCGGATTGTATTCAGGGATTCAGTTAATTGCGCAAGAAACTTTTTTCTCGTCGAATTCAACTCCGACCCGCCCGCTTCATCTGAGGAGCGCAACCGTGCGTGCTCGCTCCCGACAAGCCGCAGGATATCTTCGCACAAATTTTTGTGCGTCTTCAGATCGTGGATAAATTCTGAAAGACAGGTCATCGCTTACAAATTTTTTTCTGGCTCGCTCTGCAATCGTTCATTCACCAGTTTCGCGTTCGCTTCCCAAGCTATATACCTTTTTCGCCACGCCGCCATCTCAATAATAGTTTTGAGCGAAGAAGAACCTTCTTTGATTTCTTTTTCTCTCGCCACGATCTTGTCATACATTTCGGAGGCTTTTTCGGTTTGCTTAAGATTTTCATAAACCAAAGCAATTTGATACCATACCGGCATTTGCCATTCTGCCGCGCTGTTGACCTCCGCGAGCTTCTGGTAAATCTGGAGCGCGCTCATGAAATCCCCTTCGCGATAAAGTTGGTTCGCGATGTTGTTCCCCGCCCGCTGCTGCCAATAGAGCCACTGCGTGGGATCGCTCTTTGATTTATCACTTTGGCTCTGCAACAATTCCAAAATTTCCTTCAACGACTCCGGATTTTGCCCCAGCTTTTTTAACGCATCCGCCAATAAAAACCGAGCCTCAGGCGCATCCGGATAGTCTGAGAATTTTTCGAGGTACTGCCGCGCATTCGCAATTGTCTGCGTGTGCTTCTGCAAACCCGCGTAACAACGCACCAGCTTAAACCCCACATTTGCGCGATTCAGCCCCGCGTTATCCAATTTCAATAACCGATTAAAGTAGTCGATCGCATCCTCGTATTTCCCTTCCAGATAATACGTCTCTGCAATCTCCGCCTGCGCCCGCAGCACCAACTTCTGATAGTACTCCATCTCGCCGAGCTGCAGATTCAAACAGGTCGAAATCACTCCATAAAATTTCGATAACGCCAGCGTCGGCACGCCCATCTCCCGGTACAAATACGCCTGCCGCATCATCACTTCCGGCACCGCCGCATCTTTCGGATATCGACGCACATATTCCGAAAAGACCTGCTGCGCCTTCTGATAATCCTTGTTTTCCTGCGTTACCAATCCAAGCTCCAGCAACGCTGGCCGCTTGATTTCCTCGGGAGCTTTGCCTTCCAGAAGCTGAATCAACGCTGCCTCGCTCCGCTTGAATTCCTTGTCCTCCCTCAATTTCCGCGCCGCTTCCAGCTGCGTTTGCTGGTCGTTCACCGATTTCTTCGAAAGATCGCTCAGGCTCTTCGTCCGTGTGTTGTGATCGAGCAAGAGATCTTCGGCCCTCGTATAATCGCTCTCATTCGTGTTCACCGCAGAATGAACTGCGGGATCCGTCGCGTGGGTAGAATGGAGAAAATTCGTCGAAGTTTTTTCCGGAATGTCGCCAGCGCGAAGCGGATAAGCCAGCAGCATCACCCACAATACCGTTGTCCGCTTCGCCATTCGCCGTCTCATTCCGAAGTGTAGGTTGCCGAACTTCCGGTCGACGGCGGTGGAGGAACAAATTGCACTGGAGGAGAAACAAGCACCTCCTGGCCTCGTTTGTTGAAATAGCGCATCAATACTTCCGGCGTCACAGTTCCCGGATTCTGATCATTCGGCGCGGGCAAAATATCCGGACTCGGATTTGGATTCGCCACCGGCGCGGGCATCGATGAAACCGTTATCTCCGTGCTCACGGGCGTCGGCGACAACGTTTCAAGATCATTCATCAAATTTGTGCTCGAATGGCTCACAGCAACTGTGTTCGTGGTGGGAGTCGGATCGCTCATTTTCAACGGCGGCAAAACCAAAGCCGGGTCCAGCCACATCGGCGGATCCTGAAACTTCAATGGCGAAGGTCCGATCTGCGCCAGATAACCATCACCAGCCCAGGTGCTTCCCATAACGAAAGCGAAACTCAGGGCAACCATTTTTTTGAACGATAATACACCCACAACTCAGCATCCATGCTTGTGATTCACCCCGGCATCATGCCACCCATCTTTATCCTTTTGCATCGGCATAACCCGCAAAAACTAAAGCACTAAAGCCTCCTCCACTGCCTGCCGATAAACTAAAAAAATGAACGTCTGCGCCGACTTGCCAGAGGTCAAACCGTGTGACCAGCCCACGATTATTGCCAAAGTCAAACAATGCCCGCGCCTTCCTTCCCTGCGCAGCATCGAAACGGCTCTCAAAGAACTCCTCAATGCCGACAACCGGTTCACCACTCAAATTTCTGAAGTCATTCGCCGCGACCCGAGCCTGACTGCGCGGCTGCTCCGCCTGGTCAACTCCGTCTATTACGGCCTCACCTCCCCCGTCAACAGTATCGAGGAAGCTGTCTTTTACCTCGGCGTCCGCCAGATCCGTCAACTCGCCGTCGTCACACCGGTCATCGAAGATTTTCACAAACTCGCGGGCAACACTCTCTTTCCCTGGCGCGAATTCTGGCAACACTGTATTGCCACCGCCATTCTTACTCGCGAATTCACCAGCCCAACTTATCGCACTGAAGACGAATCCGATTACGTCGCCGGCCTCGTCCACGACGTGGGTAAAATCGTTCTCGCCTCCGCCTTTCCCGATCACTTCCGCGCCATCTACCTGGATGAAGCGCTCGACGGAACCGATCTACTCGAACGCGAACGCCGCATCCTCGGCATTGATCACACCGAGCTCGGCGCCATCTATCTCAATCAACACAATCTCCCGGAAATGCTCGTCGAAGTGGCGCGGCACCATCACTGCCCCGAGAATTCGGCCAAAGCGCCAGAACTCGTCGCCGCCGTTCATCTCGCGGACATGCTCGCCCGCTTCGCGCACATCGGCAGCAGCGGCAATAACGCCGAAGTCCAGGACGGAAGCTGGCTCGAAACCCCAGCCTGGCGAATCCTCCATCCCAACCTCGCCAAGACTGACCAGGCCATCGGCCAGGCCACTCTGAAGCGAACTCTCGAACGTTTGCCTCACATTCTCGAAGGCCTCGTATAAGCCATCCGACTTAAAGCGTAACCGTTCCTTTTCTTCTTCAGCCGTCTTTTATCGTTTCCACTAGATCCCACGAAAATATCTGATCTGATTCACCAATTCCGAAATTTCCCATCTCGGATCCCGAACCCGGAGGGTTCAACATGAATAACCGCGGGTCCACCGACCCGTGGTAGACCGCCCGAGAGCCTATCCGACCCCGGACGGGGTCGCACTCTGCTTCGTCGCATCATAGCCAGGCCACTGCCCCTCGCCATATCAGTCGCACCCGCTCCGGGGTGCATAGCTTTTGGCCGGTCACCGTGGGTCCGTCGACCCAAGGTTATTCACGTTCAACCCTCCGGGTTATCAATCGCCGCGCCTTCGAAGACCGCTCCATCCACATCCCCGCTCACGACGAACTCCGCGATGACCTCCGCAAACCCGAACGCATTCACCACACCCTCCGGCGAAGTCCGCATCGCCGCCACCTCCGACCAGGCCGGCCACGCCGACCACTTCTGGTCCCTCGCCCTCGCCATCAACGCCGCTCAATGCGTCCGCCCCGTCCACATCGAAGTCGTCCAAATTAATCGACCAGTGTCCGTCCCACGAAAATATCTGATCTGATTCACCAATTTCGTGTTTCCGGCATCCCCGTCCCGAACCCGGAGGGTTCCAACGTGAATAACTACGGGTCCACCGACCCGTGGTAGAGCACCAATGATCACATCGACCCCGGACGGGTCGGACTGTTCTGCGCGGGACTCTTGTGCGCGCAGCTCACTTCCTTGTCAGGAGCTTGCATCTCGCATCCCAAACCCGGAGGGTTCAACATGAATAACTGCGGGTCCACCGACCCGTGGTAGAGCACCGATGACCACATCGACCCCGGAGGGGTCGGACGGTTCTGCGCGGGACGCTTGTACAGCACTCTTGTTTTCACTGTTCTCCTTATCGATGGAAAAGATACTGCTTAAGAGATTACAGACTCGCTCTGCATCAGACTGAGTGTACGTAATGATTCGAACACCAGCCAAATCCGTCATCTCCTTCCGTGGGTTTGTGTATCCCTTCCGTTGAATTTTCTCTAAAGCGTTTTCCATACTTTTCGCGCGCGGAGTGATGCTGAGATAAGGGATCGCATGGTTTCGCAATGCAACTTCCAGAATGAGTTTGGCGCTTGACGCAAGATCCTCAAATAACTGCCTTTTTTCAATATCGTCCCAAAATTACGGGATAACGGAAACTGCTTTTGGTGCCACCGCTTTTAATTCTCTCAAAGTAAAAATCACGTTGCCTACAATCCCCAACTTCTGTTCCCACCACCGCTCCCACTCTTCGGGATCGCTGATTCTGCGAATCAATATTCGGCACATCTTGGCTGCCCCTGCTTCACTCCAGCCAAATCCTATTTTCTTGATTCGTCTGCCCAGTTCTCTCATAAGCCGTTCTATAAACGAGTTGGTTCGCGGCACGATCAATCCCGTCTCCAACCAAAATTCCAGATACCCAAACAATCGCTCCTTGACCTTCCGCAAATACGCCGCCGCATGATACCAGTTCCTTCGCGCCAGTTCTTTGGCGAAATCATCCAGTTGCTCTTCGGACTTTTGAATCCGCGTTTTCCATTCCGCCTTCTCCGCTTCCCCCACCGCTTGCACTTCTCCTGCGGGGATTTCCAATGCCAGGATTCCCGCCAACTTTTTCTTTGCCCACAAGCGCTGCCCTGCAAACGCTTCATCACTCTGAAGCCTGGCTCCCAGATCCCTCACCGCATGCCAATGACACCCTTGCACCCGGTTGTACAAACCAACCAATCCTTCGGCCAATCCTCCTTCCTGATCGCTCACCAGAAATTCCGCCAGCGGCTCGTCCCCTTCCTGGAACTTTGCCAGATCCAATCCAATCTCCTCCCAGGTCAGGCCGCTCCAACTGCCCAACGGCACGGCCCGCCCTTCTTGGGTGATTCCGACAGCCACCCGCACCTCTCCCCGGTTATTCAATCCCGCTTTGGCATCCGGCCGCCGCTTGTAACCAGTCCCATCCACAAACATCGTCCGCAATACTTCCACCGGTTTGTCGATCTGATCGCACTCGCTTTCCGCCACCCACCGATGCGCCGTCGAACGCGGCACCGGAATTTCTCCGATGCTTTCTAAATGCTCACTGGCTCGCCGATAGCTCTGTTCACTCACCACCTCCACCACCGTCTTCTCCAACTCCGTCGTTTTTCGCTGCCATTTGTCCCAGCCCAGCCACTCCCGCAGAGGCACCCACGTCCGCCCACAACTCCGGCAACGCAAGCGCCGCCACTTAAACTCCAACAGGCAAATCCGCGTTCGCACCGGCCGCTCCTCCCGCTCTTTCATCTCCCAATGAAAATCCTCACAACACCGCTTGAAAACTTCCCCCAATAACCGCGCATCCTTCTTCATCAGCCGAATGCACAACGCCTCGTCCACCAAATGCAAAACCAAAGACGCTATCCCTCCAAATCCCTTCTCCTTAAATGTCTGATCCAACTTGAAGATCAGCTCGTCCAATGAAAAACCGCTTTCCGAGAGTGACACCAACAGGTCCAGATTGATAGTATGTTGCATGGCTTGGGTTTTTTGTGTTGAAAACAGGTTCTCTTCTTGGGAAGCGAACCCTTAAACTCAAGCCTTTTTTCTTCCCCTTCCCCCTTTTTCGGGACGTTACCAAAATAAAAAGTTCGCGTTTCCTCTGAAGCCTGAGGCATATTGTAGCCATGAAGCACAACGTTATAAGTGCTTCGTGTTTTGAGTTCGCTTGCCCACTCTTAAGCGACCATCGAACTCAAAAAGCGAGGCTGGCCAATCAAAATACCCGCGGAAGTGCTATCTCTATAAATTTGCCATCCCTCGGCGGCCTTCTTGCCACGAACCACTCATTGCCCGACAGTCATTTTGCGCAAGTCCTTGCATTAACTCTTTTTAACCCGTTTTATCCCTTAAGTCTCGGCTCGGATCTTCCCTCCGCCCCTGATTACTCGATCACTGACCACGGGTTCCTGGTCGCCTTCCCTGCGGCGGCATGTCACTCAACCCTCAACTCTCAACCATTCGCTATATCTGGCACGTGCCTGACACGAAAATGGGCACGTTCCGTGACACGTTTAGACACGCAAAAACCCTCGGAAAACACGCTTTGGCACAAAAAAACACGCTCTTTTTTCAAAACAATCCTTTCCGTTGCGGAACTTCCGAAAAACCCCTCCATTCCACATCGCAAGATCCTCATCCACAATTCATTTCACCGGATTGCAGATAAGTCGGTGAAACGAAAAACCGCCCAGGATGGCACAGGTCGGTTCTTTCAGCGCTCAAAACCCTGGACTCTCTGTTCTGCTTGCCGCTCCTTTCTCCTCTCAAAACCTTCTTTCCAGCGCGGACTGTTCCCCACTGTTCCGCTTAAGCGATTCGTCCGGCCTTTTGTCCCATGCTTTCCACTAGTCACCAGTCACACGTCACCAGCCACTAATTATTCCATTTCTCATTGCCAATCCGCTTCCCATCGCAAACATTTCCCGCCCATGAGCAAAACTTCGGACTCCTCGAAAAAATTTGCGGCTTACCCGCGGTTAAACCCGCTTGGTATCGGCAGGGACATTTCCGCCGCCGACCTGATCGATCAAACTTTCCTCGCTTACAACAGCGGAAGGTTGCGCGAAGCCGCAAAACTCCTGACCGAAAAGATGCTTCCAAACGACGGCTTTATCGGCATGAGCCTTACCGGCGCGTTGACCCCCGCAGGTCTCGGAAAGTCCTGTCTTATTCCGCTCATCAAAGCAGGCTTTGTGGATTGGATCGTTTCCACTGGCGCGAATTTGTATCACGACCTTCATTACGGCCTGGACATGAAGCTCTACGCCGGTTCTCCGTTTCTCGACGACGTCGCGCTCCACCGCGACGGTGTCATCCGCATTTACGATATTCTTTTTGATTACAACGTCCTGCTTGATACCGATGCCTTCGTTCGTGAAGTGATTCAAGGGCCCGAATTCCAGCGGACCATGGGCACGGACGAGTTTCATTATCTGCTCGGCAAATATGTCTACGAACGCGGCCAGAAGCTGAAGCTGAAAGACTCTTCCCTCGTCGCCACGGCCTATGAGTATGGCGTACCGATTTTCACCAGTTCGCCTGGCGATAGCTCGATCGGCATGAATATCGCGGCGATGTCGATGCGCGATTCCGAACTGCTCCTCGACGTGAATCGCGATGTCAATCAAACCGCCGCCATCGTTTACGAAGCCAAATCGAGCGGCCACACCTCGTCCGTTTTCATTCTCGGCGGCGGTTCCCCCAAGAATTTCATGCTCCAGACCGAGCCCCAAATCCAGGAGGTCATGGGCATCCAGGAAAAAGGCCACGATTATTTCCTCCAATGCACCGACGCTCGTCCCGATACCGGCGGCCTGAGCGGGGCGACCCCGGCCGAAGCGGTCAGTTGGGGCAAAGTCGATCCGAATACCTTGCCTGATTGCGTGGTAGCGTACGTTGATTCCACGATTTCGTTGCCATTGCTGACAGCGTACTGTCTGGCCCGGCATAAGCCGCGCAAACATAAGCGTCTCATTGACCGGCGGGATGAGCTGTTGGACAGCGTCCGAAGAAAATATTTGAAAACCGGTACCGTGACGAAGGTGTTAACCAGTCGTAAGATTGCCAAACGTTCCAGCAGCGTTGGCTTGAACAAAACCCTTGACCGGGATCGTTGATGAAAAATCTATTGCTATCGTTGGTTGTCGCCGTCACCGCAGGCTTGCTCGCAGGCTGCCAAAGCACTTATTCCGAACAGGATTTGTCCAAAACGACTCCGCCATTGCTTCGGAATACTTCGCGCATTTACGTCGCGATTCCCTTCGACGTCAGTTTCAAACATAAAGTTGCTCAGAACTCGGGGAAACAAACTGCCGACGCGTTGGCCAGTGCCTTCCAAAAGAACACACGCTCCGTTTATGAGTCCAAGTATCCCGAATCGATGACCGAAGCGCTCGATAGCGCCCGAAAGTACAGCGCCGAATACTTGGTCTATCCGATGCTCCTCAAATGGGAAGACCACTCCACCGAATATTCCGGCGTCCGGGACAAGCTTCAGGTTCGTATTGATACGATTGATATGAGTAACAGCACGGTCGTTTATTCCAAAATGATCGAAGCCACCGGCAAATGGATGAGCGACGGCGGCGACAGCCCCAGCGATCTTCTCGGCGAGCCCTCCCAGAGTTACGTCAACTCGCTTTTCCGCCATATCGAAACGCCCTCCGCACTGAGATAAGACGAAAAACAAAGTATTGCCCAAAAAGCCGGGCGACTTTTGAATCGACTCGTGTTTAAGCCGATTCGATTTCTTTTACTGGGCCTGGCATGTGCCTCTGCTTTGGTTTTCCTTTCGCGGGCCGAGAACCCGCTTCCGCAAAAAGAGCGCCTCCGAACCAGCCCGGTCCTCCGGCACCTGAAGCCGAACCCCGTTACGCCAACATCGAAAAACCCAGTCGAGCAAACCCTCGCCGAAATGTATTTGCCGGAAGGTTTCAAAGCCGAACTGGTCGTCGGCGAACCTGATCTCCATCAACCCGTCGCCTTTACTTTCGATGAGCGTGGCCGAATCTGGGTCGCCGAGGCTTACAGTTATCCGCAAAAGCGACCTGAGGGACAAGGCCTGGATAAAATTGTGATTTTCGAAGACAGGAACGGCGACGGAAAATTCGAAACCCGCAAGGAATTCGCCACAGGCCTGAATCTGGTCAGCGGGTTCGAAGTGGGTCATGGCGGCGTCTGGATCGGCGCGGCTCCGCAACTCCTGTTCATTCCAGATCGCAACCATGACGACCTTCCCGACGGCCCGCCCGAAGTGCTCCTCGATGGGTTCGGTTTTCAGGACACGCATGAATGCCTGAACAGCTTTATGTGGGGACCGGACGGCTGGCTATACGGCAATCAAGGTGTCTTCAACTATGCCCGAATCGGCAAGCCCGGAACTCCCGAAAACGAGCGAACCGAACTGCGCGCTGGCGTCTGGCGTTATCATCCCAGGCGCCACAAGTTCGAAGTCTTCGCCGAAGGCGGCAGCAACCAATGGGGCCTCGATTATGACGAACACGGCCAGATCTTCATGACCCATTGCCGCAGCTATTGGGGGCGGGGTGGCACAACACACGTGATTCAAGGCGGTCATTACTGGAACCAGGCAAACGCCAACTACGCCTCCTTCATCATCGCTGAACCGCCGAAAGACTTTCCCGACTTCAAAAATTACTTGCTCGCTTCAGCCCGCTACGATCACGGCGCCGGTGGCGCAGGTGTTCCAGGGAGCGACGCGATCTACGGCGGCCACTCGCACGTCGGTACCATGATTTATCTCGGCGACAACTGGCCGGACGAGTATCGCGGCCATCTTTTCACGCATAATCTGCACGGTCATCAGATCAACCAGCAGGTGAATCGCCCCTGGGGTTCCGGATTTGATACGGTCCACGCTGGCCGTGACATGTTCTTTTGCGCCGATCCGAAATACGTAGCGGTTGATCTCCAATACGGACCTGATGGCGCGGTCTACATGATCGACTGGTACGACCAGCAACATTGCCACAATCCAAACACAGAACGCTGGGATCGCTCGAACGGGCGAATCTACCGCCTCGAATACGCGGCAACCTATAAACCTGTGAAAGTTGATCTGGGAAAACTGCCCGACACGGAACTCGTAACGATGCTGCAGAAGAAAAACGAGTGGTACGGCCGAATGGCAACGAGACTTTTGAATGAACGGGCGACTGCCAAAGCACTTGAAGCCCGCCCAGTAATGACGCTCAGGAATGCCTTCAATACCAGCCTCGATCCTAAAATTCGCCTGAAAGCCCTTTGGTCCTTGAATCTCTGTGATCGTTTTACGGCTGAGATTGCAGAGCAGGCCCTGAACGACCCGGATGAATTTGTGCGCGGCTGGGCAATCCAGTTATCCACTGAGCAAAATGATATTTCCGCCACCACTCTTTCAAAATTTGTCAAAATGGCCGCAGCGGATCCATCTCAAGTCGTTCGCCGTTATCTCGCTTCCGCAGTTCAACGCGTTCCCGATGCAAGTGCGTGGCAGTTGATCGAAGCGCTGGCAAAACACGGGGAAGACAAGGAGGACCGGAACATTCCCAAACTCCTTTGGGATGGAATGGCCCAAAAGATGCCGAAGTCTTTGGATCGCGCACTGGCAGTCGCAGAGAACACCCTCATGCTTCAGCTTACCGACTGGACTTATTGGTATGCCGCGACTCTCCCCGGAAACGGACTTGCGCAGGCGATTTCGCATTCGTCCTCTGTCTCCGGCGAAGATCAGCGGCGGGCCCTGGCCGGTATCGAACTGGCGTTGACTTCGCGCGGAAACCTGACCGCGCCCGAGCAATGGAATCAAATCGCGCCGAAGCTCTATTCGAGCGGCGATCCGCGAATCGTGCGTCAGGCCGAATCAATCGCTGCATTCTTTGGAGACGATTCGATGTTCCCGAAATTGAGGAAAGCACTCGCAGAACAGTCGGCCGACCCGGAACTTCGAAAACACGCATTCGCAGTTTTGAGCCGCGCCAAAGATCGCGGTTCCCTGCCGGAATTCTATGCTCTTCTGGATGATAAAGATTTTCGCCCGCAGACGCTCAATCTGCTCGCGCGGTTTGACGCTCCTGAAATTCCCAATGAGCTGCTCAAACGATTCTCCTCCTTCAACACCGATGCCAAAAACGCCGCCTTGAACACGCTGGCCAGTCGTGTCCCTTTGGCAATCGCTTTGCTCGATGCGATTGCCTCCGGCAAAATCAGCCGCGATCAACTCAGCGCGTTCCACGTCCGGCAATTGGCGGATCTCAAAAACCCTGAAGTGGATAAGCGGCTTGCCGCCACCTGGGGGCGGATTGGCGCCAGCACCGGCGAAAAACAGGAACAGATCTCTCGCCTTGAAAAAGTCTTCAACGAAGCCCCTCTGTGGGCGTACGAGGCCCGTTCCGGGCGGGAACATTTCCAAAAACTATGTGCGCAATGCCACCGCGTCGGTAACGATGGAGTCAGGTTAGGACCGGAGCTCACAGGGGCCGGTCGCAATGGCATTCGCTACTTCCTCGAAAACATCATCGATCCCAACGCAGTCATCGGGACTGATTTTCAGATGACCGTCCTCGAGACCGAGGAGGGTGACGTAGTCTCCGGTGTTATTGGCAACGAATCCGCCGCCAATCTGACCATGCGCACCCCAACCGGCGAAGTGAGCGTGCCTAAGTCAAAAATCAAGCAACGCACCACCAGCGAGAAATCTTTGATGCCCGAAGGCCTCCTTGAAGGCCTGAACCCTCGCGAGCAAATCGAGCTCCTGAAATTCCTGACCCAAAGCTGAACAATCTATGCCGCTTGGCTGCATTTGGGCACGGGACCGAGCGCGGAGATCACTCGTTCGACTCCTTCGAGTTCCCCAAGAGCGGAAATGTCCGAAGATCCCGAAAGAATCTTTTCGGCCACTTCGAGTGTGCTTTTCATCCCTACAGCCTTGCCCGTGAGACATGCCGCTTTGCTGCTGTCTCCGGCAATGTGGGCGGCGACAGCTTCCCGGCGCACGCTGGCCAATTCCGATTTCAGGTTTGTAATTTTTCGCGCATCCATGATCCAGTTTCGGCTCGAATGGGAATTCATTCAATTCGGGATGAGCCCCGAATCAATCCTTCGGCAAAACGACGAAGCTTTTTCAGCTTTCGGCAGACGCCCGCTTGAGGCGATCCCGAATCCCCTCCCACTCCGCAGTCTCGGGCGGCTCCTCGATCAGGATGACATTCGCGCCAAGGTTATCGCTCTGGTGCAGTTCAGCGTACAACGCGCGCGCGTAGGCTTCCGCATCGTGTGGAATAATCGAGACCCGGCCAAAAACGTTGGTCACGGGTATATGCTCGTAAGCGATCACGTGAATCCTGGAAAACGGTTGCCCGGTGCCGCGGGCATGCGAGATAAGTTCCGGATCGGAACTCCAGGAACGTAAGAGAGTACGCGCCCGAGGCGCATAATGTTTTTTTAATAACCCCGGACTCTTCAATTCAGAAATTCCCGGCAGCGACCTCATTTCAATACTTGGAACAACGGCCTTGATTTGGACGGAGCTGATGGTGCCTGGTCTCAGAATACGTGGCGGCTGAGACGAGAGATCAATCACAGTGGACTCGATTCCAACCGCGCTCGGCCCCGCATCGACAATGAGTGGCACTTTTCCGTCGAAGACGCGCAGCACATGCTCCGCGCTTGTCGGAGAAATCTGGTTGGCAAGATTTGCACTCGGCGCCGCAATCGGAAATCCGCAGCGCTTGATCACCTCCCGCATAAAAGGATGCAGCGGCCAGCGAATTCCGACGGTCGGCCCGCCTGCTGTCACAATTCCAGGTATCTTCTCCGATTTGGGCAAAACCAGGGTCAGTGGTCCTGGCCAAAACGCCCGCATTAACACGGTCGCGACGTCAGGCCACGCTGCCACACAACTCCTTGCCATCTCCAATGAAGCGACGTGGACGATGATAGGATTATATGAAGGGCGCCCTTTCGTTTCATAAATAAGCCGGACTGCGGGTTCGGAAAATGCATTGGCGGCCAGCCCGTAAACCGTTTCGGTCGGAAGCACAACAAGTTGATCCCGCTGCAACAGCTCCGCGGCCGCTCTAATAGCCGCATCAAAGAGTTGCGCAGTTTCAATCGTCAGGACCCGTGTCACCATTTCTTGACAGGGTAGAGCCAAATCCTTCTCGTTCAAAGCCGTGAATAGCCAGGTAATCCGAATCCGTCCATGTTTCATGCGTATTCTGTTTGTGGGGCTTCTGGTGTCGGTATCTTTGATGGCCGCGGAAAACACCGTTGTCGTCTCTCCCACGGGGAACCTGAAAACAATCGGCGATGCATTGAACAAAGTTCGGAAAGCGCGGAAGGACCATCCTGCAGACACATTTAAAATCGTGCTCAAAGGGGGACGATACGAACTTCAAGAATCGATTCTGCTGACCGCCGAAGATTCTGGCCTGAGCATCGTCGCGGCCGACGGAGAAAAACCGGTCGTGAGTGGCGGTCGAGCCATTACAAACTGGCAACGCGACTCTTCCAACAGGAATCTCTGGCGCGCGGAACTTCCCGAAGCCGCCAAAGGGAAGTGGAGTTTTCGACAGCTATTCGTCAACGGGCAGCGCAAGATACGCGCCCGCACGCCTAATGATGGGTTCTTTCGAATCGACGGCCCGAGCCCACAGGACCGTCCCGCCCGGTTGAAATTCCACGGCAACGAAATTAAGCCTGAATGGGCCGATCGAGGCGATGTCGAGGTGATCGCGAATCTCAATTGGGCTGATCTTCGGATGCAGATTCGATCCGTCGATGCCGCAAGCCACGTCGCGACCCTTTCCGGCGAACCTCGCTCCTCAAACAAAGAAAACAATGCACAGTACTTTGTCGAGAACGCACCAGAGTTTTTGGACAATTCCGGCGAATGGTATCTCGATACAAAAAAAGGAATCGTCAGCTATTTGGCTGGTGGTTCGGAAGATCTGACCAGATCCGAAGTGATCGCCCCTGTTTTGGAAGAACTACTGATTTTCAAGGGAAGCGCTGAAAATCGAATTCACAATATTGTTTTGAAAGGTATCGAGTTCAGCCATACGGATTGGACTTTAGGGCCGACCGGGTACGCCGATACACAGGCTGCGGTCGCGGTTCGAGGCGAACTGCGCGCTGAATTTGCCGACGATTGCCGAATTCAAGAATGTAAACTTTCGCATTTGGCCGGATACGGAATTGATCTCGCGCGGGGCTGCAGACGCTTTCGAATTATTGGCAACGAATTTTACGATCTTGGGGGCGGCGGCATTCGAATCGGTGAAGGACAAAAACCAAAGGACGCTTCGGAGGAAAACAATTCGCATGTCGTCACAGACAATCACCTGCGCGCGTTAGGCCGCGTTTATGCGCCAGCCGTGGGCGTGTTCATCATGCAGAGCGGAACAAATCGGATAGCCCACAACGAAATCCACGACCTCTTTTACACGGCAATTTCCGTCGGTTGGAACTGGGGTTATCAGGAGACGCCGTGCCGCGAAAATAAAATTGAGTTCAATCACCTCCACGACATCGGAAAGGGTATTCTGAGTGATATGGGCGCCGTTTATACGCTGGGCATCCAGAAGGGAACTGTCATTCGCAACAACTTGATCCACGATGTGAACGCGTTTACGTACGGCGGTTGGGGCTTGTACACGGACGAAGGCAGCAGTTACATCACTCTCGAAAATAATATCGTTTACGCGTGCAAGAGCGCCGGTTTTCACCAGCATTACGGTCGTGAGAATGTGGTTCGAAATAATATCTTCGCGTTCAACCGCGAGAACCAGTTAATGCGTTCACGAGAGGAGGATCACATTTCATTTTTCTTCACAAATAACATCGTCTATTTCGATTCAGGAAATCTGCTCGGAAGCTACTGGTCGAACAATCGATATGTGATCGATCAGAACGTCTATTTCGACACGCGACTCGGCTCCAACCAGGAACAAATGAAGTTCGCCGGCTCCACCCTGGCGGACTGGCGCAAACGAGACCACGATACGCATTCTATCCTCGCCGATCCGGAATTCTTAAACCCGAAGAGCTTTGATTTTCATCTCCAGCCTTCGTCTCCCGCCCTGAAGCTTGGATTCAAACCGATCGATGTGAGTTCGGTCGGAGTTCGGCCGAAAGAGAAATGGGACCGAAATTGAGCAGCAAAGTACCCCACGTTTTGTCGCGATCCGGTTAGTCTGGCATTTGGCCCGGAAATGGCTATGTGATAATATAGCTGTTTTGAAATTCTGGATGCCCATTCCGTCCCGCCAAATCTTGTACTTCGGCACGCCGTCCGTTGTCGTAAGATGTTGCAGGAAAACCGCATTTGGTTTTTCGTTGTTGGCGTTCCTGGTGTTTGGCTTCCCGTCTTTCGCCGGGGAAAATGTACGATATCGTCCAGACCGCGTGCTTCTCGTGCCTAAAGCGGGAGTAGGCGAAAACAACATTTTGGCTTTGCACGTTCGCAGGGGCCATCGAGTGCTGCGGTCCTATCGGGGATTGGGCAACCTTCAGGTGATCCAGCTGGTACCCGGTGAAGCTGTTGGTGAAGCTATTCAGCGGTATCGGGCGAGCGGTTTGGTGGAGATAGCTGAACCGGATTACAAACTAAAAGCATCGATTTCTCCCAACGATCCTGAATTTCTTAATGGGGCCCAGTGGCACCTTCATAACACCGGATTGAATGGCGGATTGGTAAATGCGGACATCCAGGCTTCCTACGGCTGGGACACGATTCACGATGCCAGTAATATCGTCGTAGCTGTCATTGATTCAGGCATTCGCTACACGCATCAGGACCTCGCAGCCAACATCTGGACCAATCCCGGCGAAATTCCCGATAATGGGATCGACGACGATCATAACGGAATTGTGGACGATATTCATGGCCTGAACTCGATCACGGATTCCGCCGATCCGATGGATGACAACGGCCATGGCACGCACGTGGCCGGAATCATCGGCGCGGTCGGAAACAACGGCTTCGGAACTGTTGGCGTGGCGTGGAAAGTGCGGTTAATGGCGTGCAAATTTTTGGACAGTGCTGGGAACGGCGACACATCCGATGCAATCCAATGCATTGACTATGCGCGGAGGATGGGGGCAAAGATCATCAACGCAAGCTGGGGTGGCAACGAGTATTCGGCAGCGCTGCGTTCGGCCATTTCAGCGGCGGGCGCCGAGGGAATCATTTTTGTGACCGCCGCCGGCAACGACGCTCAGAATCTGGATGTGGTTCCCACGTACCCCGCCGCTTATAACCTCGACAACATAATCACCGTTTGTGGCACGACCCGGTACGACACATTTGATGCCAGTTACTCGAATTACAGTCCAACCAAAGCGCACGTTGGCGCGCCCGGGACGATGGTCTATTCGACCTGGGACAGTTCAGATTCGTCTTATTCGTATGAATCAGGCACGTCGATGGCTTCTCCCTGCGTGGCGGGTATCTGCGCCTTATTGAAAGCGCGTTATCCGGCAGAAAATAAAAGGCAAACGATCGATCGTGTGCTTAACAATGTGGATCCGTTGCCCTCCTTGAGTGGAAAATGTTCCAGCGGCGGCCGCGTCAACCTGGAGAAAGCGCTGGGCCTTAATCCAGAGGCTGCTTTTGTTCCTTCACAAATAAGCGGTGAGCCGCCTTTGACGCTAACATTTACGAATGTCTCATTCGGCGAGATTACAAATACCGTTTGGGATTTTGGCGATGGAACCGCAAAAGAGTCGGCTCTCAGTCCGACTCACATTTTTCAGTTTCCAGGTAGTTTCAAAGTGAAGTTGACCGTCGTCGGGACTACCGGACGGACCAACACAAGTGAAAAGGAAATTGTTGTCGCACCTAATTACGATGTGACGACAAATGCATTTGCCTGGATCGATCCCAGCCAAATGACAGTGCTCGACATGGAGTCAAACGGAGTTGCCGAGCAGACATTGCCATTCGCGTTCAATTTCTATGCTGAGGTTCAGAGCAGCACTCTCTACGTGGGGGCAAATGGTGTTCTCGGATTTAAGTCAGCCGGGATGACAAATATTGCCATCGCTCAATTGCCGAGTTCTGGAACACCCAACGCACTCATTGCTCCCTACTGGGAGAACTTGAATCCGGATGCCGGAGGCGCGATTTATTTTGGCACTGTGGGAACTGCTCCGCATCGCCGGGCAGTCGCCACCTGGGTGGATGTTCCTCTGGCATCGGGCTCAATCGGGCTGCCGCTGACATTCCAGGCGATTCTTGAAGAGGATTCAGGAAACATCATTTTTCAGTATCTTGAGACGCACCCGGAGAATACGACGGAAGGCGGGGGGAGAAAAGCCAGCGTCGGGATCGAGAACGGCAGCGGGACGATCGGCGTTTCGTACACTTACAACGGGGCACCGAATATTCTTTCGAATGGCACCGCGATAAAATTCAGTCCTAAACTTTATCCGTATCTGGTCGCCTTCGATGATGATCCGCTGGAATTCTCCAGTACAATAGGTCTTTCAAGTTCAACTACAGAATCATTGACGCTGTACAATCCCGGCAACACATCCGTCAGCTGGAACTTCAGTTCGACCGCTTCCTGGGTTAATACCTCGACAAATCACGGTACTCTGGCGCCGGGAGAAATTGCCAGTATCGTTTTGTCGCTGGGACCATCCGCACAAACTTTTGGGCCCGGGGAATACAGCGGCACTGTAAACATCGAGAATTTGACCGACGGAGCGGGCGGGGCATCGTTTCCGATAACTCTGCTCGTCAGAAATGTTTTGCCACCTCACCTCGAAGTCGGCGCACCCGCGATCAACTTCGATGGCACAAAAGGAGGTCCGTTTTCTCCTTCCGGTTTTGTGATAGGCGTGACAAACAAAGGGGACCTTCCTCTGGATTGGCAAGGAATAGTGACAACACCATGGTTGACCCTCTCGCCAACGAACTCGACACTCTCCGGCGGGCAGGGAACCAATCTCGTTTTGACGGTGAATTCGGCCGCTGTTGATCTGACCGAGGGCTCATTCCATGGTCTGATCAACTTTGAAAATCTGATGAACGGACAGGGAAGCGCGATGGTCGAAGTAACTTTGACCGTTCGGGCTCCGACGCCGGTTGCCACCATCTCAAATGGCCAATTCACCGGAATACTGACCGTTCCAACCGATGGCAGTTACATGATTGAATTCTCGGACGATTTACAAAACTGGATCGAATTAAACTGGGTGGAAAGCCAGGAAGGAAAGATTTCGATCAGCGATCCAGTAGCGGACGTCCAGGCGCGGTTTTATCGCGTTCGGCAGCTATAGACCAAATCTGGAGAGCCTTTTCTGCAGCTCTTCGAGCGGCAGCCCAACAACGTTGCTGTGCGATCCATCGATTTTTTCGATAATTAAATCGCCATGCTCCTGGATGGCGTAAGCTCCAGCCTTGTCGAGCACGTGCACGAGCTCCATGTAATTCTCGATTTGCTCCCGCGTGACCGGCCGAAAGGTGACTCGAGTGACATCTGCGAATAAATCTTCCTTCCTATCTGCCTTGTTCACCAGGCAGACAGCCGTAACCACCTTATGCTCGGTTCCGCTAAGCTCCGTGAGCATTCTGCGCGCGTCAGCGAGATCTTTTGGTTTCCCAAAAATCCTGCTCCCTTTAGCGACCAGCGTATCGGCGCCGAGGATGATCGCATCCGGATATCTCCCGGCGACCTCTTCCGCTTTTCTCCGTGCATTGGTTTCGCATAATTGTCGGACCGAAAGCGCTGAATCATGCAACTCTTCCGCCCGGCTTGGAACAACGGTAAAGGACACGCCCAGTTGGCGAAGTAATTCGAAGCGCCGAGGAGAAGCCGATGCCAGAATCAGTTTCGGAGAGCTCATTAAATCGCGCTTAACGCCTTTCGAAAGGTCGATAGCTTTGAGTCAAAAGGGGCATCTTTGAGAACAGGCGAAGCGCTCGTTAGTGCAACCTCATGGGTCAACTCAATCCATGATTTGCATCCGCCGTACTCGGGAATGAGCGGCAGTTCAAGCGCTGTTTCCAGTCGAAAAACGCGCACGACAATCGCATGGATCGATTGTTCTTTCCCCCATTCGAAACGATCCTTGAGAACCTCTTCTTTCCAGATGTGCTGTCCCTTAAGCCGCTGCACGTCGGAAAAAGTTTTAAGCCGCTCCGTCTCGATAACGCGGGCGAAATAATTGATTATGACAGTGCCTTCGGGCGGGAATTCGGAGTTGAGTTGATCAAAGCGATTCCGCCACTGCTCCATGACTGAGGCCCGTTGTTGATGGAAAAGCGTTGGAAAAAGAGCAAATACCGAATGTTCCATTTTGAAGCCGCCAATTCCTTCATGAATCCCTCCCTTACGGAGAATGAAAATCTGTTCTCCCTGTCCGAGCGCATCCACCACAATCGCCCATTCCTTGAAAGCTGCTGTCATTCTTCATAAACTGTTGCTCAACACCCGCGGTAGTTCAAAAAGTAAAACCATTCCGCGTGCCTGCATCCCCCCCTTTGACAAGCCGATGAATCTTTTTAAACATGCGCACGATGAATCGCGACTCAAGGTCGGACAACCGCGTTTTGGGAAAAACGCGGTTCGAAACGGATCTTCAGGTTCGCCCGGACGATATCGACATGAACCGGCATGTTCACGCCAGCCGGTATTTCGATTACGTGCTCGCGGCGCGTTATGACCAAATGGCCCGCTGCTACAAAATGGCCATGGAGGAATTTATTAAGCTCGGACTAGGCTGGTTTGTGCGCACGATGCACATCGATTACAAGCGGCCGCTCGGGATGGGAGAATTCTTTACGGTCCGAACCTGGGTGGAAGAAATCGACGGGGACAGTGTGAAAGTCGCGTTTCAAATCGACAAAAAAAGCAACGGAAAAGTCGCTTCGGACGGGTATGCGCTCTACACAATGGTCAATCTCGCCACCGGGCGGGCGGAAAAAATTCCCGATTGGATAAGCGAAAAGTACTCGATTTAGGAGTAATGAAACGATTTGCGGATGAGACGGATAAGACTAGAGTGGTCGGAATTGCTGCTTGATCGCCTGTATGGAGCGGGCGCAAACCAGCTACCAATCAAAATGAAATTAATTACAGGAATCATCACAGGGGCGGCCCTGGCATTCGTTTCGGGAAACTTCGCTGCTGAAACGGCAAAGCCGATGACCACGGATAAGGAGAAGGCCAGCTATGGAGTCGGAATGAACGTGGGGAAGCGCTTCAAGACCGATTCGATCGATCTCGATCTGGAGGCGTTTATCCGAGGAATTAAGGACACCATGACCGGCGCCCAACCCGCCATCCCGGAAGCGGACGTGGAAAAAGCCCTCGATCAGTTGCGAAAGGACGTTGCCGAGAAGGCCGCGCAGCAGGGCGAAAAATACAAAAAGGAAGGCGAAGAATTTCTGGCCAAGAACAAAAAGGAAAAATCGGTCACAACATTGCCCAGCGGCTTGCAATACATTGTGCTCAAAGAGGGCACGGGACCGATCCCCAAGGCCACAGACAAAGTCTCAGTTCACTATAAAGGAACACTGCTCGACGGGACCGAATTCGACAGTTCTTACAAACGAAATCAGCCGGCTGAATTCCCAGTTCAGGGGGTGATCAAAGGCTGGGTTGAGGCCCTGCAGAAAATGAAAGTCGGTTCCAAGTGGAAACTGTTCATTCCTTCGGAACTGGCCTATGGCGAAAACGGAGCCGGCCAGATTCCGCCCAATGCCGTTTTGATATTTGAGGTCGAGCTCCTCGAAATCAAGAGCTGACGCTTACGACGAAAACTTAAAACCCCGAACTTTGTAAGTTCGGGGTATTTTATCGGGTAAAGTCGATCAAACCTTGGCGACTTCTCCTTGCTTTTTGCTCTCTTTGCTCGGAGTTCCGGCCTGCTGGTTGGTCTTGTAATGACTCGAATAGTACCGGTTCTGGTAATAATAGTACGAGTAATAGTACGAGTCCTTCCCTTCGAAATCGATGTCGTTGATCACCACGCCCAGTATATGAATTCCGGCGTTCTGAATACGCTGGATGGATTTACGGCCATGTTCACGACGGATCTTGTTAAACTTGGTGACATACACGACCCCGTCCGCCATGGCGGAAATAATCAAAGGATCACTGACTGCCGAGATCGGAGGGCAGTCCAGAATCACGCGGTCGTACTGGTCTTTAACTTTCTGGAGAAATTCCAACATCCGCGTTGATCCAATCAACTCTGACGGAGTCGACGGAACCGATCCGCAGCAAACCACGTCGAGGTTGGGCACTTCAGTCTTATGGACCAATTCATCCAGCGCATCAGTCTGCTTCATCAGGAACGCAGAAAGCCCGACTGGACTGTGCAACTGGTATGCCTTGTGCACCGATGGCCGGCGCAGGTCAGCATCGACCAGCAGCGTTCGCAAGCCGGTTTGCGCATGAACAATCGCAAGATTTGACGCGACCAACGATTTTCCTTCAGACGGAATCGTACTGGTAATAGACAGGACGCGGAATTTCTCCGGCTTATGCGTCAACGCGATAGTTGCGCGAATCGTACGGAAACCTTCGGCGGCGTTCGACTGCGGATGTAAGTGCGCTTGCAAGTCGCGCTCGACCACGCTGTTGGTTTTGATGTTCGGGATGTATCCGAGGAACGGCAATCGCATGAAGTTTTCGATATCGTCCTGGCTCTTGATCGAATCATCCAGATAGTTCACAAAAAATGCCAGACCGAGGGAAACAAGAAGAGCGCCTAAAGCGCCAAAAACAGCCGTTACAATCATTTTCGGTTTGATCGGTCGCAGAGGGTCAGTCGCTTCATCAACGATCCGAATGTTATTGCTGGTCATGCGGCTCAACATTTCGGTTTCCGTCATGCGCATGAGAACGTTGCTGTGGATCGACTTGTTGTTCTCTGCTTCGCGCCGCAGAATGTCGTACTGAATCTTCAAGGAATTGAGTTCCATCTGCTTCTGTTCTTCCCCGGAAACAATGGAGCTCAAGGTTTCTTCCTGCTTCTGCAGAATGGTGGCATTGTTCCGAATGGTCAGAAGCTGCTTCTCGCACTCCTGGGAGAGATTATCTTGAAGTGATGCAATTTTGCTGCGCTGGGAAATGACCGTGGGATATTTGTTCCGATAACGCTTCAGAAGCCCAGCCAGATTTCCTTCTTCGACCGCGATCTCCTGTTTGATCTTTTGCACAATAGGGTTTTGGGCCATGGCCGGAATCGTATCGATCGGCTCGCCGTTCTTGATCAGGTGATCGATCTCATCAACGGCTTGCTTTGCCTGGGCCGCTTCCGCCCGGACCTTGCTCAAATCGGTTTGCGCCTGGATCAACGCCTGGCGCGCAATATTTTCGCCCTCTTCAAGCGAAACTTCGTTGTGTGATTTCCGATATTCATGAAGATCGGCTTCGGCTTTGCTCACCTTGTTTTTGGCGTCATCCACCTGGGCTTTCAACCAGGTAACCGCGCTGAATGAAGAGTTATACTTCTGTTGGAGATTTTGCTCGATAAAAGTTTTGGCTAGCAGATTGGCAATTTCCTGCGCCTTTTTTCGATCCGAATGCTCCACTCGGACATCCACCAGCCGGCTAAGCCGGATCGGGGCGATGGTGACATCGTCCTGCAGCGCCTCGACCGGATCCCGTTCTTTGCTGTAACGTGGATCGGTGTCGAGTTTGAGAGTCTTCATCACGGTTTCCAGAAGACTGCGGCTCTGCAAATTCTTGTATTGGGTCTGCAGGTAGTCCTGCTCCCGGGTTTCCAATGACACGGCGTCTTTAACGTTTAAGGGATTGGCGCTTTCCCGATCGATTTGGAGACGAACCGAGGCCTGATAAATTTTGGGAGCCTTCACCAGATAGATTGCGGTCAATAGCAACACGGTCAAGAAGGCGGTGATGACCAGCCAACGCCTTTCCAGCACGATATGCCAGTAATGACGAAGATTGAAATTGGGATCACTTATCGAGCTTTGGGGAAATTGAGCGTTTTCGTGCATACAAAAATCAAATCAGTTTGTCAGCGACTTCGATGAGATCACCGGGTTGCAGAGTAATCACTTTGCTCGGGTCGGTCTCGCGTTTTAATTCCTCCATCGTGAAGTTTTTCTCCATTACCCCGGGTCGCGTAAACTTAATCTTTTTCTCGTTGGCGCGCGGACTCAGCCCCCCAGCGCGCGCCAGTGCTCCGAGGATGGTCAAAGATTGTTCTCCACTCAGGGGGATAGATCCCGGTTTGTTCACCATTCCATTTACAAAAACTTCGCGCATTCGATACTCCTTCACGTCCACAGCGACCTGAGGGTCAACCAGGTAATCTTTGTCCAGGAGTTTTGTGAGAAGCTCTTTGATTTCCGTCGTCGTCTTGCCAGCCACCGCAACCTCATCCAAAAGAAACAGATTGATCTTGCCACTTGCCGTGACGCGGACCTCCCGGGACAATTCCTTTTCGCCGAAAACGTCGATCATCAGAATATCATTTGGCGCGATTTTGTAGTCTGCGGCAGCCTGGCCCCAAATGGACGGAAGGTGGAAAGCGCAAAGCGCCAATAACGTGACGAGCAAAAGCTTTTTCATAAACTTCATTCAATAACCGAGACTGACTCCGAGAGTAACGCGATTGACATCATAACTGAACACCGCTGGCTCTGGAATGGTGGAATCCAAATGCTCAAAATTATAAGCCAAGTAGCCGCGAAGCCAAAGTTTAAAGTCGTAAGTTAGCGTCACTGCCGCGGAAATCAAATTATCCGTTCGATCAACGACATAATTTGGATTTGGCTCGTAGTCCGCCAGCAGGTACGCGGCTGTAAAACTCGCTTTGCATCGGCCCTCGTATCCAATTTGTTGCAGGAGCCCGAGCCGGACCGAATCCGCGGTGTAGGCGCTTTTGGTGAATTGAACCGATTCCAGCTGGCGATGTGAGTAAGAGAGGGTCAGCGTGGTGAGCTCCGAAAACTGTTCCGCCAGGTCCAGTTCAACCACTGGCAGGCCGCTGCTTTCCGCATCGGAGGAACGATAGGAGCGGAGTTCGTAGCCAGCTTTGAGCGAACCGGTCAATTTTTCTGTAAAGGTTCCGCGCGCCCCGATAAAAGCGCCGACGAAGCTTGCTGTGGGATAGTCTTCCAAATCAGAATTCTCTTCGTGAGAGGTGGATCCGTAATAAACCTCTCCGAAAAACGACGCGCGGGAAAAGGCCTTGTATTCAAATCCAAGGGTTCCGATCAACGTCAGGTCATCGTAGAGCGGTTGACCCTGCTGGTAGTCAACTGTCGAATGCAAGATCTGAACGTAAGGCGCAGTTTTTTCCGACAAGTCGTAAGTCAGGCGGTAATCATCAAAAAAAGTTGTCCGTCGGACTTTTTCCCCGGCCACGCTGATCCCACCGCCAAGGGGACTGTCAAGAATTTGCATTTGGTCCTGCCCGTTCAGGGTCAAACGACTGCGCTCGAAATGATTAACCAACCCGAGCTTGTGTTGGTTGGCGTCCTGAGAGCTTTCATTGACGTAGAATAGGTGTTCGAACGCGTAGCTCAAATCAATGTAATTGTACTCGTGGCTTCCAATTTGAAAATTGAGTCCCGGACTGAGAGTCGTGATAAAATCGGAAACCTTGCCTTCGTTTCGGTAAAAAATATTGTCGTTAAATGTTTCCGAAACGGTTAACTGCGGCTTTAAAGCGAAACGTCCCGTACTGTAAAGCAGGAGTTCCTTAGGCTCGATCGCTTGCACTACCGGGACGCCCGCAAACGCAAGCGCTAACCTGATTCCCAGACTGCTCCAATATGCTTTTCGCGAATAATTCAGCATGACCTGCGTGGAAAACTTTGCCGGCTCTTGCGTTCGCAATGCGCAATTCTTTGCAAAAAGCACTCGTTGCCATAACAAAGTCTCCCCTTTTAAACCGCCGATTAGCTCTGAATGCTCGCTTCAATTCAATCTTTTTATTTTTTTGCCGAGCTTGAACACCTTCGGTGCTACGGCATATAGAACTGACTCGTTGTCTGGCATTTCTGCGGGAATACTGTAAAAGCAACGGATGCGTCCGCACATTATTCAGCCACAGAACGCTCCAAAACCAGTTGGGCCTTATAACCACGCGGTTCGCGTTGGAGAACTATTGTTCTGTTCGGGACAGATTCCATTAGATAAAGAAGGCAAAATTGTTGAAGGCGGAATCAAAGAGCAAACTCAACAAGTATTGCGAAATATTTTGGCCATTTTGCAGGACCAATCACTGACAGCCGAAAACGTCGTCAAGGCGACGGTCTTTATGACCAACCTGAACGAATTCGCTGATATGAATTCAATCTACGCAGAATTTTTTACGCGCGATCACCCCGCCCGTTCCACCGTGCAAGTAGCCGCTCTCCCGCGCGGGGCCAAAGTGGAAATTGAGATTGTTGCCTGCTATTCGACGGCCTGATGCGCTCCCCCCAGCGGATTGAAAATTTGCAATCAACGGCCCTTTGGGTAATACCTATTGGATTGGAGTTGCTCCGCACCTATGATGAATTTGAATGAGATCGTCGGCTTCATGTCTCCTGGCTTGGCCAACGAGATTCTGGACGACGTTTTTACGACCGACAAAGCGCTTTATAAGAGTATTACTGCTGACGTCGCCGCCGCCTTGAAACTGCGGCCTGTCTTTTTCGAGCAAAAGCCCCGTACCGAACGGAACAAAGTTATTCTGGACATGCTCACTCGCCCGCGAATGCAGGCGAGTGCCGCTAATCTTTTGCGCGGATGGCTTGTCAAATCTGAAAGCGACATGCTGGTCCAATTTTTGGACACGCTCGGTGTCGAGCATAAGAATGGCGTCGTCGAGGATTTTCCCGAATCAATGGACGAGGCGAAGCTGAATCAGGCGATCGATAAGCTCCTGGAAAAATATCCGCAGGAGAAAGTCACAGTTTACCTGAGTTCCTTCAGCGCAATGAACGACGCTCCCTGGGAGAGCCTGAGCAAACGCTTGCAACAGGACAAGCGGTTGCAGCTTGTCTAGAATCGTTACTTACCAAAGAAACGATTCCTGTTCGGCGATCTGTTCGCTGCCGTCCCAAAGTGTCGCCCGCCATGCGATGATTTCACCCAAATCATCATACGTTTTTTTATCGAGGGAGATCGCTGACCATTTCGCGAAAGCGCGCGGAGGAACCACTTCCGTTTCGACAGCGAGGGGCTTCGACAAATCGGACTTGCCTCCCCGAATTTCGATTCGCAGCGTCAGCGGGCGCCTCCGTCCACCTGACTTCCACTGCACGTCAAAACGGAGACTGGCAATTTCTTTCGGATTCTCGCGCAGATGAACCTGGTACGCGTCACGTTCGTAGAGACTCGGTGAAAGAGCGTGTCTCCCTTTTAGATCGATCAGGTGGGGAAGGACTTTCACGATCTTTGCATCACCGGCAAAACAGCGAGCGGAAAGAAAAGCGGCGATAACTAGCGGGCGCCAATTCATTGAAACCAGATTAGGAACTCGCGCTAATTCGAAAAGATCAAAAATTATGAACGCGCGTATTGAAAGCGGGTATGCGAGTACGTCTTCGGGGTCGCTTTAAGCCATGACGGCGAGAAAACCGTCGGTTAAGATTAGCGGCCCGCTCATCATAGTCGAAATCGGAACAGGGCTCTTGCGGGTTTCCGCTCTTCATGCTGCATATTACGGCTCACAGCCGAGTCCCGCAACTGCCAGAACCAGAGAATCGACTCCGTCGGAAGTGGATGATTACGAAAGAGATCAATTACGACAGGCTTGACTCTCATCGCCATCCTGCCATACCCGGACAAGCGTTGAGAATGAAATCCAAATTGTCCCGTTCCCAGGTGGTCATCCTGGCCACCATAATACTCGTCGGTCTCGGAGCTATTCAGCTGGGAATTGCAACACTTGGTGGGAAGAGCCCCGCATGGGACAAAAAGGTGATGCACAACGTGCGCGATTATGCCGAACGAATGGGCGCTCCCATAGTCACTCACGTGAATGAGGCCATCCGTGATATTAGCGCACTGGGTAGCATGATTGTTCTTGGAATCCTCAGTGTCATTGTTAGCGGTTATTTTCTCATTCGCCGGGATTACACCGCATGCATTGTTCTTCTGGGCTCCTGGCTTGGAGGATGGACCGTCATGAATGGCCTGAAATACTGTTATGGCCGGGCGCGACCGGACATTGTGCAGAACCTGCAGGAAGCTACGGGGTACAGTTTTCCCAGTGGTCACACAATGGTGTCCACGATCGTCTATCTGACCCTGGCAATTCTTCTGGCTGATCGAACGGAAAGACGATCTGGTCGGATTTACGTCATAACGTTCGCGTCGACATTGACGCTCCTGATCGGCTTCAGCCGAGTGTATATTGGGGTTCACTACCCAACGGATGTTCTTGGTGGATGGGGATTTGGACTGATTTTTGTACTTGTAGTCCGATTGATGATGGAATGGAAGAGCCCGAAAAAATCACGAAATCTTTCGGAAAACGCCCAAAAAACGGGTGCTTCATCGTTAAACAGTTGAGAATGGCCTGCCTTCTGCTGTTCTGGATCTGCGCGTATGTATATCGTTGTCATGATTCTCCCAATCGCAATTGCGGGCCTCGTGTTTGTGTGGAGATTGCGCGGAGACATCGAAAAAGAGCGCACATTTCGGGCAAAGCTCGCTGGCGTGAAATTGGAGTAAAGTGTAAATTCCTAGTTTACAGCCATTTAGGATTCTATTTCTTTCTATTTCCGCTCACGGTTTCACTTTTATTGACGCGACTTTTGCGGATTGGCACTCTCCCTCTTAAAAACTGGTGAACATAAAAAAAGGGGTCATTACAGCAGCTGGTCGGAACCAAAGCCGGTTGCCGCTGCAGGTTTTGGTTGACTCGGACGGAGTTCAAAAGCCCGCAATCCGAATCATCTTCAATGAGGTGATCAGCGCGGGAATCGAGCAGATCGGGCTCGTGATTTCGCCCGCTGACCATGAGGCTTACAAAACCGCGCTCCTCGAAGTGCCCGCGAGGGTCCAATTTATAACCCAGGATGACCCGCGCGGTTACGGACACGCGTTGCTTTGCGCGCGCGAGTTCGTTCAAAGCGATCCGTTCCTCCATTTGGTCAGCGACCACCTCTACCTCAGCGGCAAAGAAAAAACCTGCGCCCAGCAGTTGGTCGAAGTGGCGCGCAACGAGGCCTGTTCGGTTTCGGCAGTGCAACCCACGCGCGAAGGGATGCTCCCATACTACGGCACGGTGGGTGGAAAAAGAGTTCAAAACCAGGCTCATTTGTATCAAGTCGAAAAAGTCTTCGAGAAGCCGACGCCTACCGTCGCTGAACAAGAGTTAATGGTGCCTGGACTTCGGGCAGGCCATTATCTTTGTTTTTTCGGAATGCATGTGCTCACAGCGGGAGTCATGAGCATCCTTCAATCGCACCTGGCCGCAGCGCGGAACGGATCGTTGCCACTCTCCCCAGCCCTTTCAGACCTCGCCTCTCGCGAGAAATATCTGGCCTGCGATCTCGAAGGCCGGCGCTACAATCTGGGCGTCAAGTTCGGGTTGTTCAACGCCCAGCTTGCTTTGGCGCTGGATGGATCGGATCGCGAAGACGTTCTGGCCCAGGTGGTGGAAGTTCTCGCCACGCGGCCTTCAAAGTATTGATCATGGCCGGCAAACTCGTTCAAATCATTACTTCGCTTGACCCGGCAGTTCGGAATCTTTCCCTGGAAAATATTTGCGGTGAGTTGGGCTTGGAACAGCTCTTGGGCGAAGCGGACGAACTCGAGGCCTTTCGCCGCGAGAGCAACAATCTTTACGATCGCGTCCGGGCGTTGTTCTTTTTATATGCAATCCATCGATTTCATCTTCCTTCAAAAAGCGGGGTCGCATTAAAGGGTTCTATCCCTTTTGCCGGCTACACCGATTTTTTGCAGAGACGATTTCCAGAAGCGATCGCCTTATTTTTAAAAACTCAACGCGAAGAAGGGCCAAATGATTCGATTTCCAGCGCGCTGGCCGCCGCTTATCATGGATTGGCCTTTCAAACACTGGCCGACCAGGTGCGCAAAAGCGTCCGTTCTGTCCGCGGCAATCAATGGATGTTCCGGACAGGCCATATCAGTGATCATCCTTTGCGAATTCGCCCCGAGTTGCTTCGGCGATCTTCGTACGAAAGCCCATTTCCGATGTTGCGGGAAGTGACAGCGGTCCGGATGGACCTCACACACAGCGCCTGGAGTGATATTTTCTTTTTGGGAATGGATTTTCCCGAAGGCGCCCAGGTGTTGAATGTTTCCATTGACCTTGGCGTGCACGGTCGCGATCCGCATCCAAAACCGCCAGTGGAGAGTTATTTGCGAGTGATTGACGAACCGATCCTTCGCATCGCCAGCATTGACCTGGGAGCTACCACAGACATCGCGGAATTAGCCGATGTTTTTGACTTCGCTAAAGATTATCTGGGCCTTCTCAAGGCAGCGATTATCGCATCCGGAATCATTCCACCCGGAATTGAAGGTTCGGGGCAGGACTTGAAAGACCTCCTCACCCAACTGGTCGGCCCCGGGTACGGCCTCGAAATCGTGAGCAGCGTTAATAACATCCCGAAAGGATCCCGGCTGGCTGTTTCGACCAATTTGCTCGCGTCTCTGATTTCCCTCTGCATGCGAGCGACGAGCCAGACAGCGTCCCTGACCGGTTCGCTCCTGGAAAGCGAGCGGCGCCTTGTGGCGGCTCGTGCCATCCTGGGCGAATGGCTTGGAGGATCCGGGGGAGGATGGCAGGACTCAGGCGGAATATGGCCGGGAATCAAATTAATTCAGGGCGTTCTGGCGCAGCAAGAAGATCCGGAATTCGGAATTAGCCGCGGCCGTCTGCTCCCGCAGCATCACATTCTTTCGGAAACGGAAGCCCCTCGGCAGGTGCGCGAAAAACTCCAGGAATCCCTTGTCCTGGTGCATGGCGGAATGGCGCAGAATGTCGGTCCCATTCTCGAGATGGTCACGGAAAAATATCTTCTGCGCGGCGAAGCCGAGTGGAAGGGGCGTCAAAAGGCGCTCGGTCTGATGCAGGAAATCCTGGACGCGCTCGCCGAGAAAAATGTTCGAGCCATTGGAGAGATCACGACTCGAAACTTCTTCGGCCCGATCCAAACGATCATCCCTTGGGCCAGCACGTTTTACACGGAAACGCTCATCAAAAAAATCCAAAGTGAATTCAAAAACGATTTTTGGGGCTTCTGGATGCTCGGCGGCATGTCGGGGGGTGGCATGGGCTTTATTTTTGCGCCGCGAGTAAAAAGCTACGCTCAAAAGTGGATTCAGGAGTTGATGTCGGCGACGAAAACGGATTTGCAGTTTGCATTGCCGTTTGCCATGGAACCAGTCGTCTACGATTTTGCGATCAATGACAACGGCACGCGCGCAGACCTTTTTGAAAATGATGATGCGTTGCTGCCTGCGGGCTATTATTCCATGGTCGTGCCAGTTCTCTTAAAGACGGATCAGCGAGGACTTTCACCCTTGAAGCGAACTGAACTCAACCGCTTCGGCGCGGCCTGCCGCATTCGCCCCGAACTTTCAGGGATGGTCGAAACTCTTTTTGACCGTTTATTTCCATCGGCTCGCGGCCGAAAAGGGGATTCGGAATCTCTTGAGGAACTGCTCCGAGAGAATGGCTTCGACCCGGCCCAACACGAACAAATACGTTCGGACCTAAAAACTGGACGCATTGGTCTCGCCCAAAACCGGCTGCCGCCTTCAACCCAAATTACCGATGTCACTGATGAGGATGTGATCATTAGTTCGGAAGCGGTAACCAACGATGATCGTGATCGCGGCTTGCGCGCGCTCTCCGAAGGGGCCGCGGCGGTCGTCACCCTCGCGGCAGGTGTGGGAAGCCGATGGACGCAGGGAGCCGGCGTCGTCAAAGCACTGCACCCCTTTTGCAAACTCGGCGGCACGCATAGAACTTTCATTGAGGTGCATTTGGCCAAAACCCGCCGGATCAGCGAGATGGCAGGTGATTCCATTCCTCATATCTTTACGACGAGCTACTTAACCCATCGGCCCATCCAGGAGTACTTGGCTCGCGAGAAGAATTACGGCTATATGGGCCGGGTTTTGCTTTCCGAAGGCAAGAGTATCGGCTTGCGATTGGTTCCGATGGTCCGGGACTTGCGCTTTGCCTGGGAGGAGATGCCGCAGCAAATGCTCGATGAACAAAAGCAAAAGGTCCGCACAAGCCTGCACGCGGCGCTCATCGGCTGGGCCCGCTCTCAGGGCGAAGGCAGCGATTATACCGACAATTTACCGCTCCAGTGTATGCACCCGGTCGGGCACTGGTACGAGATCCCGAATCTCTTGCGCAATGGCGTTCTCCTGAGTCTTCTGGAAGAGAAACCCAATCTGAAATATCTGTTTCTTCATAACATCGACACAGTGGGAGCCGACCTCGATCCGGCTTTGCTCGGCTTGCACATCCGTACCGGCGCCGGTCTCTCCTTCGAAATCATCACTCGCCGACTGGACGACCGCGGCGGCGGGCTTGCGCGTGTGAACGGCGCGGTCCGTTTAGTCGAGGGCCTGGCCATGCCGCGCGAGGAAGATGAATTTGCGCTCTCTCACTATAATTCCATGACGACCTGGATCGACCTCGACCAGTTGCTGAACACTCTCGCGCTGACCCGGAATGATTTGACAAACTCGGAGAAGATCTTGACCGCGATTCGAAATTTGAGCCAGCGAATGCCCACGTACATTACCGTGAAGGAAGTGAAGAAACGTTGGGGTCACGGCCAGGAGGACATCTATCCGGTGGCTCAATTCGAGAAGCTCTGGGGGGATATGACCGCATTGCCCGAGAGCAATTGCCGCTTCTTTGTCGTTCCCCGTGTCCGGGGCCAACAGCTCAAAGATCAGGCCCAACTCGATGGCTGGGTTCGCGATGGTTCTGCCAACTATGTCCAAAATCTTTGCCGCTTTGCCTGAAATCAGCAGATGACAGAACGGCATTTAATGATTAAAGAACGGAACAACTAAACTATTGTGACCTTCCGGGATTTTTATAAAGACAGCCGCAAGCCGGCCATCTCCTTTGAGCTCTTTCCGCCGAAAACGGATGCGGCGATGGAGAATTTGCAGCAGGTCTTGCCGGACCTGGTCCAGCTGAGACCGGACTTCATCACGGTTACCTATGGCGCTCTCGGCTCGACCCAGGAAAGGACCCTGGAGATTGCCGGTCAAGTTCGCAATCAATTCAAATTGAACACAGCCTCCCATCTTACTTGTGTCGGCTCTTCTCGCACCGACCTGGATGGAATCCTCGATCGAATTCAGGAAGCCGGAATTCATAACATTGTCGCATTGCGCGGGGATCCGCCCAGGGGAGAAACTGCATTCGTGGCCCCAAAGGACGGCTATTCAAACGCCAATCAATTGGTCGCTCACATTCGCGCCAGGGAAAAGTCTGGAAAAATCGGTCCGCTCGGAATCGCTGTCGCTGGGTATCCGGAGAAACATATCGAAGCGCCAGACTTCGAAACCGATTTAAAAAACTTAAAGCGCAAAGTTGAAGCGGGGGCCGATTGCGTGATCACGCAATTGTTCTACGACAACCGTCACTACTTCAACTTTGTCACTGCCGCCCGTCGTATTGGTATCACAGTCCCGATCGTACCTGGTTTGCTGCCGGTGCTTTCGGCGAAACAGGTTTTGCGCATCACGTCAATGTGCGGTTCTTGCCTTCCTCCCGATTTACAAAAAGAGCTCGAAACCGCCGGCGATGACCCTGTCAAATCCGAGGATATCGGTGTAAAACGCTGCATCGTCCAGGCAACCGAATTGATCGAGAAGGGCGCGCCGGGAATTCACTTTTACGTCTTGAACAAGTCCTCGCATATGATGCGCATCATGGACAAAATCCCGCGGTGATCACCTCCTGATTTCGCGCAACGTGAATCGGGCAGGTTGTTTTGCGGCTGGGTCGATTTGAACCGTGTAGTATCCCCCGCGCCGGAAGAGCTCAATCCCCGCCAGCGCCGGACACAAAAGCAGGTTGAACTGCCGCCATGTTTTCCCTTTCGAAAGCGCGGCGGTTATTCGTCGGGCCGCCGCTCCGCAAAAAGTGATGTGCGGAATCCCGCTCAAGAGCCGGCTTTGCCACACAATTAAATTGCTATGCAAATGTCCGATAATTGTTTTTTCAATTTGTGGCAGTCTGCATCGCACGGCCTCGAGTTCGAGCAAATAAGGCAATGCAGTCGGGTCATGGCAAAAGAGCAGGACTCTTTCGTTGGATTTTAGCTGGTTAAATTCTGAACTGATTCTCTGAAGGTGTTCCTTTGCGATTTCAAGCCACTGCGGACGTTCCTCCGGCAAAGCCTCATATTGATAGACCTGCATTGCTGCCAACGAGGATGTGATTCCGATTAACACGTACTTCCCGATCCGCCGCGTCCAGAGCGGTTCTAATCCCAGTCTGTTTCGCGCCGCGTCCCAGCTTGCCAGTCGCAAGCCGCCTTTCCCGCCGCACAGTGTAACTTTGCCTAGTTCATGATCTCCGAATACCGGTCGAAAATTCTCACCGTACCGTTGACGCAGCTGTGCTAAACATATCGCCGCGCTTTCACATGCGGCCGCGTCCGCAACTCCAATAAACGCTGAATCGCACGAGTAATCGCCATTCGACACAACCAAATCGGGCTCCTCCGCCGGATGAAGCACATGCTTCAGCAGATCGTTATGGGCAAACGGATCACGCAACCAAATAAAATGACGATAAAACCGGACCAACATCCGAGAGAGGGGATTTTCGATGGCCCGGGTTTCGTAATGAACCCGCTGCTTTTCCGCGTCACTGGCATAATGAATGTCGCTGCAGACCAGGAGTGACACGCCTTGGGCCATTGAATTAGATCGCAACTTCCGTTTCGGTTTCCGCGCCGGACTTCAAAATGGAGCCTTGCCTTCCGGCCAGGACTTTTTGCGTCGGAACATAATTCCGCGCGAACTCCTCGCGAAAATCCGTAAAAGTCCCAGCCGCGATATGTTTCCGGATGTCCTCCATGACTTTCATGTACATGTGGCTGTTGTGAACGCTCAACATTCTCAAACCCAGGATTTCATCGACATTTAAGAGATGACGAAGGTACGCCCGGCTGAAATTCCGGCACGCAAAGCAAGCGCATCCTTCTTCGATGGGGCGGAAATCCGCCTTGTTAAAGCCTGCTTTGATACTGATTGAGCCCTTATACGTGAAAGCAGTTCCATTCCGTGCCACACGAGTGGGAAGCACGCAGTCGAACATATCTACTCCGCGCGCCACCAACTCCACGATCTGCGCTGGAGTTCCAAGGCCCATCGCATAACGCGGTTTACTCGCCGGTAGAAAAGGTTCCGCCAATTCCACCGCCTTCATCATTTCTGGTTCAGGTTCACCCACACTGACACCGCCAACCGCATAGCCGTCAAAATCCAGGGCCACTAGTTCCCGGGCGCAATGCTCGCGCAATTGTGGGCTGATTCCTCCCTGCACGATTCCAAACACAAATTGTCCGTCGGCGCGCGGCTGTTCTCGACAAACCCGCGCCCACTTAATCGTCCGTTCGACTGCTTCGCTGGCCTCTTCGGTGGTGCATGTGTGCGGCGGGCATTCGTCGAATACCATCGCAATGTCTGACCCAAGGATTCGCTGGAACTCCATCGCCTCTCGCGGTCCAAGGAAAAGAAGAGAACCATCCAGATGCGATCGGAACTCCACCCCATGGCTGCGGATTTTCCGAATTTTCGCCAGGCTGAACACCTGGAATCCGCCGCTGTCCGTAAGGATGGGCAATTGCCAGTTCATGAACTTGTGGAGTCCTCCGGCTGCTTGGATGATCTCCAGACCCGGACGAATGCTAAGATGGTAAGTGTTCCCAAGGATAATCTGCGTGCCCATCTCATGAAGTTCCCGCGGATCAATTGCCTTTACACTGGCCTGCGTTCCCACCGGCATAAAGACAGGAGTATTGATTTCCCCGCGCGTAGTCATGATCCTCCCAAGCCGCGCCTTTGAAGACGAATCGCTTTTCTGTAGCTCAAAAAATCCCATCGCGAAAGAATGTAGCATGGAAATGTCTCCGGAAAATCGTTTTCGGTTATCTCGCTGATTCACGCTTGAAGCGGCTATCGGTCGTTCTTATTTTCTCCCTTCATGTATAGACCCGAAGATTTGTTTGATCTCAGCCAGACCGAGTATACCGCGATTTTCGACGGTTGCGAATACGCCTGGGATGTCCTCACGAAGATCAAAGCGTATCTGTTGGCCAATGTTCGGCCGGGACTTCACCACAAGTCCGATGGTCCGTCCCATATCGGTCCAAATGTTTACATCGGCGAAGGCACCGTTGTTGAGGCCGGCGTGATGATCAAAGGGCCGGCCATTATTGGCCGGAATTGCCAGATCAGGCACAACGCTTATTTTCGTGAAGACGTGATCGTCGGCGACAACTGCGTCGTTGGAAATTCCTCGGAATTGAAGAATGTCCTTCTTTTCAACAACGCGCAGGTGCCTCATTTCAACTATGTTGGCGATTCGGTCCTCGGGCACAAGGCCCACCTTGGTGCTGGCGTGAAAGTCTCAAATATCAAGATCGTTCCCGGAAACGTCACCGTGGAAAAAGATGGCATTCCCTTCGACACTGGTTTGCGCAAATTCGGAGTCCTCCTCGGCGATAAAACGGACATCGGTTGCAATTGTGTCATTAACCCGGGAAGCATCATCGGCCGCGGATCGGTCATTTATCCCAATGTTTCCTGGCGCGGTATTCTTCCCGCGAATATGATCGTGAAAAACAAAGCGAACCAGGAAGTCATCGTTCGCCGCCCACGCGAAAGCTAAACTGTTTTCTTGTAAACAAAACGCCTATCTGTCGAATACCGTTACAGCGCTGGGGCGTGACGTGACCACTTCTCCGGATGGGCTCGTGTACCGTGCTGCAATCGACATTAAAGTGTGAGTCGGTTTATTCGTTCCCCAACCGAGTGTGAACTCGTAACCGGTGCCGATATGCGCCTTGAACTCGTAGGGCACTAGCTTGGCGCTCTCGAATGTCCAACTCCGGAGGACGGGGGGCAGATTGGTGCGACCAAAGAAGGTCCCATCAAACGTCACAATTTCCAACGTGCCTTTGGTTATCGGAATGGCCTTGGCCTCATCCGCAGTGTTGGCATAAACCTTTATAGAGAAGCTGTCCGGTCCCGGATTCTGATCGAGGTTAAGACCGACCGGAACGGCGATGACGTTCAGCGTATCGATTGAGCCAGACTCGTGGTGGGTGACGGGCTCGGATTTTTTCGAAGTCGCACAGGCGGTTGCGAATAGAGCAACCATTGCGCTTAGAAGTGGCGTTATGTAGTTCAAGAAAATTCCGGACCGGGGTTCGGCAATCATTCGATTGATCGGTTCAGTCGAATATTCAAAGCGTCACGCAAAGAACCCTCGGGCGGTGGCAATATCTTTGGAGATCTGCTCCTTCAGTTGATCCAGATTTGTGAATTTTTGCTCCGGACGAATCGAACCGAGGAAGACAATTTCCATGCTCATTCCATAGAGATCTCCGGAAAAATCCGGCAAATGAACTTCAACCCGCGTGACCGGATGCGGTTCCTTCAACGTTGGTCGTACCCCAATGTTTACAACTGCGGGATGAAGTTCTCCGTTGAAACAGGCCTGTACGGCGTAAACGCCGTTTGGCGGCGTGAGCAGTCCTGGAATCGCGAGGTTTGCCGTCGGAAAGCCGATCTTTGTTCCCAGATGATCGCCATGAACCACCTTCCCGGAAAGGGAGTAGCTTCGACCCAGCATCTGGGTCGTGGCGTCGATATTTCCGTCCCGGATAGCGTCCCGAATCCGAGTGCTGCTGACGATCCGGCCATCAAGGCTGACCGCCGAGAGTCCGTGGACCAGGAACCCGATTTCCTTCCCCAGGCGCTTCAGGAGTTCTACATTGCCTCCACGCTTGTAGCCAAACGTAAAACTGCTTCCGACACAAATACTGTAGATCTCTCCAAAATCGCGGACGAGCGAACCAATAAATTGCTCCGCCGATTGGTGGCTGAACTCTGGAGTAAACTCGAGCAGGAGAATGGCATCCACACCCAATTTGCCGATCTCGCGAATCTTTTGGTCCAGCGAATAAATCAGCGGTGGGACACGTTCGGGAGCGACCACCACATTTGGATGACGATCAAAAGTCACCGCAACCGCTGTTGCATGATGCTGTCGCGAATCCAAAATGGCTTGGCGAATAACCTGTTGATGCCCCAAATGCACCCCGTCAAACATTCCAATCGCCAGGCAAACTTTGCGGCCCTTCGTGCTTAATTCCGCGGCTTGGCGAATCAATTCCACGCTTACTCCGTGGCGGATAGTTTGAGGAAAGGAATAACGTGTTCCGCCAGATCTTTCGCTTGCAGAGCCAGGGCCTTATCCAGACTCAACGCCCTGGTCACATCGAGACTGCCCGATGAAAGGCGCCGGAGCGAACTTAAATGCGCGCCACAGGCGATCTTTTGACCGAGATCATGAATCAACGACCGTACGTACGTTCCCTTCGTGCAGGCCACGCGAAACGCGCCTGCGGGCTCCTCGTAACGGGTGAACCGGAAGTTATAAATGTGAATGAGCCGCGGCTTCCGTTCCACCTCCACTCCTTTCCGAGCCAGTTTGTACAGAGGCACACCATCCTTTTTGATTGCAGACACCATGGGCGGGGTCTGCATCTGGTCGCCGATAAATGACTCTGCAGCCTTGTTGAGCTCTTCCAATGTGAGCGGGAGGAGAGGCAGCGAACTGGTGATCTCGCCGTCCGAATCATAACTGTCGGTGGTTTCCCCGAATTTCGCCGTTCCTTCGTAAACTTTATCCGAGCCCATCAGTTTCTCGGAAAGTTTCGTTCCTTTGCCCAGAAGGATGATGAGCAGACCTGTAGCGTTTGGATCCAACGTCCCCGCATGCCCCACCTTATCCAACTGAAATGTTCGACGTATCAAAGCGACCACGTCGTGAGAGGTCGGTCCTGAAGGCTTGTCAATCAAGAGCGCGCCGTCAAAGGAATCAAACGTTTGCATGTTTCCCAACGCCGTTCAAAGATTTCTTGATGGAAGCGATAACTTTGCGCTGAACCGAAAGGGGACTTCCGGAAATCCGCGCCCCCGCGGCCGCCTGATGTCCGCCGCCCCCAAACTGTTGAGCGATCCTGTTGACATCAATCCGATCGCTCTTTGAACGAAGGCTGATTCTGGTGAGCTCTGGCTCGATCTCCTCGAAGACGCACGCGACAACGACCGGCTCAATCGCTCGAATATGATCGATCAACCCTTCACTATCAGAGGGGTCCGTTCCGGTGCGCGAATAATCCGATTTCTTCAACCAGAAATAGGCGATCTGATTGTTATGAGTGAGCCGAAACTTGTTGTAAACGTGCCGGAGCAACCGAACCCGTCCCAACGGAAAGGACTGGTAAACTTCGTCACAAATCTTCGCAAGGTTCGCTCCCCGTTTCACCAATTCCCCTGCGACGTGGTAAGTCGCTGGCCGCGTTGTTGGATACTGAAATGAACCCGTATCGGTCGAAACGGCGGTGAAAAGACAGTCTGAGATAGCGGCAGTTACGGGCCAGTTCGCCGCTTTCAACAATCGAAAAATTAATTCACCTGTCGAAGGCTCCTTGGCGGCGATCCAATTCAAATCAGCGTAGCGGGTGTTGCTCGCGTGATGATCGATGTTGATGAAGATTTTTCGTTCTGCGATGCATTCGGCAGCGGTCCCGAGCCTTTCAAGACTCGCGCAATCCGTCGCGATGACACAGTCGAAGCGGTGGCCCTTTTCCGGCGGCTGAATCACCTTTTTGGCGTCAAGAAAGGCCAGCTTCGCCGGAACCGGATCCTGGTTCCAGCAGGTGACTTTTTTGCCGGCATTGATCAACGCGAGCGTCAGGCCGAGTTGCGAACCGATGCAATCGCCATCCGGCCGAATATGCCCGACGACGCAAATCGTTTCGCTTTCCTTAATCGCCTCTATGATGCGGTCAACTATCTTGGGATGGACCTTCATTTGTAGAGGACGATTTCTCGAGTTGATTGAGAATCTCCAAAACGCGGTTCCCGCGCTCGACCGACTGATCAACGACGAATTTGAGATGAGGGGTGTATTTCAAAATTACAGAACGGGCCACCAGACCCTGGAGGCGCTTGCTTTCCTTATCCAAAAGCGAAGAAGCCTTCTGGCGCTGTTCCGGTGTGCCAATGACACCGACGTAAATGGTGGCCGACTTGAGATCGTTCGAGACCCCAACTTCGTTGACCGTGATCATTCCAGCCTGATCGATCGGCAGTTCCCGGCGAATCGCCTCGCCCACTTCGCGCTTGAGCAATTCACGAACTCTTTCATGCCTGAGGTTCTGCATAACTCTCCTTGTCCGCCGCGGAATCGGCGGTTTACAGTTTTTGGGGCACTTTCTCGAGCGTGTAACACTCGATCGAGTCGCCCAGCTGGTAATCGTCAAAGCCGTCCAGGCGAATGCCGCATTCCATGCCCGCGCGCACTTCATTGACTTCGTCCTGAAACCTGCGCAGCGTGAGAGAAACACCTTCGTAAATCAGGCCCTTGCGGCGCATGACCCGCATCTTCCCTTTGACAATCCGGCCATTGGAAACGACGCAACCAGCCACATTGCCGCCCTTCGAAAGTTCGAAAATCTTGCGTACTTCGGCGGAGCCAATGACCGCTTCCTTCGTCAACGGGTCGAGCAACCCGGCCATTGCCTCTTTCACCTGGTCGATCAATTCGTAAATGATCGCGTAAAGCTTGATCTGGACCCCTTCACGCTTCGCGGCATCCGACACACCGTTGTCAATGCGAGTATGGAATCCGAGGATGATCGCCTTGGACGCAGACGCGAGAACGACGTCACTCTCTGTAATCGTGCCGACCGCGCTATGGATGATATCTAGCGCCACTTTTGTCGATTCGATCTTTCGGAGTGCATCGACGATTGCTTCTACCGAACCCTGTGTGTCAGCCTTGACCACGACCTTGAGCACCTTGTTCTGTTCGGAGGCAAGTGTATCGAACAGGTTTTCGAGCGTGACCTTCGGCCGTTTCTCCAGTTCTTCGCTCTTGAAAGCGAGTGCGCGCTCTTCAGCAATTGTGCGCGCGGTCTTCTCGTTCTCGATTACGGCAAATTCAACACCAGCTTCTGGAACGCCGTTTAATCCGAGAACCTTGACAGCATAAGATGGACCGGCCGTCTTGAGTCTTTGGCCATCTTCGTTAATCAATGCGCGGACTCGACCGTAATACTTATCGCAAAGAACAATATCTCCGACCTTCAAGGTACCCTTCCGGACCAGCACAGTCGCTGTCGGCCCGCCGGGTTCGAGACCCGATTCGATCACGTTACCCTTCGCCGCCCGATCGGGGTTGGCTTTGAGCTCCATGATTTCCGATTGGAGCACAATCAGCTCAAGTAATTTATCGATGTTCGTCTTGGTCAGCGCCGACACATCCTGGAAAATCGTTTCGCCGCCCCATTCTTCGGGAACTACTTCCTTTTCCTGCAGTTGCTGCCGGACGCGAACCGGATTTGCGTTCGGATGATCAACTTTGTTCACAGCAACGATGATCGGAACTTTTGCCGCTTTTGCGTGACTTAGCGCTTCCAGCGTCTGCGGCATCACACCGTCATTGGCGGCAACAACCAAAATGACAATATCGGTCACGTTCGCTCCGCGAGCCCGCATCGCGCTAAATGCAGCGTGGCCAGGGGTATCCAGGAAAGTAATCTGTTGAAGATCTTTTGGACGTTCCGGATGCGGAATTGAAATGGTGTAGGCGCCGATATGCTGCGTGATTCCGCCTGCCTCCCCCGCCGCGACGTCTGATTTGCGGATGACATCAAGCAGAGTCGTTTTTCCATGGTCAACGTGCCCCATGATCGTAACGACCGGTGGCCGCGGCTTAAGCTGTTCCGGCTTGTCTTCAATGTCATCTTCAACCTTCCGAACAGGCGCGTGCACCTGACCCGCCCCCCGCTCGCGCTTTTCCAACTCAAAGCGGAACCCGTATTTTGCGCAAATTTTCTGAGCGACCAGTTCGTCAATCGCCTGGTTTACGTTGGCGAAAACGTTCAAACCCATCAGATCAGAAATGATCACGAACGGCTTTTTGTGCAGTCGCTCGGCAAGATCCCGCACAATGATCGGCGGCTTCATCGTGATCATCTCGCCGGTCGTTGGTGGAACGAATCGATCCACAGGTTTGGTCTCGGGCTTCGACACGGGCGCGCCAGGTCGGAAGCCACGTTGAAATTGTCCGGACTGTTGCCCGCCGCGGAATTGTTGCTGTGAACCTCGTTGTTGAAAGTCTTGTCGCCCGCGGAATTCCGTTCCGCCTCGCTGTTGGGGCATCTGGGGCTTGAGCGGCGGCTTTGCGGCCGGTTTTTCGGGCGGCTTCGGAGCCGGCTTACTTGGCAACTGAATGCGTCCCACCAGGGATCCAAGCGTTGGTTCGGCTGGGGCGAGGGGCGTTCTGGAAGGCGGTTCGGCAGTCGGCGGTTCCTGCGGCTCCGGCTTAATCGCCATCGGCGCGACTGTTTCCGCCTCTGCTTTCGGTTCTGACGGAAGCTCGGCAGGAGCTGGCACGGCAACTTTTGGAGCAGGGCGAACTTCAACGGGAGGCGGTGTAATTTCGATTGCTGGCGCAACAGGCGCAACCGGAGGAGGAGTCACTTCGACCGGAGCAGTTGGAGCTGGAGCAACCGGAGCGGGAGCTGGTTCAGGTTGTTTGGCCTTAGCCTGGGGAGCGAGCTGCTCTTCGAGATATTCGGCGGTGATCTTGTCGAGAGAACTGGAAGGAACTTTAGCTGTGGCAATGCCCAATTCCTTGGCCTTCGTAAGCACTTCCTTGCTTTCGAGTCCAAGTTTCTTTGCTAAATCGTAAATACGAACGGGCATACTTATTTTCTTCCACTGGGAATGGGAACAGAGTCTTCATGCACTTACATGCTGACTGTTTGTTCTCTCATATCCATTCCTACGCTCCCTGCTTGTTTTCCTGATTGCGGCGGGCCGCTTCCGTGCGGACAGCCTCAATCACTGAACCAGCCGACTCACCGATTTCCGGTATTTCGGACAGGTCACTATACTCTGCTTGCAACAAATCTTCCAAACTCAGGAATCCACGATGCACCAGGATGTCCGCCTGTTCCCTTGTCACACCGGGGATCGCCGCAATAGCGCTTACCGCCTGGGCTACTTTTTCCTCGAAGCCCATCGTCGCGACCTGTTCCGGCTCGATATCGACGTGCCAACCGGTCAGCTTGGATGTCAGTCGGGCATTTTGCCCACGCTTCCCAATCGCCAGCGAAAGCTGGTCCGGCGCAACGAGGATCTGTACCCGTTTGTTGGCTTCATCCACCTCAAAGTGCTTGAGTTTGGCCGGAGCCAGCGCGTTTGCAATGTAAACTTTAATGTCCTTGTCCCACTTGATAATGTCCACTTTCTCGTTGTTCAGTTCGCGGACAATATTCTTCACCCTTTGCCCTCGCAGCCCGACACATGCGCCGACAGGATCGACTTTTTCATCACGCGAATAAACCGCAAGCTTGGTACGGAATCCCGGTTCTCTTGCAATTCCTTTAATCTCAATCGTTCCGTCGCTAATCTCGCTGACTTCCAATTGGAATAATTTAATCACGAAATTGGGATCCGCCCGGGAAAGAATAATTTCAGGACCATGCACCGTGTTTTCCACAGCCCGGACAAAACAGCGGATTCTCTCGCCGATCTGATATTCTTCAGTCGGAACTCGTTCCCTGTTAGGAAGTAATGCCTCGTATTTGCCGAGATCGACAATCACATCGGAGCGGTCGAATCGCCGAACTGTTCCGCTCACGATATCGCCAGTTCGATCCTTGAATTCCGTAAAGATTAACTGCTTTTCTGCTCGCCTGATATGCTGCATCAGAGCTTGTTTGGCGTTTTGGCTGGCGATGCGTCCGAAATCAGTCGGCGTAACTTCCACCTCCAACTCCTCGCCCATCTGGGCGTCGGTTTTTATGCGCCGAGCATCAAAAATCGAGATTTGGTCGTGTTTACTGATTACTTTATCGGTAACGAGAAGTTTCGCGAACGCTTTGATGTCGCCAGTTTTGGGATCAATCGCCACTCGGAGTTCACGCGCAGGGCCAACAGCCTTCTTTGCGGCAGAAAGCAACGCTTCCTCAACCGCAGACAGCAACGTGTTGCGGTTGATTCCTTTCTCCCGTTCCCAATACTCCAGAATTGCTAAAAGCTCGGCGTTCATACAGTATCCGTTCCCCATCAGGGGAATAAAAAAGTCGGTAGTTTGACTCCGACTTCTTCAGCGCTGGCAACCCAGCAATAGAATCTATACACGCAGAATATAAGATTAGGCCCTTATCAGTCAAGCCTGCATAGAAGGCGAACAATATCCCCCTTTTTTACGGATGTGCAACCGATCGAATATACTTTTTCAGCTCCTCTGCGGAAAATTGACCCGGTGCCCCCGGAACATCCAGATAACCATATGTGAAACAAGAGCCCTCCAGCGGAAAACGCAATCTCGTCTCCTTCCCGAGCGGCCCCATACCGATGACGCAAACCGGAACATCCCAGCGTCCGTGCAAAATGCACCGGAGGGTCTCTACGTCATCCAGGGAATTCACTTTGGCGGCAATTTTAACAATACTTCCGATTCCGCGGCCCTTTTCGACGATCTTTGTCAACTCAGAGACCGGCGGCGTTTCATTAAAGTTATGATACGAAACGACACTCGTCTTGCCTTCTTTGGTGGCCAGCGAGCACACTTCCTCAGCGATCTCGCTTTGCAGTTCGATATCTATTCCGCTCACCGTTTCGATCGCTCTCTGAAAAAACGGAAGCCGGGCACGGTCCGCCCGATTCCATTGACCGCCTTCCGTTGGCAGGCGCAATGTCGTTATGACCGGCAGCCCAGTCATTTCGATGGCCTTGCCTGCCTCTGGCCACTGCTCATAATCGGGGAACCCATCCACCCGCAATTCTACCAGGTCACATGGGAAAGCCTCTCTGCTGGGGTAAAGCGTTTCCAGGTACCTTTGAGTTAAAACTGTCCCCACGACCTTAGGGCCGGCATTCGCGATGGCTGCATGGATCAAATTTCCGATTATCATAACCAAAGCAACGACTGCTTCGAATCAGGAAAGTTTCACTTCACGAGGGAATTTCGGGCAAAGTTTAGAGGTCCTAAGAATCTGCTCTTTGCCAGCAAGAAACTGAATCGCGCCTCGCCCATCATAGATCCAAACTTCGCGAGCGCCCGCGTCAAAGTATAGAGCTGTCTTCTCATTGATCTCCGCCTTCGTGTTCCGGGAAGAGAGCACTTCAACGCAGATTTCAGGAGCGCGCGGAAAGCAAACGCGATTACCAAGGTTTCGCATGGATTCCTGGGAAGCCCACGCGATATCTGCCGCTTTCACCCCGTCCGCGGTTGATATCGGGCACTCTGTCAGCGTGCGACCTTTTGGCAGGAACTGTCGCAAGAGAGAACCGATTTCGAGCTGGAAGCTTCCGTGGCGGGGTGCCGGCGGGGGACTCATAATAATCTGCCCGTGCCGGTCTGTTTCAATCCGCCCTTCAACCCTGGCGAGACCAGGATCATCCAATAGCTCCGCCCAACGACGCAAATTAAACGCCGTCTGCGCTTTATCATTTTTAAGCTCGATGCTTAAGACCGACACATTCACAGGATAGGTCCAATATTTTAAAACTCAAAGTCAAAACCCTCTTCCTGCCTCAGATAACCGGTTGAAATCATTCTTCCAGTCGCCTAAATTTTTCAGAGATGCCGCAGGTCGTAGAACCAATTGTACTGCCCTCAAAAAGGGAACAGGAGAAGAGCGAAACCAAAGAATCGCTCGAGCCCGGGTACATCGTCATCTGTTGGGATGACCCGGTCAACCTGATGGATTATGTGACCCACGTTTTTCAGATGGTCTTCAATTGGCCAAAGGCAAAAGCCGAACAACATATGCTGCAGGTCCATAACACAGGCAAAAGCGTGCTGGTCAGAGAAAGCATGGAAAAAGCTGAACACTATGTGCATCAATTACAGCGCTACAGTCTGCATGCCACGATGGAGAAGGACTAGCGTGCTTTTCTCATTGCCAGAAAGGCAAAACTTTTGAAGCTGCTGGCTAAAGACGATAAGACCTGCACTTTCCTCGTCGGAAAACGAGAGCGCGAGCTCATGGCTGCGATCCTCCGTCGCTATCCGATGATCGTCGCAGCGCACTTTAAAAACAGGCCGGCTGGAAAAGAAAGTCGCAAGAACCCTGACGAGGATTTGATCCAGGAGGCATTGAGCGACCAGCAAATGGAGAATAAGCGGCAACTGGAGGAATTACTCACGCAACCAGCCCGGTTTGCGGATGATGAACTTGGTTTTCGTTTTGCGCTGACGCACGGAGAAGTCGAATGGCTTCTCCAGATGTTCAATGATGTCCGGGTCGGCTGTTGGATTCAACTTGGCGAACCTGACGTCAATTCCAGCTACGTGCCGCCTGATCAAAAGTTGAACGAACAGATTGTTCAGCTCGCCTGGACCATGGAAATGGCTGGACTTTTTCTACATGAACTTTTACAAGCAGTTAGTTCGGCGGACGCCTGATATGTTCGGCAGCTTGAAAAAGCGAGTTTTGTCTCTCAGTTCTGCTGAATTACCGTTCGTTGACGAGAACCTCGTCGAAATCGGGGGTGATCTCAACGTTTCAACGCTTCTCAAAGCGTATCGGTCCGGCAGCTTTCCATGGACGGTCCACCCGGTCACATGGTGGTCCCCCGACCCTCGGGCGATTTTCGATCTCAATTCTTTCCACGTCTCACGCAGCCTTCAAAAGCTTTTGCGCAAAAACCTTTTTAAAATCACTCTCGATCAGGCTTTTCCCCGTGTCATTCACGAATGCGCCAGGCCTGCGGCCAACCGGCGATCGACATGGATAACTCCAGAGTTCATTTCTGCCTACTCTGAAATGCATCACTGTGGCCATGCCCACAGCCTCGAAGTCTGGCAAGGCGACGCGCTCGTCGGAGGAATCTACGGGGTCGGGATTGGTGGATACTTCGCTGGTGAATCGATGTTCCACCGTGTTAGCAATGCCTCCAAAGTCGCCCTCTATCACCTCATTCAACATCTCGGTTCTCGCGGATACGCCCTTTTCGATATTCAAATGCCCACAAGGATCACCTTGCAGTTGGGAGCGATCGTCATTGCACGCCGCGATTTCCTTCAACGGATGCGCGACGCGCAAAAACTAGGCGTGACTTTTGGGACCACCGTAGGAGGCGAGACCGCTCTTCCGGCCTGATCCTTTGTTCCCTCAACGCTCTTTCGGGTTGTAACATATTTGTAACTAATGCAGCCTTGCTGTGTCTTAGTGAATATGATGAACACTGACTATTCTGAATTTGCGCGGGGCAGGTCGCTCGTCGAACCGGCAGAATAGTCCAGAAAGGGAACATGTCACCGTCTATCGACAGCTCAGGGCACTCTCGCGCCCCGCACGAGGTTAAGTTCCTGATTCCCCGCGACCTGGCGGAAAAAATCCGGCATTGGGCGACGGATTTTATGGAACACGACCCTCACACCGACGCGTCGCTTAATTACGCGTATCGTGTTCGGAGCATTTACTTTGATACGCCCGAATTGGATGTTTTTCACAAGCGCGGCTCTTTCGCCCGCGGCAAATACCGGATTCGCGAATACCTCCCCGCCGGAATTCTTTTTTTGGAGCGAAAGCTCAAGGCCAAAGGGGTCGTCCGAAAAAGGCGCACGACCGTTCCCGCGGAAGATCTTGGCCGCCTTTTAAAGGCTCCGGACAAAAGCTGGTGCGGGTTTTGGTACCACAGGCGGCTCGAACTCAGGCGGCTGCAACCGACCTGCGCGATTTCCTACCTTCGGTTCCCCTTCGTTTCCGGGAAAGCATCGGACCTGATTCGACTCACGGTGGATCAACAACTTTCCGCTTCACACTCGGATGGTTTTCGTTTTCCGGAACGTAACGGACACGGTGAATTCCTCGCGGAACGGGCCATTCTGGAATTGAAATATCTGACAGAAGCCCCCGCTCTCTTCAAAACACTCGTGGACCAGTTCGGCTTGAGGTCTGAACCGGTTTCGAAGTATCGTCTCGCTTTGCCGATTCTGGGATTGGCTCCCAAACCAGAGCCTAAGCCGGAATTGCCAGAGACCGCAGTACTCTGCGGTTAGCGAGCATGCTCGATCAACTTTTCCAAACCACGTTCAAACCGCCGGCCGAAGCGCACTGGGGCGAATTGCTGTTGCGCTTTTCGGCTGTCACCTTGCTCGGCTTTGTGGTAATGCTCGTCTACCGGTATTCGCGCAAAGGTGTACCCCGAAATCATTCTTTCGAAGTTACTCTCGTCCTTTTGTGCATCCTTATCGCAGTCGTGACAAAAGTTATTGGTGATAGCGTCGCGCGCGCTTTCAGCCTCGTCGGCGCCCTCTCGATCGTCCGTTTTCGTACTGTCGTGCGGGACACGCAGGACACCGCTTACGTCATTTTCGCAGTGGTTGTCGGAATGGCCGCCGGCGCGAATCTTTGGCCGGTCGCCATCGTCGGCATCGCCGTTGTTCTGGCCGCATCTCAACTGCTCCAAAGAAGAAAAACCGTTATCGCATGGACCAACGAAACTGAATGCACGCTAAACCTTCGCGTTCCACTCGGAACTTTGCTGGACGAATTAAACGCATCCTTCTTTCCGAAATATCTCGAGTCCTTCCAATTGACTTCCGTCTCCACAGCAAGCAAAGGCATGGCCCTCGAAGCCAGCTACAATGTGCGTCTTCGGCCTAATACCGCCCCGACAGATTTCGTCCGCGACCTCAATAAGACCGAAGGAGTCCAGAGTGTCGAATTAATCAGCCCAGAGGCCGTTCTAGGAAAGTAGCCCCGTTATCCGGGCGGGAATTCGCTTGGCACTTATAAGCATAGGTGATACCCTGAGCCCAATGACGTGGAAAACCCTCACCGACCTCCTTGCTTACGAATTTCGAAGAGTGCGCAATATTCCGGTCGTGACTTTTGGTTTCGGCGTCCAACCAATCGCAAGCGTTACCGAACTCAAAAGCGAGGAATTGTCTTCGGCAGAACGGGTAGACGCCATTGTTCGTGATTTTGCTCGCACCCGCCGCTGGCCTTCGCTCGACGAAAAGGCCCGCTTTTTTCTCCGCGAACGGATCCGTTTCGCTTACGAATATTGCGCCATTCTTGAGATCACGGTTTCTCGCCCGCTCACCCTGGCAACACGCCCCAACATTTTGAACGAACAGCGCCGCCTCCTGGAGTGGCTCCTGATCGACGTCTGGCGCGCCGCTGGCTTGATTAACTGGCTTCTTCCTCTTCAGATGATGGAGGAGACCGGCAGCTTACCAGGGCAGGCCAAATGGGAGTTGGACATTTCCGCTTAGATCGCGGAATCGCGACTACGAACTCGCGCTGGTATATCTCCGGACCGAGAAGCGCCACATCGTTTCCGAAACGGCGAAGCAAATCAGCGCCATCACAACAAGCAGCGCCATTTCCCATGGCGCCCGCAGCTTTTGAGCGATCAACTTGGCGGGAACGTTGGCCACGAGAAGCATCGGCAGAGCGTAGGTAAAAAATGCCTTGAACACTCCACGGAAAGCCGCGTCAGGCAAGCGCGCGATATTGAAAAGATTGTAATATCCCCAAACGATTCCCTGCGCGCGCACAGTCCAGAAACTGGTCGCCGAAAGAGTGAGCATTAAAGAATAGTGGATGATCAGGCTGGCCATGATGAGCAAAATAAACCCGAGGATTTCTGAGCCGCTTGGGCTGAGATGGAGCTGCTTTGCCGCATAGGTCATCACCGCGATGGCAGTCCCAGCATTCACGAACCCGCCCAGATCGACCTGCCGGAAAGAAATCAGGAAGCGCGTATTCACCGGAAGCAACAGCATGAAATCCAATTTGCCAGTGCGAATAGTTTCAGAAAGCTGCGTCAGATTGCTCAGGAAAATCGAACTGAAGAGTTGCTGTATCAATTGACTCGTTCCAATCAGAAGCACCACCTCCCATTTGCTCCAGTCTCCGATGTGATCTGTTTGACTATAGAGAACTGCAATGAATGTCAGTTGCAGCGCAAACCAGAGCATCTCGACAAAAATCCAAAGCACGAAATTCACCTTGAATTGCATCTCACGCACCACCGAGTTGCGCCAAAGCGCGGCGTAAATGCCAAGATATTGCCGGATTCCTGTTGTGCGCTCTCCTCCCATCATTCGTTCATGGTCTTCCGTGACAAATAATTGTTCAAACCGACACCCCCGACAAGCAACAACCCGAGCAGCAGATATTCAAGATGACTGATTTTGAACGGGAGATTCTGTTGGCCCCAAATCGCCGCACCGCGCAACCCTTCATCGAGCACGGCGATGAACAGCACACCAAAAAATGTCCCCAGCAACGAACCGCTCCCACCCTGCACTTTTGTGCCTCCAAGAACCACCGCCACAATGACGCGCAGTTCCAGGCCGCTCAACGAACTCGCGCTCACTGAACCATTCCGACCGGTAAACACAAGCGCCGCTATGAAGGCGAGCAGCCCCATTAGCATATAAACCTGCCAGATGCGCCGCTCCACCGGGATTGCCGCGAAACGGGCCGCCACGCGATTCCCGCCGATCATCAGAATCTCGCGGCGCCAGCCCGTTTGGTTGAAGTACAAACCTGCGACGACGTACAGAATTCCCACCAGAAGCAAAGCTCCGGTGATTTGGCCCAAAAAATCATACCCTTGCACTTCAAGAAATGGAGACTTCTCCAGGTCTCCCATGACCACAAAGCAGAGTCCCCGATAGAAGATCATTGTGCCCAGCGTCGCAATGATCGGGGGAACATCGAATCTCGAAATGAGAAGGCCATTTAGAGCGCCGGCGACTACGCCTGCCGCGACTCCTGCCGGCACTGCAGTAAACCAAAAGCTTAGCGTGCCGTGAAAAGAGCTCATCACACATGAAATCAGCGCCACCATCGAGGCGACCGAAAGATCAATGCCTCCAGTCATCAGCACCAGCGTCATCCCGAACCCGAGAACCAAAGTCGGCGCTGCCTGCGCGAGAAGGTCCGACATGTAGCTTCGAAAATAACGTGCAACGTCAGAACCGGTATTAAACTCTTGCCCGGACAACGCGGTAAAAAGGAGAATTTCGCCAACGAGCAAAAGAAAAAGTATCAACGCCCGTTTCAAGCTAACTCCTCCATCAGCTTGGCTTGCCGATGAAACGCGCAATCGACGCTAATGATCACAAGAATAATCGCGCCGGTCAGCGCATCCTGCACGTAAGCGCTGGCTCCGGCGTAAATGAGAACTTGCGAAACCAGATAAAGAAATATTGCCCCCAAAAGCGTCCCGACATAGCTGCCTTCTCCTCCAAAAATATTGGTTCCACCCAGGATCACAGCCGCGATCACCTGGAGTTCAAATCCAAGTGCCATACGAGCCGGTTCTATTGCTTGAACTCGTGTCACGTAGACCAGAACTGCCATCGCAAAAAAAAGACCCCCAATCGCGAACGCGCTCGTTTGGATGCGTTTCGGGTTGAGCCCCATCAGATTGCAACCCTCCGGCGAGTTTCCCAAAGCCAGCCAGAGCCGTGCTTGTTTTGAACAGCCGTCCACCAGAACCGCCGCGATCGCCGCGAATAAAAGAAACAGCCCGCCCAATTGTTTTCCCGGAATGTGGTACGCCTCGGCGATGACGGAAACATTGCCGGAAAAGTTGGGCACGGCTACTTCGGCAAGAATCAAAGCAAGTCCGCGATAAATTGGAAGTCCGGCGAGCGTAAGAATGATCGCCGGAATATTTGTGCGCGAAACCAGAAACCCGTTCAACGACATGATTGTCCACGCGCTCAACATGCACGCTCCAAACGCCGGCAAGGGCGGAACGTGATGGTCCACCAATGCGCCGAAAACCGTTCCGGCAAGGGCCAACGCCGAAGCGATGGAAAGGTCGATCGCCCCTGTAAAAATAATTCCGGTCAGCGCAAATCCAGCGAGCGCGACTGGCGCGATATCGGGAGCACTGCGCCGCAGAACTTCAGAAAACGAGCCCCCTTCCTTGAGAAGCACCCAAATCGTGAACAACAGAAGCACATTCGCACCCAGCAAAAATGCCAGACGCCTTCGCACACCGCGCGTCATCCGGTTGAACACGCGCGCATTTAATGGCAGTTACAACGGCCCGGGGCAAGAATTACTCGAAGATGGGTCGTCAGCGGCCAGCTTTTCCAGCGTGTAACCAGCAGTTTCGAGGATCAGTTTCAGGCCGTGAGCCACCCCATGTCCGCAATGTTTTTCGCTCACATACCCCTTTTGCTGAAGAACTGCTTCTTTTACGGATGGAATCGCATTTACAGGCGCGACCAGCCAATGGGCATATTCGCGCGTCAGCATCGGCAAATCATTCAGATGATCTCCCGCCGCGACGATTTCATCCGGACGAATCTGGAGACGGCGCGCGATTTCGGCGAGAGCCGTTCCCTTATTGAAGGCCTTGTGCGAAAAGCGCGCATAAACATCGTTGCGCATTACGACAAGATCGCTGAGATCTTTGCAATATATCTCCAGGTACTCGTGGATTTCTTCCGCGTCGCGCGTGCTCTCGGCAATCAGGCAAAGCGGGGAGTACGGATCCTCGTACACAGTGGCCCTGAACTTCGATTGAATCCACTCTACGATTCTCGGCATGTGCGGTCGCACTTTTCCGAACAGTTCCGCGTGCAGATCCGCGCAACGCTGGTTCCAGTCATAGACCCCGATGTAGTCGCTCTCCTTGAGTTGATAAATTTCCCGCTCAACCACCACCACGTAATCCGGCCGAACAGAAAGCCCTGCCTTCGTCAGCGATTCCATCAGGCTGGTCAGATCTCGTCCCGTGTTAATTACCCAAAAGACGCCCCGCGCCTGGAGCTCTCCGATCAAAAGCTCCAGTTCCATGGGCACAGGGGGAGTCTCGAAATCCGTGTGCACAGTCCCGTCAAAATCGGTTGAAATTAGTTTGATCGGCGGTTTCACCAGTTCAAATATTGCGCGGGCCTAACAATCGTGCGAGAACAGTAAATGTCAAAAGTTATGTCGCTGCAGGACCGCTACGATGAAGCTATGCACCTATACAGTATGGGGCAATACGATGATGCCATCGCTCGTCTGCAGCTAATCCTCGAGCAAGATCCCGTGCATTTCGACGCACAGCTCTCGTTGGGAATGGCTTACTATCGGAAGGGCGACTTTGCGCGCGCCATTGAGGAAGGTCACAAAGCAGAGAAACTCAAGCCGCACGAGCAATTGGTTCACACCAATCTTTCGCTCTTTTACATGAAGGCTGGCAATAAAGCCACGGCCGAGCACCACGGGCTCCAGGCTCGGATCGCTTCGTGGAAAACTCCCGCCACCGGCGAACCTCCCCAGGAAGCAAATCCGGACCTCGAAATGGCGAAATCTCCTCCACCAAAACCAGTGAAGCTTCCGGACATGCCGTGGAAAAAGAACAAGCCGATCTCATCCCAGAAACCGAAGGGAACCGATGAATGACTTTATCACCGTGGCGAAACTTTCGGACTTCGGCGGAAACAACGCGTTAAAAGTAAACATCAACGGTGAGGACATCGCGATCTTTCGCCAGGGGGACAGAGTCTACGCGCTCAACGATCAATGCCCCCACAAAGGTGGCCCGCTCTCACTGGGCTGGGTGGAAGATGGCCACGTCTTTTGTCCGTTGCACGGTTGGAAATTCGATCTTCAAACCGGCTCCTGCGAAACGAATTGGGAACGACCGGTTCAAACGCACGAAGTGAGGGTTGAGCGCGACGAAGTGCAGATTCGACGGCGCGATTAGGACGGTCAGGAATTGACCCCGCGGACTGGAAAATAAACACTGAAGACCGTCCCTTCACCCGGCATGCTGTACACGTGAATAGCCCCTTTGGCTTGCATGGTCAGCCGCTGTACGATCGAAAGCCCAAGGCCAGTTCCCTGGCCTGGCGGCTTTGTGGTAAAATATGGCTCGAAGATTTTCTCGCGTACATGGTCTGGAATGCCGGGTCCGTTGTCCTGAACCGAAATGCCGATCAGGTCCTCTTTTTCGGGGAGTTCAGGCGAGCGAATCAAATTCGTGTGAGGGGCCGGCGCGAGAAAGGGACGAGCCGACGAGGCCGGATAGTATTTGCCGTAGAGCTCGACCCGATGCTTCATCTGGGTGCACTGCAGGCCGTTGATTGTAAGGTTCAGCAGTATTTGAAGTAAGTCCGTCGAATGAATTGCCGCGGCGGCATCGCTTTCAAACGGCTGAATTACCAGTTCGTTCGCCTTCGCCTGCGGATGGGCTTTGAGCAGTTCCGCGACGTCGTAGAAAACCTCTTTGATTCCGGCGGAACTGTTGTTCTGCTTTTTGCCCTCGAGAAACCCCAAATATCGCCGTGAAAGTTCAATGCAGTTCTTCACCTGTCGGGCGACATTCGCCGAATGTCCGCGAAGCGTATTGACCTGCTCCTCTTCGAGAATTGTGGCATGCTGAATCTGCCACTGAATCAGCTCCACATATCCCGCCACAACCGTTAGCGGCCCATTGATATCGTGAATAATGCTCGCGTAAATCTCGTTTCGCGTTCGCGCCAGTTCCTCACGAATCTGTTGTGTGTGGATCTCCTTCTGAAGCTGCTCAAATTTTTGATCGTACGCTGCGGTTTTTCGCGAAACCTCGCGCCGGTCCATAGCGTTGCCGACGGCCGCGCGAAGCTGGTCCACATGGAACGGTTTGGTGATGTAATCACAAGCGCCTAATCTTAAGGCTTCGCGAATGTATTCGATCGTTTCATAAGCGGTCAGCAGAACGACTTCAACGTTTGGATCCAGTTCCTTGAGCACTCGCAGCACCTCCATGCCATCCTTCCCGGGCATCCGAATATCCAACACGGCCACGTCCACCGGATCCGTTTTGAACGCTTCAATCGCTCTGTCTCCGCAGTCCGCCAGCGTTACATGGTAGAAATCCCGAAACGTGATCCATAAAGCGTGCCGCACGGATGGATCGTCGTCGACCACCAGCAGTTTGCGGGGGCTTTGTGTCGCTCCAGGGGCCGCGATCATGGTTTTCCCGTCCTGTGTCATCACTGAACTCATGGGTTATAGACAATCTACTCCATCTCGCTCAAATTGTCCCGGCGAGAAGTTTTTCCCACAAAGTTTCATTCGAAAGCATCTGCGGAAGGAAGTCCTTGTCATTCTGAACCAAAGAACCATCCGCAGCATTCAAAGGCAAATTCACCGAGAAGGTGGTTCCCACTCCAGGCTGGCTTTGCACGTCGATCTTACCGCCATGGTGGTACACGATGAAGAAGCATGCCATCAGGTTGATGCCGAATTCCTGCGGGTTGTCCACTCGGACCACAAATGGATCGAACACTGAACGGACCGATTCCCCCGCAAGTCCGGGACCATTATCAGTAATATCAAGTCGTACGACCGAAACTCCTTCCGGGCTTTTCTCCTGGCGCGCCGAAAATACCACACGGCCTCCGTCGTTCAGATTAAGAACTTCGTCCTTGAGCAGGAGTTCGAAAAAACGGGCCAGCTTGTGCTTGTCCGCCTGCATCCCAGGCAGGTCTGCGGGAATGTTGTTCTCGATCGTAATTGTCTTTTCGGGGGTCTTGGTTCGAATGCGAGGCAGCGTCTCATCGAGAAGTGCGCGCAAACTCACCGCATCGGTAAAGCCGGTTTTCGGTGTATTGGTCGCAAGGCCCAGGTCCGTCAGCAACTCAGTGATCCGCTGAAGTTGCTTTTGCACGTGGCCGTAAAAATCTTTCCAGAAATTTGGATTCCGCAGTTCCTCGAGATCGACTTTTTCTTCCTGCAATTTTTCGGGCGCAAGATCCAGGAATGTCCGGATCGCCACCAACGAATTGCGAATATGATGGCCCAATCCCGCGGCCAGCACACCAAGACTAACGACTCGATCGGTGATGAGCAGATTGTGCAGGACTGAAAGCTTTTCTTTCAGGAGTTGATCCCGCTCCCGCTGCACCATGAAAAATTCAAGCGCGCGCCGTAAAGTGACCTCCAGATTCGGCACATCCCACGGCTTGTGAACGTACTTGTAAATCGCTCCGGTGTTCACTGCATCAATCGCGGCATCCAGGTCCGAGTAAGCCGTGGCCAGCATACGGATCACCCGCGGCCGGAGTTGTCGCGCTCGTTCCAACAATTGCACACCCTTCTCTCCGGGCATTCGCTGGTCCGTCATCAGGATTCCAATGTCATCCTTGTGTTGCTCGAACAAGGCATAGCCATCCTGGGCATTGTTCGCGGTAAAGACCCGGAATTGATCCTGGAACGCGCGCGTAAAATATTTGAGCGATTTCTCCTCGTCATCCACGTAGAGAATCGCAAATTTCTTGTAGTCGTAAAAATTCTGCATAACCAAAGTATCTGGTGCGGTCCGGCCGCCTCAACTCATCATATCTTTCTTCGTTGTCAAAAAATCGAGCGTGAATTCGCAAAACTCTCCCGGTTTTGAATCCACCACGATTCGGCCCTGGTGCGCTTCCATGATTCGATAACAAATACTCAATCCCAGTCCCATTCCCTCACCAACGTCCTTTGTTGTAAAGAAAGGATCGAAGATGCGCCCAATATTTTCGGGAGCGATGCCCGGACCGTTGTCACGCACGATCAGCAGATACTTATTGTCTTTGTACAGACCTGTGATCTCAATACGTGCTTTATCGGTCGCAAATTCCTTCTTCTTAAGGGCATCGATCGAATTCTGCAGCAGGTTTATCATCAGTTGAATGATCTGGTGTCGATTGCCCCAGACCACTGGCTCCTCTTCGATATTTTGCACCATCTCCACTCTCTCCTTCCACTCGTGACTAAGGAACCGGAGAGTTGATGTAATTACATTGCGTACAGACACTTCCTCGAAATTCTCGGCACTCGGATGGCTAAATGACCGAAGGTCCGAGACAATTGTTCTGACTCGGTCGATCCCCTCCTCGAGATCCTTGAGCGTATCGTTATATTCTTCCTGATCTTCCTTTGGAAGTTGCGCAGCGCTCCGCTTCAGCATGTGCGTAGCGGTCTTGGCGAAGTTGAGAGGATTATTGATTTCGTGGATGATACCGGCGCTCAACCTTCCAAGACCAGCAAGTTTTTCGCTCTGCACAAGCTGCGTCTCGGTTTCTTTCAATTGCTGCAAGGTTGCCTCCAGAATCTGGTTTTGTCGGCCCAGTTTCCTCTGGTATTCGTGGGATTCGATCAGGTTTTTGACCCGAACGTGCAGTTCCGTAGTCGAGAACGGCTTCGAAAGAAAGTCGCTTGCCCCAGCGGCCAGCGATTGAAGCTTCGTCTCCTCATCCGCGCGAGCCGTTAGCAGAACGACCGGGATTCGCTTGGTTGAGGTCCGTTCCCGCAGCTCCCGGCAGACCTGCAGTCCGTCCTTCTCGGGCATCATCATGTCCAACAGGATTATATCCGGAAGGAATTGGCTCGCCTTCTCAAATGCCTGGCGCCCATCGACAGCCTCGAGAACCTGGTACTGGCCCTGCAGTTGGGATTTAAGGAAGCGAAGCATGTCCGGTTCATCATCCGCGATCAACACGGTCGGCGCCCCGTTGCGTTGAACCTGTTCCACAGGTCGCAGGCTTTCGTGCACTGGATTCATCGACGGAAAGAACTCGGCGCGGCGGTACAGGTCCCCCAGCCATTCTTCCGGTTTCTTCGAAGTTGCATCTGATTCGGAGACTTGCGTTTCTTCAGTCACCATGACATCCGACTTGATGTAAGGGACACCGATAGTGAATGTTGTTCCTTTGCCGACCTCACTATCCACAGTTACAGTGCCATTCTGCACGACTACCAGTTCTTTCACCAACGCCAGACCAATGCCCGCTCCCTGGAATTTCCGTTGGGAAGAAGTGTCTGCCTGCCAGAAGCGACTGAAAACATTCGGAAGGTTTTCTTTGGAAATGCCCATGCCGGTGTCCTTCACCTGGAAAATCAGCTTTTCTTCTTCTCTCTCCACCTGCACAGAAACTATCCCGCGCGCCGGCGTGAACTTGATTGCGTTGAACATCAGGTTCAAGAGTATTTTTTCCCACTTGTCACGATCCGAAAGAATCGTGCCCACGTCTTCCGCCACATAGGAACGAAGCTCGATCTTTTTATCCTGCGCGACGTTCTTGATCGATTGGATCAAGCCAGCGATGAAGTCGTCCACATTCAGAGGTTCCCGTTTGACTTTCATTCCACCCGATTCCAGCCGCACCAGGTCCAGCAGGTCATTGATCAACTTCAACAACCGCATTCCATTCACCTGCATGGTCGCCAGCAGTTCCATCTTGTCCGGGGCAAGGACCTTTTTGGTTTGCGTGATCAGGGTTTCCAATGGAGCCAGCAAAAGCGTTAGCGGCGTTCTAAGCTCGTGACTGATATTGGCGAAGAACCGGCTCTTGATTTCATCCAGTTCCTTGAGCTTTTGATGGTTCTGCTCGATCTGTTGCTTGCTTTTGTCTAACTCGTAAAGCAGAGCGTACTCGCGGAAACGCAGCCGAAAATGATATCCGCTTCCTGCCACCACGATGATCCCAGTCAAAACCAGAAAATAAATGTTGTTCGCAAAATCGCCGCGTCCGGTGTGGGAATGGAGGAAATTTGGGTCTTTCCAAAAACAGGCGCCGATATACATGCAGAGCACCGCTCCTGTGGCGATGAAGCTTTCGCGCAAGGTCCAGTGCAGGATAAAACCAACCACCAGCAGCACCAGGTTCAGTCCAGCGTAATATTTCGAGGCCGCTCCATCCGTCGCTCCGATCATCCAGGAAATAAAAAACGCGGGAAACATCGCCAGCAGCACTCCGAGCGCTCGATAATGCTCCCGGCCCGATTCCGTTCGCACGTACATCCAGAACAGCCCGATCAGCGCCGAACAGGCCAGACGTAGATTCAGAAAAAACGGAACTTGATTTCCGCCGCCGTAAGTGGGGCCATAAACGAAATAATCCAGAATCACACCCGCCGGCATGAGGACCATGCCAAGCAGGCAGCCAAGCTGGATGTTGTTGATTGTGACCTCCTGGTCATACGACCGGAAGCTCTTCTCCAGGTCGGAGTTGTTCTGGAGGTCATTTGCCATTCGCGGGTTTTCTTACCTCGATGAAGATATTTACCCCCGTTTCCTCATGCGTGACTGAAAAACTTCCCGGCGTTGTTTTGTCCGGATTCAGTGCGGCCAGTTGCTCCTGGTTTCGGCAAATCAGATGCCATTCCAGGATGAACTCCATCGAATGGCGAAATGGCTTCGACGCATCTACGTTGGTTGCTACCAACAACCCGCCCGGCGCCAGCAGATCATAGAATATGTTCATCAGCCGTTTGCAGATCCGGTCTGACATATAATCGAAAAGTCCCGCGCAATAAACAAAATCATAGCTTCCCGAGGCGAGCTCCGGACCCGGTCGCACCGCCTCCTTCAAAATCTGGTGCACCGATTTTTTGTAAAAGCTTAAATCCGTCTCACGATGATGCGCCGATTTCACGTCCTGGAGCGCTCGGGTTGCATGTTCGATCGTTTCATCATTGAAATCGAGCAGCGTAAAACTGGCATGATCTGCTAAATCGGAATTCTTTAGGAAATCCTGAACCTCCTTGGCGGGACCGTGTCCCAGGTTGAATATCCTCGCCTTCCTTCCGGCCTTCCACACTCTCTGGGTCTCTTCGTTCAGTCGTTTCGTCAAATACTTGATCCGATTTCGATGGGCTTCCGCTGGTGGATTCTTCAGGAAGCAAACATTCACGATCTTTGCAAACAGCGAAGCTCCTTCGTACGGCTCCCGCAGGATCATGTTCACCATTTCGTAGTCCCCGGCGTAGCCCAGAGGCTTATGATACGTCCGGTAGACAAACGGCGAACAAAGCACCAGCGGATGAAGCAGGCGCCGCGCAAACGCCCGATGGACCGGTCGGAACTCCTCCTCCACCTTGTCGCTGACCTCATCAAACCGCGAAAACCAGGCTCCCACCGTCGGCAAAATCGGCTCCTGCAGCTCATCGATCACTGATCTTTCAATACTGTCCCGGTCTCCTGACGGCTCCGATCGGATTCCCAACTCGACCTGCTCCAGCCAGCGGCGCAGATCCAGCAGGAGCGTTTGCATGTCCGCTACAGCCGCTTTAAAAGTCGGAACTATTTTTTCTATCTTCTGCCATTCTCGAACAAATTGCCGAAACTCGTCCCGAAGCCGGTTCGGCGACGTCACGCTCGAAAAAAGGTCTACATCCAGCCACGAATCATCCAACGTCGCTTCGCAGATCAGCATGATCCCCGTATTCACCACATTCGAGATCACAGCCCGCCCCGAATACATTACCCGGTCATTGATGATGATCTTGAAATCCGAAAGGACCTCGGAGAGCTGCAGAATGCTGTAGGGATTATAAACTTCGAAAACAGCAAGATACCGGGTCAGCCTCAAAACACCCGCCCTCACTTCCATGCCCTGGCTGTTTCTGGCGAGAATGAAGCTGTCCGCCGTCGCGCTCGTGGGCGAAGTAATTATCTTTGTTTCCATTTCAGGAAATCGATGAGGGAGCGATAATTCGCTTCATTTGACCAGTATGTTTGGTTCTGCCCGGGATGCGACCAACCCGGTAGACCCGCTCCGCAAACCGGCACGAAAAGTGGGAAAGTAGCACCTGGTGGACATTCCAGCAAACGGGAATATCGTGACCTCATCACCCGCGAAGTCGCGTGTAAACCACTCGGTGTGAAACATTTAATCTCACCTTATCGCTTCGATCAACGCCCGTCGATCACCAATTTTTCACTCTTTTTTCCTTCCAAATGGCCCTAATCGTTCTGCGGACAAACCCTGATGCACTTTGGTGCAAGACCTAAAAAAGCCAGGGGTCGCTGCCTTGCGAGTTCCTTCGTTGAAGGCTACTTTTGTTATGCGGTTTCAAGTCCCACAACAATAAACCGCAATTGGAGGGTTTTGGATGTCTGCGGTACTAACCGTCCGTAATCTTTTGCGTGGGTGGAATGGATTTCCCTTAGGCTCACGACGTTTTGATCTGGAGTGGCAGCGATTTCAGCCTCGCTCTTCCCAGGGAATTCAAGGCTGTTGGACCGGAAAGTGGAAAAGTCACGAAACTCGCAAAGAAGTCCCAATCAAATGCATCCTCACTCGGATCGCTCCAGCCACATATCTGGGGAATTTTTCTACCAAATACCTCGACTTTTTCAATCTCTCTTACGAAGTTCAATTTAGAGTCACGGAATTTCAAAACCATTTCCAGATCGAAGGGGCTGCTGACCTCGGTCGTTTCGCCGGTGGTGTTCACCACTTCAAGGGAGTCGGAACGCCTGCGGTCCTGGCGTGGGAATATCGATCCCCAAAAGATGAAGGCGAAATGCGCCTGGGCCGTTCGCTTTAGTTAACGGTGTTGCCTTGCGGCCACAAGAAGACCCGCTATTGCTCCGCTCAAATGGCCTTCCCACGAGATGATTCCTTTCTGAGGGATCATGCCATAGACAATACCACCATATAAAAAAAGAATCAGAATTGCCCAGAACGCCGTCGTCCAGCTTCTCTCCCACCAGGCCGTCGCCACCATATAAACCACCAGTCCGTAAATAATTGAGCTCGCCCCAATGTGAACTGTGTGAAGATTCGGATTCCATGGTCTCCCGATTAACCAGGTCCCAAAACCGCTCGCCAGCCAAATCGAGATGAGCGCCACGTTGCCTCGGTACTCCCGATGCGCAAACAGCACGATCAATAAAAAGAAGAGCGAAACCGCATTGGCTGTCAGATGAGCATAATTCGCGTGCAGCAGCGGACTAAAGAAAATCCCCATCAGCCCCCAGGCTGTCCGTGGGATGATCCCAAAAACATTCAACCGTCCGCCCAGGAAAATATTCACGTAGAACACCGCGAATATCACCAGCACAATCGTCGCGCTGGTCTCCATCGCATCCAGCCATGCTACTTTCGACTTTTTTCCCACTGGCGCGTTGCTTATCGGAGAGTTCGATGATTGTCGAGGAACTCTGCTTTTGTTGACGCTCTTTCCCCGCACCTCTACTTTGAGCCGTCATGTTTCTGCGGGTAAAAATCTGTGGAATTACAAATCCTGCCGACGGTGCGGTCGCATTTGGAGCGGGTGCGGACGCCCTTGGATTTATCTTTTATCGCGAAAGCCCTCGCTTCATCGAACCGGCCCAGGCCCGAGAGATTACCCGTAGCCTCCCGTTCATCATCAAGGTTGGCGTCTTCGTAAACTCCTCCATTGAGAAGATAAAAGAAGTCATCGCGGAAACGCGCATTAACGTCATACAATTGCACGGTGATGAACCTCCCGAATTCTGCACTGCATTCGATCTGCCGGTGATTAAAGCGATCCGGGTAAAAGATCAGACCAGTCTAAGCAGAATTAGAGAGTATTACGTCTCGGCTCTCCTTCTCGACAGTTACGTTCCCGGACAACTCGGCGGCACCGGTGAAAAGTTCAATTGGGACCTGGCCCGCCAGGCGAGGGAATCTACCACCCGACCGATCATTCTGGCTGGAGGTCTGACTCCTGAAAATGTCGGCGATGCCGTTGCGAAAGTTGGTCCATTTGGCGTCGATGTGAGCAGTGGGGTCGAATTCTCGCCCGGTAAAAAAGATCCGATCAAAGTGAAGAACTTTATCTCAAGGGCGCGGGCCGCTGCCGAATCTGCCTCTGCCATAAAAATATCTCGCGTTCCGGGCGGATCATAGCAACATCCACCGGCACGAACTGTTAATGAAAGCAAAGATTATCGTAACGCCAAAAAAAGCGGTGCTCGACCCGCAGGGAAAGACAGTCCAGAGCGCCCTCGAACATATGGGCTACAAAGGGGTGAATGCTGTCCATGTCGGCAAATACCTGGAAATTGAACTCTCCGGCGCGGACAAGGACAATGCTCGCCAGCAAATTGACGCTGCCTGTCGTAAATTCCTCACCAATCCGGTCATCGAAGACTTTCATCTCGAAATCGTCGACTAGCCGCGTTGCGAATTCGCGATCTTAACGTAAAATAATTGTCTCAATGAACTTCGCTGTTTTGCAATTTCCCGCTTCCAATTGCGATCAGGACGCAGTGCATGCTCTGCGCGATTGCCTCGGTTACTCGGCCAATCTGGTCTGGCACAAGGAATCTTCGCTCGGCGGCGCCGATGCCGTCATCATTCCGGGTGGCTTCAGCTACGGCGATTACCTCCGCACGGGTGCTATTGCCCGATTCAGTCCGATCATGCAAGCCGTCCAAACCTTTGCGGCGAACGGAGGTCCAGTGCTCGGAATCTGCAATGGATTTCAGATTCTCTGTGAAGCCGGTCTTCTCCCGGGCGCATTGATTCGGAACCGTTCCCTGCAATTTCGATGCGAGCACATTTTCTTAAAAACCCTGAATCGCGACACCATTTTCACCAATCGAATCCCCGAAGATAAACTGCTGCGTATCCCCATCGCCCACGGGGAAGGCTGCTATTTCGCAGATCAGGATACGATCAGGAAACTTCAGGCGGATAACCGGATCCTTTTTCAATATGTGAATGACAAAGGAGAGCCGACCGAAATTTCGAATCCCAACGGTTCTGTTATGAACATCGCAGGAATCTGTAACGAGCGGAGAAATGTTGCCGGTCTGATGCCTCATCCGGAACGCGCTTGCGACCTGTTGGTCGCTTTCCAGCACATTGGGATCCTAAGCTTAGAATTCCACGTGGACAAGTTGTCGCG